>ENA-ORPK01001664-ORPK01001664.1-human-gut-metagenome-genome-assembly--contig:-NODE-1664-length-17011-cov-5.834690_pt1 | contig 17011 bp, 15 predicted proteins | sample MGYA00242139_ERZ509068 | MGnify/ENA primary metagenome ERZ509068 (study PRJEB26280, sample SAMEA2338687) | human gut metagenome | biome: human gut; feature: human-associated habitat; material: faeces... | reverse complement strand
GAGCGTGGGCTCAACGCCCATGTCGCGCAGCAGCGAATTGACGCCGTTCACCTGCGCCTTGATCGTATCGGCGCTGCACTTGGTGAGGATCTTATGATCCTTTGTATGATTGCCGATGGAGCAGCCCATCGCGGCGGCTCTCTTGATTACCTCAGCGTTATCGGGGATATTGTAGCCGACGAGGAAGAAGGTCGCAACGCCGCCGTTCTGCTCAAGCAGGTCGAGCACACGGTTTGTGGTCGAGCTTCTCGGTCCGTCGTCAAAGGTGAGCGCTATGAGCTTGTCGCTCGGCGAATATTTCGGCTTTGCCGTGGTCGGCTCCTCGGTGGCCGGCTCCTCTGTCATTGCGGGTTCGCCTGCCGATGAAGTGCCGGCAGCGGTCGTTTTGCTGTCGTCCTTAACGCCGCAGGCCGAGAGCAGCATTGCCGCCGCAAGCACAAGCGCCGTCAAAGCAAGAATTACTTTTGAAGTCTTCATTTTTACCGTCCCTCCTTATATTTCTTACCGTAGCCGATTATAGCACTCCGAAAGTCAAAAAATATTCTGAATTTGAAAAATAGGCGTTTTGTAACTATTTTTAACCATTTACATTGTAGGTTTATGCTCAATAATTATCCGCTTTAATTTCAAAGAACGAGCGTGGGTGCTTGCATACGGGGCAAAGCTGCGGCGGCTCGGAGGAGACATGGAGATATCCGCAGTTGCGGCAAAGCCAGACAGTCTCGCCGCTGCGGGCAAAGACGATGCCCTTTTGCAGGTTGCCGCTGAGCCGTCTGAAGCGCTCCTCGTGTGATTTTTCAATGCTGCCGACCATCCTGAAAAGTATCGCAAGCTCGGTGAAGCCCTCCTGCTCGGCAGTCTGCTCGAATTCCTTATACATTTCCGTCCACTCATAGTTCTCGCCCGCCGCAGCGTCAAGCAGATTTGCCGCCGTGCCGGGCACTGAACCGCCGTTCAGGCGCTTGAACCATATCTCGGCGTGCTCCTTTTCGTTGCTCGCCGTCTCGGTGAATATTGCGGCTATCTGCTCATAGCCGTCCGCCTTTGCCTGCGAGGCGTAGATATCGTATCGCGTCCTCGCCTGCGATTCGCCCGCAAACGCCGCCATGAGGTTAGCCTCCGTTTTGCTTCCTTTGAATTGCATAAAAATCGCCTCCCGCTATATTATGGAAATGCGGAAGGCTGTTTATTCAGATGAATTTGTCGGCGTTGGCGGCAATATAAGCTCCGCCTGCCTGCTCTATCGGAGAGGCGGCGATAACGGCGGCAAAATCCAGATCCCACTGCTCGATATCACTCTGCACGAATGAGGTCGTCTCGTCGTTGCCGTCAAAGGCGAGGAATTCTTTGCCGAACGGCTCTGCGGCGGCGGGCAGCAGCTTTTTGACCGCTTCAAGAGCCGTATCCGTCAGCGGGCTGCCGTTCACGGCGAAGAAATCACTCAGGCGCTCCCTGCCGTCCTCAGCGACATAGCAGAGCGCATAGATCTCGCGCTGCTCCTGATTCAGGGCGGCGAACGCCTGCTCCATATCCTCGGCGTCGGATATCTGCCTGTCGAGATTCAGCGCAACGCCCTTAAAAAGCTCAGTCGGCTCGGAGCTGTCGATAAGCTGCCGAGTAAGGACGGCAAATTTGTTGCGAAGGCGGTTATCCTCCTTGAGTTTGTTTATTATCTTTTCATTCTCAGCGTGCCTTTTGGCGCTCGCCTGAGCTGCCTTGACGCAGACGAATGCCGTCAGCAGCGCAAGTGCGACGAGGATCGCGACTACATACGGATGGGATGCAAAATACTCTGCCATTTTGTGCTCCTTTCACGCCGGTCAGACCAGCGCCTTATATATATCTCCCTTTTTGATACCCGACTCCCTTGCGGCGAGCTTCGCGGCGTTCGTCTTGCTCTCGCCGCCCTCAACGAGCCTGCGGGCAAGCTTGACGGCCTCATCGAGGGTCATAGGCTCGTCCGAAGTCTCGGGCGCGCCGTCGATTATCAGCACTATCTCGCCTTTAAGCTCCTCGGCGGAGTATTTCTCCGCTGCGGCGCAAAGGGTGGTTAATATCACCTGCTCGTGAATTTTGGTAAGCTCACGGACTATCGCAAGCCGCCTGTCGCCGAGTATCGCGGCGAGATCCGCAAGCGCGGCGGCGAGCTTGTGGGGCGCTTCATAGAATATCAGCGTATGTTCGTCGCCCGCCAGCTTCTCGATACAGCGGCGGCGGTCGTTTTTGTCGGCGGGCAGGAAGCCCTCGAACGAAAACCGCCTTGACGGCATACCCGACACGGCAAGCGCGGTCGCAAAGGCGCACGGGCCGGGGACGGCCTCGACCTTTATCCCCCGCTCATGGCAAAGGCGCACGAGATCCTCGCCGGGGTCGGAGATAGCGGGCATACCCGCATCCGTCACGATGCAGCAGCTCTCTCCTGCCAGCAGCCTGGCGGCGATAACGGGGCCTTTCTCAAATTTATTGTGCTCAAAGTAGCTTATCATCGGCTTCTTTATGCCGAAGTGGTTTAGCAGCTTTAGCGACACGCGGGTATCCTCGGCGGCGACAAAGTCGCAATTCTCAAGCGTCTCAAGCGCACGGGGCGAGATATCGCCGAGGTTGCCTATCGGAGTACCGACCACATACAAAGTTCCGCTCAATTGCCTTCACCTCTGTTCTCCGGCAGATAATCGCCGTAAATCTTTTTCATCTCGGCGGAATAGCCGCCGTCCTCGCCGTGGACGAACAGGTCGGGCATGACGGTCATGCCGCTTTTGCCGCCTCGGCGACCCTCCACGAGCACGAGCCACGGGGCTTTGCCCGGGCACTTTGCGACGAGCCGCAGCCGCTTCGGCTCGACCCCCGCAGAGCGCATCTCGCAGAATAATTCACACAGCCGCTCGGGCCTGATGCATACGCAGAATCTGCCGCCGAAATTCAGCAGCTTTGCCGCGGCGGCGCAGACCTCGGAGAGCGAGCACATAGTCTCATGGCGGGCTATCTTGTCGGGTGCGGAGCTGCTCTCGATGCCCGCCCCGCTCGCTTTATAAGGCGGATTCATCGTCACAAGGTCGAAGCATCCGAACGGCACCCTGCCCTTCAAGTCACGCAGGTCGGCATTCACGGCGGTCAGGCGGTCGGAGAGGGAATTCAGCTCTATCGCCGTCTCTATTTGCTTCACGCCGAGGGGCTGAAGCTCGACGGCGGTTATCCTGCCGCCCTCATGCCTGCACCAGAGCAGCGGGATTATCCCGCAGCCCGAGCCGAGGTCGCAGCAAACAGCCCACTTGCCGGGAGAAGCGAAATGAGCGAGCAGCACCGCGTCTGTGCCAAACGAATGCGCCTCGGAGACAACGGCAGTGATGCCGCCGCCGAGATATTCATGCCTTGTACCGTCCATAACGCCCTCCTGCCGATAAAATACAGGGCTATTATATCAGATATCCGCAGAAAAGTAAAGAATACAAAAAAGCTGCCGACAAGCGGCAGCTTAAATATCATTTGTGAGTCGCGTTGTATTCGTCGATAACGCCCGTTATCTTTTTATCCTCATAGAAGACATAGAATACCAGCGCCGCCGCTATGAAGCCCGCGGCTATCAGCGCCGTAGTCCGCACGCCCTCGTAGTTGGCGCTGCCCTCGACCACAGAGCCGGTTATCGTCAGCGGCACGATAAAGAGCACTATCGCCTGACTGAGCTGATGCAGCAGGTTGCGCGAGGCGACGAACATTGCCGCCCTGTTTTCGCCCGTTTTAATGGTGTCATACTGGGCGAGGTCGGAGAACGCGGCGACAGGGATGATATTAGTGATTGATATCGGGAAGCCTATCAGCGCGCCGATAAGAATGCCCGTTGCGAGGGCGCCTATCGCATTTATCACGGCGGCGGAGAAGTAAATGCCGAGATAGATAATGACATAAGCTATGCACGCGCCGATGAGCAGCGGCTTCTTGCCCACTTTTTTGGCAAGGATATTGACGAGCGGGTATGAGAGCACGCCCACTATCATTGCGATAGCCATTATTATGACGGCGTAGCTGTCGCTGAGTCCGAGCAGCATGGTGACATAATACATGAGCGTTGAATTAAAGAACGAGAACGCTATCCACATGAGCATATAGCCGACGAGCAGGATAACGAAATTTTTATAGCGGAAGGTTGCCTTGAGCGATTCGATCAGCGGCACATAGCCCGCCGAGCGCTCCACATATTCATCCTCCTTGATGCTGAAGGATGAGATAAAGGCGCAGGCTCCGCCGACGATGCCGAATACAAGGAAGGCGCAGCGCCATGCGACGATCTCGCTCATACCGGCCGAGAGCAGCGCATTCTTGATTATAGGTGTGACATATATCACGGCGCTGCCGAGCACAAAGAGCAGGGTATTTATCGTGCTGAAAAACACACGGCGCTTGGTATCCGTGACAAGCTCGGCTATCAGTGCGTAATACGGCACAAGGAAGAGCGAGGAGAAGAAATTATAGAGCAGCAGCATCGCGAGCAGCCACACGGCGTTTATCCAGCTCTGTGAATTCACCGGCATGAATACCATCAGCACGGCGAAAAGCGCCATCGGCAGCGAAGCATAGCGCAGGAACGGCACTCTCGCGCCGAGGCGGTGCTTGCAGTTATCGCTCTTTGAGGCGATGAACGGGTCGATGAGGGCGTCAAAGATGACTCCCACGCCTCTGATAGCCGCAAAGGTCAGCGCCCCGTAGGGCAGCAGCAGCGGCAGAGACGAGGTGGACTGCGGGATAAAGATATACATAAGATAAGTGGCGGTCAGGCCGTTGAATATAGCCCTTGAAAAATCGCCGAGACAAAACAGGAACATAGACCTGCCCGTGAGTTGCTTTTTCATGTTGTCCTCCTTGCGGATTGTTGTAGGTCATCCGTATTATAGTATTTTACGCCTGCCGTGTCAATGCAAAATCCGACAGACTCAGTCAAATTTATTCAATTGTATGACAGACAAAGCGGCTTTGATGTCTGCCTGAGATTTTACTGTTGAAATCCTCAGGAAAATGATATAGAATGTATATGTAATTTTAAATGGGCGCATTTGCCCGAAACGGAGTTGATTTTGTGGAAAGAAGCGCTAACGGAAAGCTCGGAGCACCTGCAGGCTGCTTCGCCGTCCTCGCCTCTGCGCTCATGTGCGGCTTCATGTGGCGAGTGAGGGGCGACTCGGGCTTCGGCTCGATGTGGGGCATGTTTTGCTTCACTGTCACGCTGACGCTGCTGATATTTGCCCTTTTCGGCAACAGAAAAAAGATGAGCTACGAGGCTATACCCGTGGCTGTCATCCTTGCCGGCATAACCAACAGCGGCTGGGGAACGCTCAACTGCCAGATGGGCGGCTATCTCGACAGCTCTCAGCCCTTTACGGGCGAGGAGATCGCCTCCGTGATGCCGATGAACCCGTTCTCGGGGCTTTGGATAATGCTGCTGCTCGGCTTCGGCTGGATGCCGCTCTTTGCCATGTTCATATCCTCCCTCTTCTCAAAGAAAAAATACGGCGTGCGCCGATATATACTGCTCATCGCCGTTTACTACGCCGTCATGCTGCTTTTTAAGGCCTTTGCGGCACATTACATACTCGACCTCATCAGCCCGCAGGCGGTCGAATACTTCAAAGCGGGACTTGCCGACAGGGGCATTGACGCGACCCCGATGACGGCCTATCTCAAGCACTTCGACAATATCGCATGGGCCAAGAAGATCCCCTTCGGCAGAAACTACTTTGCAAGCATCGAGAGCATATCTCAGGCGGCGGGCGCTCTCGCCTGCTCGCTGACGGCTCTTATCGCTTTCAAAGATAAGATAACGGGGCTGCTTTCGCTTGCGATAGACTTCATATGCGCCGTTTCCATAACTGCGGCGGATATCTTCCTCGTCATTGATTCGGACTCCGGCTTCTTTGCCGACGTCACCGCCCCCGCGTTCCTCAAGGGCGGCTCATGGTCGATGTGGGAATACGGCACAGGCTTCCTTATCGGATTTTTCGTCATGCTGCTGCTCGTTTGCCTGCCCGCAAGCGTCACAGGCGGCGAGGGCAGGTTCACCTATGAGGAGCCCTTCAAGAGCCGCAATCTGCACTGCCTATACAGTGCTCTGCTGACCTTCACGGTCACCTTTGTGCTCACCCTTGCCCGCCCGCTCTCCGTCAGGCTCTTTGAGAATCTTTGCGAAAGAGGGCTGCTCGGCGAGAAGAAAGAGGATATATTCACCATAGCCGTCACGGCGGGTGTTTCAGTTATCGCATTTATAATATTCCTTATTATATTCCGCAAGAATATCGTGATGCGCGGTATGCCCGTGCCCGTGGCTCGCCGCACCGATGAATTCTGCGCCCGTGCGCTGCCGCTCTATTTCCTCGCCTGCGGCGCTCTCTACTTCTGCGTCGGCAACGCATACGCCATACGCTACCCCTACGGGCAAATAATAAGCTCCCCGACATACGCAAATACGTTCGGGAGCACTGAATTCATTGTTTTCTTTGTCGCCGCGGTCAGCTTCTTGCTTTTCTATGTCTGCTACGGTGCGGCGATGAAGCTCAGGAGAAAATGATATTTTCGATCTCAGCGGCGGTCTCGACGATATAGGTCGCGCCCGCCTGCTGCAATTCGTCGGGCTTTGCATAGCCGTAGAGCACTCCGACGCTCTCAACGCCCGCTTCGTTTGCGCCGTTGATGTCGAATTTGCGGTCGCCGACCATCAGCACGCGGGATCTATCCGCGCCGAGAGCCTTTGCCGCCCTCGTGATAAGCTCGCACTTCGACTCGGGCTTGTCGTCACCGGCAGGGGCGGCGATATAATCAAAATCCTCACGCATACCGAGATGCCCGACAATGCGCTCGATGAAGCCGCAGGGCTTGGAGCTTGCGACCGAGACCTTTATCCCGCTCTCGCGCAGCTTCTTCAGCAGCTCGGGTATACCGTCATAGAGCCGCAGGCTGAACATTGCGCCCTCGGCGTATCTCTCGCGATATTTCATTGCGGCAAACTCGGTCTGATCATGGTCAAGGTCAAGCATATTCATAAATGAATCGTATATCGGCGGACCGATGAACGAGCGCAGCTGCTTATCGCTGAGCGGCGGCTTGCCGAGAGCCTCGACCGCATAGCGCACGCTCTCAAATATCCCCTCGCCCGTATCGGCGAGAGTGCCGTCAAAGTCAAAAAGCACGGCGTCATAATTCTTTTTCATTATATATAACCTCCGAGAGTGCGATGATATACCCATAGTATACCACGCCGAGCCTCACGGCACAACGACAAATAAAATTTTTCTTGATTATACGGCGCAATGTGCTAAAATATTAGGAACGGATAAACAAACAGCATTTTATTCCGAAAGGACGATCAATATGGAATATAAGTTTTCAGAGGGATTCTCAAATCTCCAGCCCTCAGTCATAAGGGAGATACTCAAGAACTCCGGCGACACCATCCCCCTCGCCGCCGGCAACCCCGCGCCCGACGCCTTTCCCGTTGCGGATGTGCAGCGAATTATAAAAGAAATCGTCGACACAGAGCCTATCCTCATGCTGCAATACGGCGTGAGCGAGGGCTACGCCCCCCTCATCGAGGAGCTTAAAAAGCTCGCCCGCGACCGCTACGACGCCTTCAGCGAGAACGACGCCGTCATAGTCACCAGCGGCGCTCAGCAGGTGATGAGCCTTATGAGCCAGGCGTTCCTCAACCACGGCGACTGCGTTATCTGCGAGGAGCCGTCGTTCCTCGGCGCGCTCAACTGCTACAGAAGCTTCGGCGCCCGCCTCTCCGGCGTGCCCGTTGAGAAGGACGGCATCGACCTTGCCGTGCTTGAGCAGAAGCTGAGCACCGAGAAGAATGTTAAATTCATCTACACCATCCCCAACTTCCAAAACCCCGCCGGCGCGACAATGTCGCTCGAGAAGCGCAAGGGCATGTATGAGCTTGCGAGGAAATACGGCGTGCTCATCATAGAGGATAACCCCTACGGCGACCTGCGCGTATCGGGCGAGGATATCCCGACGATAAAGAGCATGGACACCGACGGTCTCGTCGTTTACTCCGGCTCATTCTCAAAGATAGTCGCCCCCGGCATCAGAGTCGGCTTCCTGAGCGCTCCGAAAGAGGTCGTCTCAAAGCTCGTCGTTGCGAAGCAGACGCAGGATGTCCACACCCCGCTCATCTCTCAGCTCACCGTATACAAGTGGCTCACCGAGTGCGACATTGAGAAGCACATCGAGCATATCAGGACTATCTACCGCCGCAAGCTGAACCTGCTCTGCGATTGCCTCGACAAGGAGCTGGGCGGCTTCCTGACCTATCACAGACCCGAGGGCGGCCTTTTTGTCTGGGCAAAGATAAGAGACGGCGTTGATATGCTTGAATTCTGCAAGCGCAGCTCGGCTCTCGGCGTATCCGTCGTGCCCGGCAACGCCTTCATGGTCGACATGAGCCAAAAATCGCAGTATATCCGCCTCAATTTCTCGACCCCGACCGACGAGAATATCGTCAAGGGCGTCCGCCTGCTCGCACAGGCAGCAAAGTCTTTTGAATAATAACCGCTAAGGAGAATAGATAACAATGGAAAACACCGAACGCAAGCCGATAGTGCTCAGCGCTATCCAGCCCACCTCGATACCCACCCTCGGCAACTACCTCGGCGCACTCAGGAATTGGAAGCTGATGTGCGAGGATTACGACTGCCTTTACGCCGTCGCCGACCTCCACGCTCTGACCATCCATCCCGAGCCGGCGAAGCTCCGCCAGCAGACCCTCGAGATGTATGCGATACTGCTCTCCGTCGGCCTTGACCCCGAGAAGAACGTGGTATTCATCCAGAGCCAGGTGCCCGCGCACGCGGAGCTTGCATGGATACTCGACTGCTACACGCAGTTCGGCGAGGCTTCGAGAATGACCCAATTCAAGGAGAAATCGCTCAAGAATGCGGGCAACGTCAACGTCGGCCTCTTTGCCTACCCCGTGCTCATGGCTGCGGATATCCTGCTCTATCAGGCGAATTTCGTGCCCGTGGGCGCCGATCAGAAGCAGCACCTTGAGATCGCAAGGGATATCGCAGACAGATTCAACACCCTCAGGGGCAACACCTTCACCCTGCCCGAGCCTTTCATCGGCAAGGTGGGCGCAAAGGTCATGAGCTTGCAGGACCCCACTCAGAAGATGTCAAAGAGCGACCCGAACCCCAAGGCCTCCGTTTCGCTGCTTGACACCCCCGACGCTATACTCAAGAAATTCAAATCCGCCGTCACCGACAGCGAGGCCATCGTCAGATACGCCGACGGCAAGGACGGCATAAACAACCTCATGGCTATCTATTCCTGCTGCACCGGCCTTGACTACGAGGCTATCGAGCGTGAATTCGACGGCAAGGGCTACGGCGACTTCAAAGTTAAGGTTGCCGAAGCGGTCATCGAGGAGCTGCGCCCCGTGCAGGAGAACTACAAGAGATTCATGGCCGATAAGGAATATCTCATGCAGACCGCAGCCGCCGGAGCGGAGAAAGCCGCCCGCATTGCGAATCGCACACTGACAAAAGCGAAGAAAAAAGTAGGACTTTTGCTCGGTTAAGAATTCAAAATCTCCGTTTTTTTGGTCAATACGCCAAACTTGCATAAATATTCAAAAACCACTTGATTTTTTGAATATTCCGTGTATAATGGTGTATAGAAACCAACGAAACGGAGATTTTTATTATGAAAGAGATCAAAAAAGTAGTTCTTGCTTATTCCGGCGGACTTGACACGTCGATAATCATCCCCTGGCTCAAGGAAAATTACAACAACTGCGAGGTCATCGCCGTATCGGGCGACGTAGGTCAGGGCACCGAGCTTGACGGACTTGAGGAGAAAGCCATTAAGACCGGCGCGTCAAAGCTCTATGTTGCCGACCTCAAGGATGAATTCGTCAGCGACTACATCTTCCCCACCATTCAGGCAGGCGCGGTTTATGAGAAGGAATATCTGCTCGGCACCTCCTTCGCCCGCCCGATAATCGCAAAGAAGCTCGTCGAGATCGCCAAGGCCGAGGGCGCCGACGCTATCTGCCACGGCTGCACCGGCAAGGGCAACGATCAGGTAAGGTTTGAGCTTGCGATAAAGGCGTTCGCCCCCGAGATGGAGATAATCGCCCCCTGGAGGATCTGGAACATCAAATCCCGTGAGGAGGAGATAGAGTACGCCGAGGCGCACAACATTCCTCTTAAGATAAACCGTGAGACCAACTACTCCAAGGATAAGAACCTTTGGCATCTCTCGCACGAGGGTCTTGACCTTGAGGACCCCGCAAACGAGCCGCAGTATAACAAGCCCGGCTTCCTCGAGATGGGCGTTTCGCCCGAGATGGCTCCCGACGAGGACACCTACCTCACCATTCACTTTGAGAAGGGCGTGCCCACCGCCGTCAACGGCAAGGAGATGGGCGGCGTTGAGCTTATCGAATACCTTAACGAAGTCGGCGGCAAAAACGGCATAGGCCTCAACGACCTTGTCGAGAACAGGCTCGTCGGCATGAAGTCCAGGGGCGTTTATGAGAATCCCGCCGGCGCTATCCTCTATAAGGCGCACGACATTCTCGAGACCATCACCCTTGACAGGGACACCATGCACTATAAAGAGCTTGTGGCTCACCGCTTCGCCGAGCTCGTCTACTTCGGCCAGTGGTACACTCCGCTCAGGGAGGCGCTCTCCGCCTTTGTGAGCAACACTCAGCAGACCGTCACCGGTGACGTAAAGGTCAAGCTCTATAAGGGCAACATCATCAATGCGGGCGTTACCTCCCCCTACACTCTCTACAGCGAGGATTTCGCCACCTTCGACGCCGACGACGTTTACAACCAGAAGGATTCCGCGGGCTTCATCAACCTCTTCGGTCTGCCCATCAAGGTCAAGGCTATACTTGAAGCCGAGCGCAACAATAAATAAAATTCACCATATCGGGGCGGTTATTTTCAACCGCCTCGGTTTGTATACGGAGGAAAAATCATGAAACTCTGGGCAGGGCGCTTCTCAAAGGAAGCGGATAAAAAGACCAACGACTTCAATTCATCCATTGCGACGGATTCCAGGATGTACGCTCAGGATATCGAGGGCAGCATCGCCCATGTGACCATGCTCGCCGCCAAGGGGATAATCCCCGCCGAGGACGGCGCCGCCATAGCCGCCGAGCTTGCAAAGATAAAAGCCGAGATAGCGGACGGCACACTTGCCATCGACCCGAACGCCGAGGATATCCACACCTTTATCGAGCAGACCCTGACCGAGCGCATCGGCGACGCGGGCAAGCGCCTGCATACGGGCAGGAGCCGTAACGACCAGGTCGCCCTCGATGTGCGCCTTTATCTGCGCGACGAATGCGACAAGACCCTTTCGCTCGTCAAGGAGCTTATATCCGCCCTCGCCGCAAAGGGAGACGAATACGCCGACGCGATAATGCCGGGCTACACCCATTTGCAGCGTGCCCAGCCGATAACCTTCAAAACTCATCTTTTTGCCTACACCGAGATGCTCTCCCGCGACCTCGGCAGGCTTGAGGACGCCAAAAAGCGCATGAATTCCTCCCCTCTCGGCAGCGGCGCCCTTGCGGGCACGACCTACCCGATCGACCGAGCCATGACCGCCGATCTGCTCGGCTTTGACTCCTACACCGCAAGCACGCTCGACGGCGTTGCCGACCGCGACTTCTGCATCGAGCTTGCCTCGGCGCTGTCGCTTGTGATGGTGCATCTCTCGAGACTGTGCGAGGAGATAATCCTCTGGTGCTCGTGGGAATTCAAATTTGTCGAGCTCGACGACGCATTCTCGACCGGCTCGAGCATCATGCCGCAGAAGAAAAATCCCGATATCGCCGAGCTTGTCAGGGGCAAGAGCGGCAGGGTATTCGGCGACCTGATGACCCTGCTGACCGTGATGAAGGGTCTGCCTCTCGCCTACAACAAGGATATGCAGGAGGATAAGGACGCGATATTCGACGCCTTCGACACAGTGAATATCTGCCTTGTGACCCTCGTGCCGATGATATCGACGATGAAAGCGCTCCCCGAGAATATGAGAAAGGCTGCGGCGGGCGGGTTCATCAACGCCACGGACTGCGCCGACTACCTTGTGTCAAAGGGTCTGCCGTTCAGAGACGCCTATAAAGCCACGGGCGAGCTGGTAGCTCTTTGCATCAAAACGGGCAAAACGCTCGAAACGCTCAGCCTCGACGAATACAAAAGCGTCTGCGACCTCTTTGACGACGGAGTTTATGATGCGATAAAGCTCGAGAACTGCGTCAAACGCAGAGGGCTGATGAAATAACAGAATATTTATCCATAACAAAACGGAGCCGACATGATCGACTCCGTTTTTTGATGTAAATTTTCATTATATAATATAGCCGTGATGATAATTTTCAAATACCTACCGAAATCGGTTGAGAAAGTGCGGGGTTTATGCTATAATGCGCTTTGAGAGGGCATATTTTAAGCGGAAAGGGGCGGCGGGATTGACGCACAGGCGCAAAAAAGAACTGTTCAACGGCTGTATTATCATACTAGCCGTCGTTTCGGCATACGCTTTTCGCATAATAGGCAGGGGCGACTTTTACCCGATGCTGTTTTCCTATCTGCGCAGCTTTATCTATATCGGCCTGTTCGCCGCCTGGGGGCTCTCCGTCCGTCAGCGGATCGTGCAAAAGCAGGTATGCCGGTTTATGACGGGCACCGCAGTGTTGCTCATCATCTGGATGGTAGTCCGTTCGGCAAAGTATTTTATATTTTGGCAGCCGGATGCCGTCCGGTACCTGTGGTATCTGTTCTATCTGCCCATGCTGTTTGTGCCTATGCTGGCACTGCTGATTGCCATGTCATTGGGAAAGCCGGACGAATACAAATTCCCCAAGGGAATGTCGGTTCTGTGGATCATCTCCGGCGTATTGCTTCTGCTCGTGCTCACAAATGACCTGCACCAATTCGTATTTACCTTTCCGAAGGACGCCGCCGTGTGGACAGACAAAAACAACGGTTACTCGATAGGCTACTTCATTAGTGTGGGCTGGCAGGTACTATGTGCCTTTGCCGCACTCGTAATTATGTTTTTAAAATGCCGCGTGCAAAAAGGAAGGCTCCATTTTCTGCCCATTGTTCCTATGCTGCTGGCGATTGTTTACAGCGCACTTTACTATGCGGGTGCGGATTGGCTGCTCCACTTGTTCGGCGATATTGCCGCATTCCAAAGTGTGATGTATATTCTGACCTTTGAGTTTTGTATCGCTTGCGGATATATACATTCAAACAGCCGTTATGTGGACTTGTTTGCCTCCTCTGTCGGCACATCGGCAGAGATCACCGACAAGGACTTTACCGTTCGGTATGCGGCTGTAAACACTGCGCCTATCTCAAAGGAAACGATGAAAAAAGCCGAGCAAAGCCCGGTCACGATGGACGGCTTGACCGTTCACACCATGCCCATTGACGGCGGCTATGCCGTATGGACAGAGGATGTGTCGGCTTTGCGTGACATCAAGGAGGACTCCGAGCTTCTTGCAGACGAGCTTGCCGACAGGAACGAAATACTCCGTTATGAATACAAGCGTGAAGCTAAGCGCCGCAAAGTGGAGGAGCAAAACCGGTTGTATGATCTTTTGCGTTCCGCTACACAGACGCAGATAGACAGCATTGCAGAGCTCACCAAGGAATACCGCCGAATCTCAAGCACCGATCCCGACAGAGCCAAAACGCTCCTCGCCGAGATTGCCGTGCTGTGCAGCTATATTAAGCGCCGCAAACATCTGACGCTCCTTACCGACCGAGATATTAAAATATCGGCAACGGAACTCCACCGTGCCTTCAATGAGTCGCTCCAAACGCTGAAGCTGTTGGGTGTCCGCAGCTCACTCTATGTGGACGAGTCTCTTTCCATGCTCTCCGGCAAAACGGCGACCGCTGTATTTGATTTTTATGAATCGGTTATTGAAGCCGATATTTTGAATTTAACAGGCATACAGGTAAGCCTCATAAAGGCAGACGGCTTGCGCTTGTCACTGAATGTGTGCTGCAAAGCCGACCTTTTCGCTTTTGTAAGCGGAGACGGTATCCGCTGTGAAAAAGAGGATGACGAGGAATACCAGCGCCTTGTATTTGAAGCGAAAGAAGGTGACAGGAAATGAGTGCATTTTCTTCCATTTCTGAATTTTGGCAGACTATGCTGCCGTTTATCATGCTTGTGGAGATCGTCCTTGAAATCGGGCTGTTTATGTATCAGCTTCTTCGCAGCAATAAGCCGGTGCGCAGCCTGCTGAGTCTGGCGGTTATGGCGGTGATGATCCCACTGCTGTTCTCCGTTTCCCAGGCAGATCCCGATAATATCGGGGACGCATTTCTGCTGGATGCACCGTGGCTGATATTTGCCGCTGCCATTTTCCTTGCGGCAGTTCACTTTGCCATTGCTCTGCCGCGGGAATACCGCCGTAAAAAGAACGAGCTCTCGCCGTTCTCCATTAAGGAAGCAACGGATAAGCTGCCTATGGGCATCTGCTTTGCCGATCCGAACGGCAGGATCATCCTATGCAACAACCGTATGCGAAGGCTGTCCTTTGCCCTTTGCGGCCACGAGCTGCAAATCAAAAGCGATATAGAAAATGCCCTGAGCGTGCCGGACAGATCCGTAACCGTCAAGGATGATTGCTACATCCTGCCCGACAAGACCGTCTGGCAGTTTCGCACACAAAATATCACCGTGGACGGCGATGACCGCTGGCAGCAGATAACGGCGCACAATGTAACCGAGCTGTATAACGGCTACCAAAAGCAAGAGGAAATAAATAAAGAACTGGCAGAAGTCAATCGAAAGCTCAGGAGGATGTACGCCCGCATGGAGGACGATGTCAAGGAGAAGGAAAGCCTTGACCTAAAGGTCTATATTCACGATACCATCGGGCGAAGCCTCCTGACCATCCGTGACATCATAGACAGCGGCGAGGATACCGAGCGAAAGCTTGAGGCGCTGCAAAATGCCATCGGTATGCTGGCAAGCAACCGTGTCACCTCTGTCAGCACAATGGACGAGGTAAAAAGAACCGCACGGCAGCTTGGCGTGGCTGTAAAAATCGACGGCTACCTGCCCCGTGATACCGCAGCCGAGGAGCTGACCGTTGCCGCCGCCAAGGAGTGCGTGACCAACTGCATCAAGCACGCAGACGGGAATGAGGTATATATCCGCATTGCCCAGCGCGGCGAACGCTATGATGTTACCATAACCAACAACGGCAAAATACCCACAGAGCCGATAAAGGAAGGCAGCGGCCTGTCAACGCTTCGCCGCAGTATTGAAAGCTCCGGCGGTGAAATGCATATTTCGCACAATCCACGATTTGCTCTTCTGATTACGATTCCCGCAAAGGAGATCAGCCTATGATTAACACCATACTTGTAGAGGATGATTTATACATCCAAAAGCACTTTGTCGATTGTCTTGCGGCAGACGGCGAGTTTCATCTTGTCGGCGTTTTCCGTGACGCCTTTGAAGCGGAAAAGCATTGCGACGCCACCGTAAAGCTCGTCCTTATGGATGTGCAGACGCAGCACAAGCACTCCGGTCTTGCCGCCGCAGAGCGTATCAAAAAGGCTTTTCCGCAGATCAAAATCGTTGTGGCTACCTCGCTTGTCGATCCCGAAGTTTTGCAAAGAGCCAAAATGGGTGCTGCCGACAGCCTGTGGTATAAGGACCACGGCACAGAGGAACTGATGAGCGTGGTAAAGCGCACCCTGGCAGGCGAAAAGGTATTCCCCGATATCGCTCCGGCCATTGAAATGGAGGGTACGATGTCCGATGCCTTCTCGCCACGGCAGTTAGACATTCTGCGGCTTTATATAAAGGGCTTTACCTATCAGGAAATTGCCGATAAGCTGGGCATTTCCAAAAACGGCGTTCGCTGGAACCTGGACGATATGGTGGAAAAGGGCGGCTTTGAAAGCAGAGAAGCACTGGTTGCAACCGCCATTGAAAACAAACTCATGGTAACTACCTTAAAAGACGAATAAGCAAAACTGAACCCCTTGGCTGTATGGTCAAGGGGTTTTGCGCCCAAAAGGCAAAAATTTTTTGAAAAAATCGAGATTTTTCTTCTGTTACTGGCACAAGTGCCAGTGACAAGCGCCAAACAATCCTTACAATAGATACTGTAAGATAAGGGTTGTGCTTTTAGAAAGTGGTGATGGAATGATATGAATGTATTTGACGCTTCTTCGTTCTCCGAACGGATGGGCAATGGCGGACGCTCTCTTTGCCGTGTGGGAGAGCCGATAAATCAACTCACACGCTCAGATCACCCGGCGAAATGCCGAAAAGAAACAAGGAGGAATTACTTATGAAAGGAGGAAGATTTGATGAGCAAATCTAAAAATGTAGTTAAAAAATTAACTATGATATTATTTACGATATTATTTAATTATATCTTAATTATATTAACTATTTATGTCATCTCCTTATTATAAAAACTATTGATTTTTGTTAAATTCGTCTTACATTTTACTTATCTTATTAGTATACTTATTCATATTGTTTATTTTAGGTTGGTAACAAACTCGATTCGAAGATTTGAGCAGCCGGATTTATCCGGCTACTCAAAATGAAGCTTAGTCTTAAAGATTATTCTTTTCGGAACTTGACCGAATAAGTTTTACCTTCTGTTGTTTTTACAACCATGATATAAATACCTTTGTTCAGGTGATTGACCTGGAAAGAATAATTATTTCCAACACCTGGAGTCAGTTGTTCTTGATGCACCATTTGTCCTGCTATGCTATAGATCGTTACAGTATTTGCTAAGCTGGAAGTCCGGATACGTAATTCATTACTTGATGGCGTACTGAAGACTTTCAATCCTTCAACATCTGATATTTCTTCTATACCTGTAGGTGTTGCTGACACTTCAAATGGAGTTCCTTGGGTTAATTGTACAAACTGACCATTAATATATTGATATATTGCTGTCCGGTAAAACTTAAACAAACATAATAATCCTGTCCGAAGCCCCGTA
>ENA-ORPK01001659-ORPK01001659.1-human-gut-metagenome-genome-assembly--contig:-NODE-1659-length-17033-cov-2.925197_pt1 | contig 17033 bp, 12 predicted proteins | sample MGYA00242139_ERZ509068 | MGnify/ENA primary metagenome ERZ509068 (study PRJEB26280, sample SAMEA2338687) | human gut metagenome | biome: human gut; feature: human-associated habitat; material: faeces... | reverse complement strand
CTGTACAAAAAGTAATCGAAAAGAATACTGAGTCAACATTCAAAACATTCGGGTAGACGATAGCCGAGTGAATAGTGATTAGTGAATTGTGAATAGTTTGTTACTTTCGCTAACGCTCAAAAATATACATAGTGAATATTTGAAATGGTCCATTCACCATTCACTGTTCACTACTCACAAATAATATTTTGTTTCCTTTCCCTTTTTCCAGACTAACCGCAGGTTGGTCTTTTTTATTATATTGTAATTTATAGGCGAAACTTTTACAAAACTTGTAAAACTAGGTGACCAAGAATTGCCAAATATATAATATTTTTTACTATAATTAATTTTCAGCCTTATACAACCTTGCAAAGAAACAGGATACGTGCTGAATTGAATCAACTCTTACCCACTGCCTTGTTGCCTTAAATCTTATTGAATTTAATGAGCGTTCTGGATTTTTGTGCGAATAATTATTTATTTCATCATTAAACAAATGGAACTGACACATCGCAACACGTTTACAAGCATTTAATAACTTTTCAGCCAAATTGTCCATTTTCAGAAATTTCGCTAGATAATACGATGCAATAAGCCCCTCAGAACGTGCTCCATCAGGGAAATAATGATCTCCGTATTCATAATAATACCCGCCTTCATAATCTATATATGGGGAGTCATCACGTTTATAAGTTTTTTCAACCATTGTCGCAGCGTCAGTAAAAACGAAATTAATATAATTTTGTTTTTGAAAATCTTTATCTTTAGCCCACTCTTCAATAGCCTGCATTAACCAAGCATCGGATGGCAAAGCTGTAAATAAGTCAGCATAAATATGCGGTCTTTCTTCTATAATCCAATCAAGGGCTTTTTTAGCAACTTTACGAACTTCTTTAGCTAGCGGTTCATCATCTAAAAAGTTATTTGCAAACAATGCAAGCCCAAGTAACGCCTCTCCAGGGTAATAAAATGAAAATGTTGCTTTTCTCTCTTCATCAGTCATATTTATCAATGGTTGTCCGCTTTGGAACTGTGGATGAATGTAATACCCAAGAATTTCTCCATTTTTATAAACACGACTCATAACGTGACGAGTATAGCCTTTTATATATTCATCATAAGACTTATCACCAGTAAACGAACGATATTGCATCATTGCAACAAGTAAAACACCGGTTCCGCCAAGCTTAGCTTTACGGTTATAAAACGCATAATAACCTTTTCCCCATTGTGTATCATGCTCACGAGAAATTGAAATACTCCAATCGACGGCTTTTTTGGCAGCTTTAATATACTTTTCATCAGATGTAAGTTCATAAGCTCTTATAAGTGCAATAATCCCTCCACAATGACGTAAATCATTATAGTAAAGATTACTTTCAGGTCTATTCGGATGTTCATGATCCTTATAAGTATCATCACAACAATCGTAATAATACAAAAACCTACCATCTTCATACATATTAGCAAGTAACCAATCTGCAGATTTTATTACCTGTTGATATAAAACATCGTAGCTGAATTCTGTATAACGAACATTTCCACGATACAAAGGAATACACTCTTTTTTATACGTAATAAATGCTCTGCTTCTAAAAAGATAATATTCATAATCTTTCGACTGTGAAAGAATTTCTAATCTTTTTGATCTACTGTTTGAAAGCTTTGCAATTGGGGTTTTTCTAACTAAAGTTTCTAAAACAGAACGCAACCCCATGTGACTTAATGAAACAGCATCTGTCGGCATATAATAGTAAGAAACACCATCTTTTCTTAGCTCTAAACCATTTATTCCAATTTCGAAACGAGAATTATCAAAACGAACAGAATTTAATTTAGCCGGAGAAACAGAATGCCTAGCGATAACATACTCCAACATAATACGGCATTTGTCTTCATCATTTACTGTAAAATCGCCAAAACGCTTGTTCTTACGAAGCATTTCTACATTTCTATTAAGCGTAGTTTCCAAGTCTTGACGTTTACTTCCATATCGAATAAATTTTTGTCCTGACTGGAAAAGAGTGATGTACACAAGTGTTTCAGCTCTGTTAAAATTTATAATATTAGACAGATTTAAATCTGTTACACTTAAATTTTCTCCTGTTACCAAGGAATTTCTAACCCTACGCAAAATCTCCTTAATTGGAGAAAAATCTTGTTCAAAAAAAGCTCTTTCTTTGTCGTTTTGTTCTTTAAAATCTAGCATAAACGAATTTTATCATTAATTTTAAAACTTGGCAAATTGTTTATAAAAAATTCAAAACGTAACAATTTCTTTAACCTTTTGACATGCCTAAAAAGTTGTTGTTCAATAGATAATAAGACTTGGTAGGAAATTTATGTACATAAAACAGTTAGAGATAGATAATTTTAAATCATTTGCCAATAAATCGGAAATCCCTTTGTTGAAAGGATTCACAACAGTTTCCGGCCCGAATGGTTCGGGCAAAAGTAATATTATTGACAGTGTTTTGTTCGCGTTAGGGCTTGCGAATGCAAGTGAGTTGCGTGCAGAAAATCTTTCACATTTTATTTCTACCTACACAAAACGTAATGATGCTTTTGTTAAAGTAACTTTTGGCGACACCGAGAACGGTGAAGATTTAACTATCGGACGTAAAATTAGAAAGACTTCTCAAGGTTACGCAAGTACTTACTACATCAACGATAGTGTTACGACTTTGACAAATGTCCATGCCGTACTTGAAAAATACAACGTAACTCCAAACAGCTACAATGTTATGATGCAGGGTGATGTTATGGGGATTACAAACTGTACTCCCAAAAACCGTCGTAAAATTATTGACGAAATCGCGGGTATCGCTGACTTTGACAGAAGAATAGACCAGGCGACTAATGAACTTGAAACAGTTGAACAAAGGGTAGAACGCTCTACTGTTATATTAAACGAAGTTGACAACAGATTGGAACAACTAAAAGAAGAGCGTGAAGTTGCTTTAAAATATCAAAAATTGCGTGAAGAAAAACAGGGACTTGAAAGCCAAGTTAGCAAAGTTAAGTTTTTTGATATAAAAAGAAGTCTTGAAAAAGCTCATGAAAATATTCTTGAATTTACCAAAAAGAAAAAAGAAGAAGAGGTAAAAAATAAGGATTTAGACGAGCGTTTGAACCTTATTAAGCAGAAATACCAAGAGATTTCAAACCTTGTTAAAGAAAAAGGTGAAGCTCAACAAATTGAATTAAAGAAACAGGAAGAAGCTTTAAAAGGTGAAATTGACCGTAAAAATAACGCAACAAACTACGCTGACAAGCAAATTCACGACGGATTGCGTTCTATTGAAAATGCGAAAAACGGTATTGAAAACTTCAAAAAGAAAATAGAAGATTTTAAATTAAAAATTAAACTTAAAGACGACGAAATTGCCGTTATTAAAGAAAATACAAAGACTCGTGAAGCTGAGCTGAAAAAGATTTTGGAAGACATGACAGGGCTAAATGCCACAGCTGATCAGCATATCGAAAAACGTAACAATTTACGCAAACAGTTGGAAGAATTGAAAGACGAGGAAACTAAACTCATTCAGGCAAAACTTCCACTTGAAAGTGAATTAAAGACTCTTCAAAGAGATTTGGAAGACGCTAAAACAAGACTTGCAGAACTAACCGAGATGAAGGAAAATTTTGCGGCTAACCAAGATTTGAAGAAAACTCTTGTAGAGCAATTGCAAAAAGAGATGGCGGATTTTAAAATTATCCAACAAAATGCAATGCATGATCTTGATACAACCAAGAACGAAATCAACGATTTGAACTACAATATCCAAATGGCTTCTAGAAAAATTGCCGTTATGGAAACAAAAAAGCAGATGGCAGAGGAATCAAACTTCGGACGGGCTGTTGATACCATCATGAATGCTAAGTTACGAGGTGTTCATGCACCGTTGGTTAAGCTCGGAACGGTTGACAAAGAGTTTTCTGTTGCAATGGAAGTGGCTTTTGGCGGACGTATGGCGCACATCGTCGTTGATGATGAGCATGTGGCAGGTGTTGCAATTGAACTTTTGAAATCTTCAAATGCCGGACGTGCAACATTTATTCCATTGAACAAAATTAAAAAAGCTCCGACAAGGTTACAATTACCACGTGATAAAGGCGTAATTGATTTTGCGATAAACCTTGTTGACTTTGACGATGAATATATTGATGCGTTTTATTATGCAGTTGGGGACACAATTGTTGTTGAAGACTTAGAGTCTGCAAAAAAACTTATCGGGAAATACAGAATGGTTACTCTTCAAGGCGAACTTCTTGAAAAATCAGGATCTATGACTGGTGGTACAAGATTACGCACAGGTTTGAGTTTTAGCCAAAATGATGATGATGAGTTGAACAAATTCAAGGATCGTTTGAAAGAGATGGAACAAAAACTTGCATCTCTTGAAAATAAAAAAACGTCATTAGAAGCGAAGTTGGAAGATGTTCGTGGGAAGTATTCTGATTCTATGAGCGAGTTTTCTAAATCAAAAGTTGAACTTGACAATATGAACCAAAATTATGCCAACAGCGAAAACATTTTAAAAGAAAAAGCTGATTTTATAGCTTCTGCTGAACCTAAAATCGTAGACTTAAACAACAAGTTAGACAAACTTGAAGAAAAGAATGTTAAAATCTATGACGATATGGCAACTTGTCAAGAGGCTATTGATGAGGTTGAAAAGCTTATCAATGACAAGGATTTGAAGAATTTAAAAGAAAAAACAGAAGGCGTTGAAAACGAAATTAAAAGACTTCAAACCAAATTAATGACAGCAGAAAACGATAAAAACGAACTTAATCGCCAAATTTCATTCCACGAAAATTTGATTGAAACTAAAACAGAAGAAATTACAAATATTGAGCACAACAATGTTAAACTGGAAGAAGATAAAAAGCGTTACCAAAACGACATTGTAGAGCTTAATAAGAAAATGGAAGAACTCCATGAACAAATTGTTCAGATTGAAGAAAAACTTGGCAAACTACTTAAAGAACGTGATGAAATTAATGCAGAATTAATCGAACTTGAAAAGCAAAAACACATTAAAGCTGCTGATATTGAACGTATTGCTGAGCAAATAGAGTCATTCAAAGCTCGCAGACGCGAACTTGAACCGCAATTGGATAATGCCAAAAAAGACTTGGAAGATGCCGGTGAAGATGTTGCTAAACTTGAACCAATTGAAATTTCAATTGAAGAAATTACATCAAAAATCCAACGTTTAGAAAAGAGAATGGCTGAATTGGGCGACGTTAACATGCGTGCACTTGCAGCTTATGATGAAGTTTTAGCTCGTCAAAGCGAGTTAAAAGAGCAGATTGAAACACTTTCTAAGGAACGCAAAGAAATCTTAGAAAGAATGCAGGGGTACGAGCAGTTGAAAAAAGAAACGTTTATGAAAACATACAACCACATAAACGAAAACTTTAAGGAAGTATTCCACCAATTGTCAGAAGGCGAAGGTGAATTGAAACTAGAATGTCCTGACGATCCGTTGGCTGGAGGTATGACAATTGAGGCTCAACCGAGAGATAAAAAGCTTCAAAGGCTTGAAAGTATGTCAGGTGGCGAAAAATCATTGACTGCTTTGGCATTTGTGTTCGCAATTCAACGCTATATGCCATCACCTTTCTATGCTTTTGACGAAGTTGACGCAAGTTTGGATACAATGAATGTTGAAAGAATTGCCCAAATGGTTCAAAACCAGTCAAAAGAAACTCAATTTATTGTAGTTAGCCACAGAAGACCTATGATTGAATCAGCTAACAGAACATTAGGTGTAACTCAAAAAGAAAAAGGTATCACAAAAGTTACCGGAATTAAACTAAGAGACGAAGAATAAGTATATGAGTACAGAAACAGCATTAAATTATAATATGGATTTGCCTGACTTGGGCTTAACCAAAGACGGTAAAACTAAAAGCGAGGGAATCGGGATTTTAGTTGACATGGCAAAAGCCGGCAAAATTGATCCGTGGAACATTGATATCGTTGATGTTACAGACAAATATCTTGCGCACATGATTAATTTGAAATCGCAAAACCTTCGAGTTACCGGTAGAACTTTCCTTTTTGCGGCAGTACTTTTAAAATTAAAATCAAATGTTCTTGAAGGGATTGATATTAACCAGTTTGATTCTGAGCCGGAAGATAATTTGGAATATGACGACGACGGATTTATTGTTGATTATGGGGAAGAGGATTATGTTCCGACAAACAATGTCATCTCGATTGACGAAGTATTGCAAAGACGTACAAGCGTTAGACTTAACCACAATCGTGTTGTAACTTTGAAAGATTTGATTCGACAATTACAATTTTATGAAAAGTTAGAGCACAAACAGTCATTGAAAAGTGCACATGAACGTGCTAAACGCAGAGTTCAATCGTATTCAAGGCTAACTCCTAATGATATCGTAAATCTTGCTCACGAAGAATATATTGAAAGTTGCGTTCAGTCATTGAAAGAAAATTTATCACAAATTTTTGAAAAAAATGACAAAATTGAATTGAATGAATTAACGCTTTTAGGAATGGACAGAATCAGTGCCTATATTGCACTTTTGTTCCTTACGGCGGAAACAGATTATGAGTTGCAACAAGACGAATTTTATTCAGACTTGTATGTAGTAAAAGGTGGAGAAAAAGATGAAAATAGAACAGTTGAAATCCAGAATTGAAGCTGTTTTGTTTATAACAGCAAGAGCGGTTTCGCTTGATGAAATCGCCGTCATTTTAGGCGAAGAAAAAGAAACGATTGAAGAAGCCATTTTAGAGTTAATTATGGACTACTCAACCAGAGATGGCGCATTGGAAATTGACGATGAAAACGGATATATTTTACAGGTAAAAGAAGATTATATGGACTTGGTAGAATTGCTTTGTCCGGTTGATTTAAAGCCTGCTGTTTTGCGTACGTTATCCGTAATTGCATTAAAAGAGCCTATTCGTCAAACAGATTTGAAAGAACTTAGAGGCTCAACTGCCTATGAGCATGTTCAAGAACTTGTTGAAAAAGGGCTTGTATCAAAGACAAGAGACAAAAACGGAAGAAGTTTTAACCTAAAAACAACACCGAAGTTTGCTGAATATTTTAAACTCAAAGGTGATACAAGATCACTTGCAAAAATTTTGGAAATTGACAAAGGCATAAAAGATGAGCCAAGCAAACAATAATGACAGAAAAACAACAATATTTATATGTACGTTTGCAATAGTATTCGGAATTGTTTTTAAATTAATGCCATCTTTTTACTATTGGCAAGGACAAAACGCTTTTAAACAAGAAGATTATGTTCAAGCACGAAAAAACTTTAAAAATGCTGTATTTTTTAATCCACATAACAAAGATTATAGATACTATTTAGTAAAGTCTTTAGAGAATTTATCTCCAAGCTTAACTATCCAAAAAGAAATGTTTGAAATTGCAACAGGCAATATGCAAGATAGCGCACAACAAGTTGCACAAAATAAAGTTTCAGAATGGCAAAGAACTATTTTAACCAATATTGGAGATAATTATATCGAACAAGTTCCTCTTGATAAAGGCATTTTACGCTGGGATACATCAAAATTCCCATTAACTGTCGCTATAACAGATAACAGTGGAACTAGTACACCAGCTTATTACAAAACAGAAATATTAAGAGCCTTTTCTCAATGGCAATCTGCAACAGGTTTTATTACCTTTGCAACTTCAAAGAATTCGAATTCTGCAAATATTTCAATAGAAATTTCACAGCCACCAAGTGGAAACTGCTCAGATGACAATTGCAAATATGTAGTTGGCTTTACAACACCGACGTACAGTGGTGATATTTTAAAACAAATGAAAATTGTTTTATACACAAACGACCCAAATGGAAATTTCTTTTCAGACAAGGAATTATACAACACAATTTTGCACGAAATCGGGCATGCACTTGGAATTATGGGGCACAGTTACAGTACTGAAGACTTAATGTATATGTCAACAAATGAAAACACAAGCTTTTATGCTCCATACAAAAGTTCTTTCCAATATTTGTCATCCAAAGATATAAACACAATACGTTTGCTATACAAATTAGTACCAACAATTACAAACACACCCAAAAAAAATTTAAAGACCAAAGGATTGATTTACGCCCCAATTGTTTTGGGCACATCAAACCAAATATCACTACGCAAACTTAAGGAAGCACAAAATTACATAAAAAATGCCCCAGATCTCGCTGGCGGATACATTGATATGGGAATTGCATATGCAGAATTAAATCGAAATGCAGAGGCTATAAGAGCAATGAAAAAGGCTTATTCTTTAGCTAAAAGTGATGAAGAAAAATTCATGATTTGTTACAATTTGAGCGTAATTTTACTTAACACTAATAAACTAGACTCCGCACTTTCTTATGCAGAAGAAGCACAACAAATCACAGATAATGAAGATATTAAGGAATTAATTTCTAACATAAAACACGCAAAACAAACTAAAAAGAAACCTTTTAATGTAAATTTACTAATTCTTGAAAATTCTAATTAGCAAAAAATATTTTTACAGTTTTTTAAGCGATAAAAAAAGGACAAATTATGATTTCTGCAGTAAATAATAACAATCCATCTTTCACAAGCGTAGCACCAATTAGAGTATTCATCGACGGAATGGAGTCTTACAGTCCAAAACTTACTCGTTCTGCGACACGCCAATTAACATCTGTTCTAGCTGGTCCTGTTAATGGAGATACAAAAAAGTATAATATTATCAAAAAATACGCACAGCACGATCCTGATTATGATTTTTTCCAAGGAGTTAAAGGGTATCCGAAAGCCTGGAATCAGAAAAATGTTCAACCGTCAGATTATTTTCGATGCATAATTGATGAAAGCGGAAGTTATTTATTTACAGGTCTACAAGCTAAAAAACTAAAAGAACTTGGCGAAACATTAGGGAAAGCTCAACAAATCTGCAAAGCTAAAAATATTTCAAACAGTTTTGATTTATATAATGCAAAAAAAAGCTATGGGTTTAATATTATGAACTTTTTACGCTCTACAAAACTACGCATAAAAGAGGGATTTGTACAAGAAACAAAACAAAAAATCGGTGAACCAGTTTCTTTAAATTTACACCTTACAAGCAATCAAAAATATGGCGAAAAGAGTTTTAAAATAACGTTGAACGACATTTCCTTCAGCAAGATTGATACTTAACAAATACTTCACAAACACTTTAAAAAATGCTTTGTTTGGGTTAAACTCAATTGGTTGATTACAAATTAATGGAGATATAAAATGTACAATGTGGCTATCATAGGGGCAGGTCCAGCAGGTATTTTTACAGCTTTAGAAATTACTAAACTAAAACCGGATTGGAAAATTATCCTAATCGAAAAAGGGCAAAGGATTGAAAAAAGAAAATGTTTGCTTCGTGAAGGCTATGAAAAATGTCCAACTTGCAAAAGATGTGGCCTTTTGTGTGGTTGGGGCGGTGCCGGAGCTTTTTCGGATGGTAAATTAACCCTTACTCCGGATGTTGGCGGTCACTTGGTTGACTATATGGACAGAAAACAAGTAGAAGATTTAATTGCTTATGCCGATCAGTTATATCTTGATTATGGAGCAACTGACGAAGTTTTTGGAACAGATATGAAAGTTTTTCAAGAACTTGAACACCAAGCTGTTCTTGCAGAATTAAAGCTTGTTCATTCTCCTGTTAGACACTTAGGTACAGAAAGAAGTCTTAATGTATTAAAAAATATGCAAGACTACTTAAATGACAAAATTACAATTTTAAATAACGTTTCTGCACAATCACTAATCGTTGAATGTGAACAAGTTAAGGGAATTATTCTTGATAACGGCGAAACAATCAACGCAGAATACACAATTGTTGCCCCTGGACGTGAAGGCGCAGATTGGCTTACTCAAGAATTTGCAAAACACAAAATTGGAATGGTAAACAACGCAGTTGATGTTGGGGTTAGGGTTGAACTTCCGGCTCCAGTTTTTGAACCACTGACTGATAAGTTGTACGAATCAAAATTAATTTACCACTCACCAACTTTCGGCGATGAAGTTAGAACATTTTGTATGAATCCAAACGGCGAAGTTGTTCAAGAAAACTACAACGGAATTTCTACTGTAAACGGTCACAGTTATGCAGAAAAAACAACTAACAATACAAACTTTGCGCTTTTAGTTAGCGAAAAATTCACAGAACCGTTCAAAGAACCAATCCAATATGGTCAACATATTGCAAGACTTGCAAATATGCTTGGCGGTGGGATTTTGGTTCAACGTTTCGGCGACTTACTAGATGGCAGACGTTCGACACCAGAAAGAATTAAATCAAGCATTATCAAACCAACCCTAACTTGTGCAACTCCCGGGGATTTGAGCCTTGTAATCCCTTACAGACAAATGACAAGCATTATAGAAATGTTACAAGCTCTTGATAAAGTTTGCCCAGGAACTGCTTCAAGATATACGCTACTTTACGGTATTGAAGTTAAATTTTATTCAGCAAGGGTAAAATTGACAGACAAACTTGAAACAGAAGGTGTTAAAAACTTGTTTGCAATCGGAGATGGCGCAGGTGTTACAAGAGGATTAATCCAAGCTTCTGCTTCAGGTGTTCATGTAGCAAGAACAATTTGTGCAAGAGGATAAAAAATATAAAATAAAAAAATCTCTCAGCTTATTGTTGAGGGATTTTTTTAGGAGAAATTTATGGAACATAAAACAAACACAATGCGCGAGCTGGACAAACTTAAAATAAAGTATAATTTCTATAGCTATGTTGGAACAGACGCCGTAAGCGGAGTTGAAGTTGCCAAAGTTTTAAACCAAAATCCTGAAAGGGTTTTCAAGACACTTGTAACAGTAGGGAAATCTGGCAAACATTATGTTTTTATACTTCCTGTCGCACAAGAATTAAACCTCAAGAAATCAGCCAAAAGCGTTGGTGAAAAATCTGTAGAAATGATAAAATCAAAAGAATTATTACCATTGACCGGTTATATTCATGGCGGTTGTTCTCCGATAGGTATGAAAAAGTTTTTCACAACAACAATACACAATTCTGCAAAAGATTTTGAGACTATCATGTTTAGTGGCGGGAAAATCGGATATCAGGTAGAAATGAGTTTGGAAGAACTTTCTAAGGTTATAAAATATAATCTTGCGGACATTGTAGAATAGGCATTATAAATAAATTAATTAAAACTACTTGCCCGTAAAGACTTTGAATGGTATAATTCTAATATGACAAAACAAGTGAGCTTAACGACGCAAAACCGTTTAATTATTTCGGGATTATTACTTAGCACTATTTTAATTATCGCAATTGCAATATTTGCGATTTTCAATATACAAAAAAAACTTAATGAAGGTTATCAAAATTTTGGGCAAATTGTTTCTAAAGCCTTAGCTATTGAATGTGCTGAACTTATAGATACTCCACATTCAAGTAAAGAAACTTTAAAAAGTCACGCCGACACAATTGTTGAATCGCATAGCGATATAGTGTTTATTGAATTCAGAAATTCAGAAGGCAAATTACTTTATAGAAGCGGAGCTGAGCCAAATTCGACTAACAAAACACCTAACATTATCGTAAGCTCTCCTATGATTACATCAGATGGTGTTAACGTTGGTTCTGTAACAGCGGGACTTTCTGGAAACATCATTGCACAAATATCTTCAACCACAAGAGCATCACTATTATTTGTTTTCTCAGTTGCATGGCTTGTATTTGCATTTGTAATTTTGATAAATACTTATTTAATCACTGGAGAATTGCGTATTTTGCACAATGGCGTTCAAAAAATCTCTACAGGAGAATTTGGGTATACAATTCAAGATGAGGATGTCAGCTCAGAAGTTAAAGAATTGTTTAACTCTTTTAACCAAATGTCAAACAGGCTACATTTGTACGAAGAGCAGAACATTGAGCAATTGACATTAGAAAGAAACAAACTCGAAGCAGTGCTTATGAGCATCGCTAACGGAGTTGTTGTATGCGACAACAATGATAATGTTGTTTTAATCAACAATCACGCACACAAATTACTCGAACTCGACGACAATCAAACTTTAAATATAAAAATCCAAGATTACATTGATACAGAGGGAAATTTCTGCTTTAAAGATAAAATTGAAGAATTTAAAGACACTCCACTTGAAGTTATGGAAAACAAACCGCTTGAATTTAATATTCAAGTTGACAAACGAGTAATTAAATCAGTTATTTCTCCAATGTTTACCCGAAATAAAGATTATGTAGGTTATATTATAGTTCTTATTGATATGACAAAAGAGGCAGAAATGGATGCTATGCGTTCTACTTTCATATCAAATGTTTCCCATGAATTAAGAACTCCGGTAACAGTTTTGAGAAGTTATATTGACACTCTTTACAATTATGGCAACGAATTCGATTATGATACTCAAAAAGAATTTATTGGTACTATTAACCAAGAAATCATTAGACTTCAGGGTATGGTAAACGATATCCTTGATTTTTCCAGAATGGAAGCTAATGCGCAAATGGAAAAATCTCTAAACAGCATCTATGAAGTTGTTGATACTTGCACAAACCAAGTTCAAGCATTAACCAAAGAACGTAATTTGACAATTTCGATTAATAAAGAAGAAGGCATCCCCGAATTTTTATTTAATTACGATGGAATAGAACGAGCATTAACGAACCTTTTGTCAAATGCAATAAAATATTCCCCAGATAATGGAGTAATAAAAGTTAATCTTATAAAATCAGGAGATAATGCAGAAATTACAGTAACAGATCAAGGTTGCGGAATTGCTCCAGAATTTCAAAAGAAAATTTTTGACAGGTTTTATAGAGTTGAAAACAATATTCACACAGTGAAAGGAACAGGACTTGGATTGCATCTTGTAAAACAAACAATTGAAAAATATCACAATGGGAAAGTATTTGTTCGTTCAGCTGTTGGACAAGGCTCAACATTTGGAATTATTTTACCAATTGCTATAATTCAACAAACAACCAAAGTATAAGGAAGGTTTATGGAATTTGAAGATATCTGGAAGTGGTTTTGCAGACTTAGTTTACTCATTTTCATTATTATTGTCGTAAATTCAATACTTGGCGATATATTGTTTCGTGTAAAATTCAGTTTCCCGCATGTTTCTCAAATTGCAACGGAGCCAATAAACACATACAAAGAGCCTGTTCAAATAGAATTGCAGGATGCAAAATATCTTAAAATATACGGAGAAAAGTACCGTTTTGCTATACAACCGCAAGCACAATACTCATTATCAGGACTTGTTGTTGCAAAAAACACAAATTTTTGGTTTAGAGATGTAATGAGGAGTAAATTCGATGATGTTTTTCTAATCGATTTAGGGATTGTTTGGGGAGATTTAGCTAGAGATAAAGTGAAGTTATACAAGCATTGGAAGTTCAAATCTTCCAAAACATTAGGTCAAAGCCGTCGTTTGCAATGGCAAAGTAAGCCGCCTTATGATGACATGCCTTGGGATATCAGTTTTGTAAGTTCACACGTATCTCATACACATATTATTCCTGCAAATTCTAACGTAATGGGTGCTTTACTAAAAATCAAGAAAAATGATATTGTAAAAATCGACGGTTATTTAATAGACATATATACAGAAAAAGCAGAAGCAATAGGCAAATCAAGTTTATCAAGAACAGACACCGACGCAACCAGCAGAGGTTTCGGAGCCTGTGAAGAAATGTATGTAAAACAAGTTCAGATAGGGAATAAGATTTATAAATAACCCTCCTTAATATTGTTAAAATTCTTACAATACAAATTTGCTGAATTCAAAATTATATGTCTAAAAAATTCGTTAGAAAGTAATCTCAAAAAAAATAAAATTTTAACATTTTTGGGCAACTTATAAAAAAACTATTCAAACAATGCATTAATCTTATCTAAAATGTCTTGCGGGTCAATTTCATTAGTAATTTTATTTATATCTTGTGCAACTTGATAGAGCTTAGCTGCTTCTACTTTATCTCCTGTAATTGCAATTGCACGAGCTAAATTAAAATGTGCCAATGCATAATTCGGGTTACATTCGATTGACTTTTTGAACAAATCAGCTGCTTGTTTTACCCTTCCTAAGTCATCAAGGTATATTACACCCATATTGTTGTAAGCAATGTCATAATTAGGATCATATTTTATTGCCAAACCATATTCTTTCAAAGCTTCATCTATATCGCCTTTACCCCAGTATAAAAAGCCTAAATTACAATGAATTTTGGCATTTTCCGGATCAAGATCAAGTGCATTTCTATAAACTTGTAAAGCGTTTTCAATATCTTCTTTGTCATAAAAAGCACTCCCAAGGTTTACATATATATCAATATCTTTTGGAGTCAACAGATAAGCACTTTGATAAGAACTTATTGCAGCATCCAAATCCTGTTTAGATTCTTGATATACAAAGCCTAAGGTCTGATTAATTACGCTTGTCCATTGTTTTTTAGGATTCAATGTAACTGCAGTTTGGAAATGTGAAATGGCACTATCAATGTCGCCTTTTACATACAAAATATTTGCAAGGTTAGAATGAACATCTGGCATATTCGGCATAATTTGGATTAATTTTTCATAAATATCAACTGCACTATCATAATCACCTTGTTCTTCATAAGCCTGACAAAGATGTCTATATGCCGGAATATTTAACCCATCAAGCCAAATAGCCATTTTATACTCAGTAATAGCATCATCAAACTGCCCCAAAGAACGATAAATATCTCCAAGCAAGCAATATAGTGGGACAAATCCAGGAGCTTTGTCTACAGCCTCTCTGTACAACTCCAACGCTTCACTCAGTCTGTTAACTTGAACAAGATACGCTCCTTTTACAAGCATTGGAAGAAATTTTGCATAAGATAGCATTTTTGAAACATTACCAATTGCAATTTTATCAAATGGAAGAGTTAATACAGATAATGCAAACTCAAATTTTGACAAACAATAGTTTTTAAAACTTCTAGCAGATGAGATATTATATAAACTGGATAATAAAAAGTGAGCACAAGAATTTGCCATCGGCATAGCTTTGATAGCCTTTTTCGCATTCATTACCGCATCAACAAATCTTGCTTTCTTGGTATAAGTTTCAGCTAAAAGATAATATGCTTTACCCAACTTTTTATCTTTTGAAATTGCTGTATCTAAGTAATTTACAGCTTTATCCAAATCCCCTTTAAAAAAGTGGGCTTGACCGATTTTAAAATAAATTTCAGCAGAATCTATGTATGTTTCTAATGCTCTTTGGTATTCCGTAATAGCTTCATCTATGTATTGGCATGAATTATAAATATCTAAATGCCATGCCAAATATAAATCACCAAGTCTGACATGCAAATCTGCATTTGTCGGATCATCTTGCAATCCTATTTGACATAATTCTATGGCACTCTTTACGTTGCCTGTTTTGTACTCTCTATTAATTTTTTTCTCTAATTGTTTTGTGTTTGTCATAATATTATGTTTTTATAAAGATGCTTGACAGAAATCATAAAAGACTTCATACTTAATATTGTAATTAATATTTTCTAAAAATGCAAGTTTTTTAGATTTGTGTACAAAGGAGTGTTTATGAGGGAAAATAAAATTTATTTTGTTGACGTTACAAATAGAGATGGAGTTCAAACATCAAGGCTAGGGTTGGCAAAATTGCAAAAAACAATTATTAACTTAATGCTAGATGACATGGGGATTACCCAGTCAGAATTTGGTTTCCCAACTACTCAGCACGAAATTAATTACCTTAATGGGAACTTGGAACTAGTTGAACGTGGAGTTATTTCAAGAACTCGCCTTTCTGGATGGATGAGAGGAATTGCGTCTGATGTCGAACTTTCTTTTAAGAATGTTCCTAAATTAAAATATATTAATCTTTCTCAATCAACATCAGAACAAATGATTAACGGAAAATATTTAGGCAAAAAAACTCCACAAGATATAATTAATATGACTTGTGAAGCGGTCGAATGTGCGAAATCTTTAGGTGCTGTTGATGTAGGAGTTAATGCAGAGGATGCTTCTCGTAGTGATATTGATTTTTTGATAAAATACGCAAATGAAGCTAAAAAAGCAGGTGCAAAACGCTTTAGATACTGCGACACATTGGGTTATGAAGACCCACAAACGACTTACGAAAGAATTTATAAAATCGCCAAAGAAACGGAAATGCCTATTGAAATGCATTTTCATAACGACCTCGGCATGGCTGTAGCTTGTTCTGTAATGGGTGCTCGTGCAGCAATTGACGCCGGCGTTGACGCATACATTAATACCGCAATAAACGGAATGGGAGAACGAGCAGGAAATGCAGACTTGGTGTCATGCTTGCTAGCGATTCTTAAATCCGCAGGTTTTCGACAAAGGTACAATATTGATCCGAATATTGATTTAAGCAAAGCATGGAAACTTGCCAAATATACTTCATACGCCTTTGGAGTACCAATTCCAATAAACCAGCCTGCCGTAGGTGATAATGCTTTCGCACACGAATCAGGAATTCATGCTGATGGAGCATTAAAAGACAGAAGAAATTATGAACTCTACGACTTTGAAGAACTTGGTAGAGGTGAACCGGAAATAATTGAAACAGGCAGAATGATTACCACCGGCGAATACGGAGGAATTAAAGGCTTCAGAAATGTTTATGATAATCTTGAATTGGAATTCAAAGACGAACACGAAGCACGTAATATTCTTGAATTAGCTCGTTACGCCAACGTACATACGCAAAAGCCATTAACATCAAGTGAATTAAGATTTATCTACTACTACCCAGATATTGCTGCTAAAGTAATGACCGTATCGCCATACTATGAACCACAAGGAGCAATAAAAGAACGTGTCGAAGCTAGATTATTAACCAAACCACATAGAATTATATAGTTACAAAAACAGTTTCATCTGTATGTAGTGCTTACCGACACAACAACGGAACTACTTGAAAACAGTACTTTTTAGCAACACATGTTACAAAATCTTAACAATTCTTTCCAAAATATTAAAGTTTTTAGGCGGAT
>ENA-ORPK01001658-ORPK01001658.1-human-gut-metagenome-genome-assembly--contig:-NODE-1658-length-17042-cov-3.016778_pt1 | contig 17042 bp, 15 predicted proteins | sample MGYA00242139_ERZ509068 | MGnify/ENA primary metagenome ERZ509068 (study PRJEB26280, sample SAMEA2338687) | human gut metagenome | biome: human gut; feature: human-associated habitat; material: faeces... | reverse complement strand
GCCACGGCCAGCGCGGTGACCGCGGCGGAAAACGCGCCGCGGCGGGAGGTGTGCTTTTCGGCGATACGCTTGCCCCGACGGGTTATCAGCGCGAACGACACCGCCATGACCAGCACGGCGACAACAAGCTTTATCCCGGTTTGCGTTATCCAGCCGGAAACCGTGCTCCAAAGCGTTTCCCAATCCATTTTATACCTCCTCCGCCGCGGCGCGAAGCTGCGCCATGCGTTCCTTTATTCGTTTACAGCCTTCAAGTGCATCCTCCGTGCATGAAACAGCCTGCTCCATCGGGCAGACGCCGTTTCCCGCACGATTGATTATTTGCGGGACAAGCACGCCGTATTCCGCGCGGATGCCCTTTGATTCAAGGTAATCCCTGCCACCCTCGGACATGACCGCGCCGTAAACGGCGCTCACGCCGAGCAGCGAAAACAGGCTCTCGTAACGCTTTTCGAACTGTGCGAGAGTTATTGTGTTTTTATATGCTTCAATGCTGTCGTCAACGGCATTCTCCGGCGCAACATGAGCACTGATGAAGGAAAAAGCTTCCGTAAACTGCCCGTTGCGTATTGAATTCATGAACAATGTGAACGCCTGTTCGTCCCCGGACGCCGTCTCCCGGCTGCATCCCGCAGCGAAAAAAACCGTGCAGCATAAAGAAAGCAGCATCAGAGAGGAAAGGATAAAGCAAAAAAATCTTTTTGTTTTTGTTCCGAAAGTCAGTTTCATTCCTGTTTATACCTCGATATTTATACCTCGATACTCATACCCCGATTTAATTCTTTTGTTTTCAAATCTTTCGAGCTATAATCATGCATTATAATTATACTACCGAAGTGAGAATATGTAAAGCCGCATTGCCCGTGGTTTATGTCGTCGGCAGCAATATCGTGTTTCGATTCGCTGTTTTCTGTTTTTTAAAGAAAGCGCGTTTAACATCAGCTGCCGCTGCACACAGTTATTCGCACGGCGGAAGTCTTTTTTAACCGGCGAGACAGTTTTCCGTTGACAATCAGCTTTTTGGGATAAAAAACTCTCAATATGCGCATTATTTTTCGGATTCTGTTGACATATATGCAAATCTGCATTAAAATTTCAATCATGACAGATTCAAAAGAAATGATAAAAAAACTGGGTTTGACCCCGAACAAGGCTCTGGGGCAGAATTTTCTTATCGATACCGAAGCGATAAGCCGCATTGCAGCACTTGCAGACTGCCAAGGCGAAAACGTGCTTGAAATCGGTCCCGGGCTCGGTGCATTGACATCCGCTCTTTCGGAAAAAGCGAAAAATCTGCTTGCGGTTGAAATAGACCGCACACTTGTCGGAATTCTTGCGGATAAACTCGCGGATAAACGCAGCGTGCAGCTCATTTGCAGCGATTTTCTGAAGGTTCCGCCTGCAAAAATCTCCGCTGCATTCGGCGGAGAGCCTTTTACTGTTGCTGCAAATCTTCCGTACTATATAACATCACCTATTTGTATGCGGCTGATTGAATCCGGGCTCCCTGTAAAGCGCATGGTGCTGATGATGCAGGCTGAAGCAGCAGAGCGGTTCTTTGCGGCACCGCGTGATGTGAACTACGGGCCGCTCTCGATTGTTTCCCGGTATCTTTTCGACATTTCAACCGAACTGAAACTCTCACCCGCGGCATATTACCCCGAGCCGTCGGTTCATTCCTGTGTGCTGAAATTCGAACGAAACGGCAGCGAGCTTCCGCCGAATTTTATAAAGGTGCTTCGTGCCGCATTTGCGATGCGTCGAAAAACGCTCCGAAACAATATGCTGCAATTGATTCCGAAAAACAATGTTGACGAAGTGATTGCCGATGCCGGACTTTTGCCGACCGTCCGAGCCGAAGAGCTTGCAGTGGCCGATTGTGCGGCTTGCCGATTCATACAACCGTTACGGCAATAAAGCATCGGAAGCAGATCCGACCTGCGTCGAATAAGCAGCACGGTCAATAAGTGCCTGACAAAAAACGATGAGAAGGACTGCCGCAAATTTCGCGGCAGTCCTCATTTTTACGGATTAATAAACCTTTGAAATCGTGAACTTTTTGAGAGTTTTCAAAAGACCCGCCACTGCGGTTCCGCACCGAACATATGGCACAAAAAAACCGCTCACACAATTTGAGCGGTTTATGGAGCTGGTGATCAGATTCGAACTGACTACCTCGTCATTACCAATGACGTGCTCTACCTACTGAGCTACACCAGCGTTGCTTCCCTGCGGAACGTGTTGTATTATAACTCACTCCGCGGACAATTGCAACCCCTTTTTTAAAAAATTATTATATATTTTAATTTTCCTGTCGATTTGATATTCCGGCTCCCTGTTCATCGTATTCGTCCCTAACGTCTTCCGCCTCCGTTTCAATTGCCAATCGATGCGTCAGCAAAATTATATCATTCCCGAATGTTGAAGTTCGGCACAAATTTGGCTATAATGATAGATGTTGAATAATGTGCTTTTTTCCGATACGCTGCTCTTCAATCAAGCGCAATCGGCAAAAAAACACATTGAGGATTAAATTTTCACGGAGGCTGCTCCTTGGACAACAATAATCGTTCCACAGTGTCCCAAACCCGTTCCCGCAATCGGAAGGGTGTTTTGGGCATAGATTTCCGTTCACCTTTCGGCGTTCTCGTCTGTGCGCTGGCGGTGTTCGTTTTTGCGCTCGTTTCCCTTGTTATCGTTCATTTTTCACTTAAAGCGGATCATGAACGCGCCGTACGCACCTACAGAGAAAACAACTGGCTCAAAACCACCGCTCAGGCGGACGGAACCACGCTCGTTTCCGGGAAAAGCAGCGGCACGTCATACCAATATATTGAGGACAACCGTATTATTCCCGGCGTCACAATTTCCGGTGTTCCCGTCGGCGGAATGGATTACGAAAACGCACGCAATGCAATGCTTGACGCGCTGAGTGCGGAGTTTTCGAAAATCAACATTTCCGTAACGGTGGACAATGTTACCATTGTTCTCACCGCATCGGATTTTCGCATTACAACAAACATCAACGAGCTGCTCAGCTCTGCGTTCAAACTCGGCAGAAGCGATTCCGACCCTTATCAGAATTATCTGAAGCGCGTTGAAATTGCCGAAAATGGTTTTGAAGTCGGCAGCTACACCATTCGGATGGACGAGGAGAGCGTTGCCGCAATCGTATCCGAAGCAGCTGCTCAGCTGGATCAACCCCCTATTGAGCCCTATGTGACGCTTTTGAACCGTGTCGGCGGCGGCAAACCGGGTTACGGCACGGGCGGCGATATTTCAACCGTTTGCAAAACTCAAACGGTCAAAGCTCCCGACGGAACAGTTGTCGGAGAGATCCTTTTTCATACCGGCAGCAACGGCTTCTGTCTTAACCGCGAAGATATGCTGAAGCAGATTTCCGAAGCGTTCAATTCCGGGAATTATAACGCGTCTCTTTCGCTCCTTCTCGAAGAAGTTGAACCCGAAGGCGATGTGAACACGCTCATTGGCTCAATGCGTGAACTCTCCCGTTTCTCAACCGAATTTGCAACAAGCAACGAGTCCCGTTCCCGCAACGTTCAAAAAGCGGCCGGGCTGCTTAACTGCGTTATTCTCGAACCGGGCGAAGAGCTCAGCTACAACGAGCTTCTTGGGCCGCGCACCGAAGAACTCGGCTGGCTTCCCGCGCACGGGATTTCCGGCGGCAAAGAATATATCGACACTCCCGGCGGCGGAATCTGTCAGGTAAGCTCAACACTGTACAATTCATTGCTGCTTATCGGTCCCGATATTCGCATCGTCAGCCGCTCCCATCACTCAATCCCCGGAAGCTATGTTGCAATGGGACTTGACGCAACCGTTTCGTATTACGGACCCGACCTTGTGTGGAGCAATGCAGCGGAATCTCCCATGTTCCTTTTTGCCTATGCGGACATGCGGACAAAAACAGTTTACACCTTTGTTTACGGCACGCAGCCCGATGACGGCACGCATTACAAAATCTGGTCGGATACCATAGAAAAGCTCGACCCTCCCGAACCCAAACGCATTGCCGAACCGCTTTGGCCGACAGGATATTCGAAAATGGTCATTTCACCCCGTTACGGCTACATCGTTGAAGTTTACAGGCAGCTTATCGGTGCGGACGGTCAGCCGGCAGGCGATGTTGAAAAGCTCTACACCGACAAATACGTTCCTGTGCAGGGCGAGCTGCATTACGGCACCGGCAGCTCGACTCTTCCCGTGCCGAACCGCTGAAAATAATTGCCAACCGCTATTGACAAAAACCTGAATTGCTATTAAAATGTATTGAAGTTTCGATTCGACCAACGAACTAACCGGAAGGAGACTAATGATGAACAAGAAAGTATTTGTAAAACTTATTGCACTGCTTATGGCGGCTGCAATGCTGCTCGGTGTCTGCGCCTGCTCCGCAACCGACAACAACCCCACCATCGGCAAAATCGGCAAGGTGAAAATTAAACTTTCACAGTACCAGCAGATTTATCAGCAGTACAGCTATTACGCAAAGAGCATGGATGATTTCAACGGTTTTATTAAAAACCAGCTCATCACCTACGGCGTGACTCTTAACAAGTGCTATGAACTCGGCCTTGACAAAGAAATCAGCCAGGACGAGCTTCAGAAGAACGTTGATGCTAAGCTTGATCAGGCAATTGCAAGCTACAAAGTCGATGCAAGCATCACCGACGAGGCTGCCATCCGCGAAAACAAGCTTGAACAGTTCAAGGCGGCGCTTAAAAAGCAGGGCACTTCCTACAAAGCATACATGAAGTCCCTCAAGCAGTCCGAGCTTGAATCCATGATGATGGAAATGCTTCAGGAAAAAATCTATTCCGATGTTAAATTTGATGCATCCGCTTTTGAAAAATACATCAGCGAGAACACTCTCTCCCAGAGGGATAGCTACGGCAAGGACGTTTCCGCGTTCATGACCGCTTACAACTCCTACATCAGCGGTTCCGGCATGATCCCCCTCTACACTCCCAACGATATGTTCACCGTCAAGCACCTTCTCGTTCAGTATGACAACTCTGACAAGGTCAGCGATACCGTTGAAGGCGTTTTCACCGATGAACAGAACAAAAAGCTTGATGAAATCCGCAAAGCGCTTGAGAGCGGCATCTCCCTCGACGAGTTTGTTGACAAGTATGTCACCAACGGCGATTACCAGAGCGACACCGTATTCGTGTCCGCAACTCCCGACCCCTCGGCAACTCCCAACCCCGATGCAACTCCCGAGCCCACTGCCGATCCCGATTCCCCCGGCGGCTACAAAGAGCACGGCTACATCATGAACGAAAACCTGCTCAGCAAATATTTCGACGGTTTCGGTGCAGCGGCCTGCCTGCTTTTCTACGGCGATGATTGGAAGATTCCCGTTGAGTCCGCATCCCCCGCACCCGATGCAACCGATGCTCCCAAGACCACGGATGCTCCCGCAACGGATGTTCCCGCAACCGATGCTCCCGCAACCACCGATGTTGCTTCCACCGACGCTCCTTCAACGGACGCTCCCGCAACCACCGATGTTGCTTCCACCGATGCTCCCGCAACGGATGCACCCGCAACCGATGCTCCCACCACCGATAAACCCGCCGACGACGAGACCGACCCCGTCAAGAAGTACGGCATCAAGATATACACCACCAACGACGGTCAGAAGATCGCAGAAGTCACCACAAAGACTTCCGGCGGCGGCGTACACTTCATCTTCATCAACGAAAGGCTTGATGCAGGCGATACCGTTATCAAAGCTGAGAACGATGATGCAGCTTACAGGAACGCCAAGAAGTTCTACATCGAAAAAACGGAACAGGATCACTACTCCGAATGTTTCACTGAGTGGAAGAACAACACAAAGATTCGCATGAACGACAAGTATATCGACACTTATGCAAAGCAGTTCCTCGGCATTGCCTGATAGGTATTTCGAAAAGAGCTGAATAAGCTAAGCGATATCCGAACAAAAACCCCCGAGAAATCCGTCAGTGGATTTCTCGGGGGTTTAATGTATCTATCTTAAATCACGCAATCACGTTTATAAGACTCTCCGGCAGAAGGCAGCAGCCGTAGTCCGATTCAAATGCAATCAAAGAACATTCCTCGAAACAGAGCAATTTTTCATCTTTCAAAAAGCTTACTGTCAGTCGTATATTCATTCCTCCGCAGGCATCAGCTGCACCGTTGCTCCGTGCACTTTCGATTATGCGTTCCGTTTCCTCTGCATCCGTTTTTTCAACCGAAACCACGGCGCATTCCACATGCTCGGGATAAAAGTCGGCCGCCCCGTCACCGCAAAGCTTAACGACAATTCTGTGCAGCAGCAGCGAACGAATTGATTCACCGAGTTTTGATACACCCGACGTCAGAACAAGCTTACCGCAGCCTTCCCGCAGTGCAGACAGGTGAGCAGGGTGCAGCATTTTTTCTAAATTAACCGTTTCGCCCGTATTCAAAAAATTCTGCAATGCTTCCGCAACGCGAGCCGAATCTTCTTCACCGCGCTCTCCGCTCACGGAAGCCGGGATGTTCGGCTGTTCGCAGCTTTCATCAGAATGCGAGGAATTTGCCGCATATAACACGGACAGCAGCTCATCAACCGGAAGCAGCTCCGATGACGGGAACGGCATTATCGCCGCCGCAGTTCCCGCAAGCACAATAAAAACCATGCACAAAAGCATGAATGCCGGAATCGGAAGCATCACTCTCCTGTTCCGATGTTTTCTGCCGCATTTCATGCCCCGTTCTTTTTCATTCATTGTCATGATAATTCCTCCATGCATCCCTTCTGTCGGGTTTATTCTTCCCGCAGAGCATATCGGTATTCTTCCCAATGCATATATTCATCGGGTATTCAAAAAAAGCCCTGCACGCAAGCGTGCAAAGCTTTTTTGAGCAGTTATTCAAAATCAAATATCAGTCTACGATTCCATCGTTGAAGCTTTCCGTATCACCGTAGGACGTGTAATTCGTTCTGCCGCGATGTTTGGGCTTTGAGTACGTTTTCGGCACTTTTTTCACGCAGTGAATCAATGAAAACTCGCGTTTTGCAATATCCGTTATTCCGCGATTCAGGCAGCTTACGCCGTTCAAATAACGAAGCAGGCGAATTCCGAAGATTCTGAAACCGAGTGCGGCCGCAAGCGCAATGTACGGGTGCGCAGTAAGCTTGACAGAGGCGGAGATTTGCAGCTCATTCTGTGCACCGAACGCTGCAACGGCAGCGCCGAGTTTTGCGTTGCCGATAAGCACCGCAATTATCAACACCAGCAATCCGATAATGTACATCGTGCTGCCGACACGCGCAAAATAGTAGCGCAGTTTTCCCCTTGAAAACAAACCGATAATCCCGAACAGCAGGAAATGAATTCCGCAGAGCATAAAATAGCTCTCAGCTGCAAGCAAAATACCCTCCGCTGCCGTGATCAAATCCGCGTATTGATTCATATCCGTGCCGAAAGTTCCGGCAAGTCTTGACACCATGCCGCAATAATATGAGAACTGCGGTTTAAGCTGAAGAATTGTCAGCCTGTCGTCAACAACATTTGCCGAAACATATTTCACATTCAGATGAAACCACGGCATCGCAAGGCTCAAAATCAACAGCAATGCAAACACAGCGCAAAGCGGTTTGCTGAAATTGAATTTGCAGCGTTTTTTTCCGGAAACCTGAGCCGCTTCACCGCTGAAGCTGTCATCAACAACGGTTCCCGTGTTGTGTGAATCCCTCACGAGTTTTCTTCCGCAAAGCGGGCAGTACTCGCCGGACTCTACCTCAATTTTGCAATCAGGACAATACATTTTTTCCTCCAATCCTTATTTACCCGAGATTTTTTTCAGGCTTCAGTATGTGATTTTTATGTCATCCGCACTGAAAACAATGTTTATTGTGCCAAGCTCGTCCGTACGGTAAATCTCAGCATTAACCTGCTTCAGTTTTTGAATTGTATCGTAGTCGGGATGTCCGTAGCTGTTGCCTTTTCCGACGGAAATTATTGCGTATTCCGGGCTGACAGCCTCCAAAAAACCGAGAGAGGAGCTTGTCGTTGAACCGTGATGCGGCACTTTCAAAACATCGGCATCGAACAAATATTTCTCATTGTTCAGCATTGCAGCCTGTTCGGAACGCACGGTTGCATCTCCGGTGAAAATCATCGAGTGATTTGCGTATTCCGCGCGTATGATAAGGCTCCATTCATTCCAATCCGTCTTTGAATACTCATCAAATTCCGGTACGGGCGAAAGAACTGTCACCTTGCAGTCGCTGTCCCAATCAATAACATCTCCCGCCCATACATAACTGCATGGAATATCTTTTTCTTCAAGCACGGCGTTGATTCGTTTTTGAATCCTCGTTTCAAGCCCCGCTTCGGACATTACATATTTTCCGACATCAAAGGCATCAAGCAGATACGGCATTGAACCGACATGATCCGAATGGGTGTGCGAGCCGATAACAACATCAAGCTGCCGAACACCCTTTTCGCGGATAAACTGCTCAATCTGCTTTGAGTTTGAGGATTCGCCGGAATCAATCAGCATCGTTTTGCCGTTCGGCGAAATAATGAAGAATGAATCGCCCTGACCGACGTCAAGCGCGAATATCTGCATTTCGCCGTCAAAATTTCCTGTGGAATTACCCATTCCGGCATATAAACCGTATGCGGCAGCAAGCACGGCAATGATAATGCCGATGATGCGCAAACCGATGGGCAATGACCCTCTTTTATTTCTTTGTTTTTCCATGCTATCAATTATACAGTAATTTGAGCAGAAATTGCAATATATTTATTGATTTTGACAAAGAATTAACGGTTATGCCTGTCTGCCTCCGTGAGCTTGACGTCCTGTGTGCTGGCTTTAAATGCGAATTTGTATCTGCGGCTGTATTTTGCCCAAAAAGTTTCAGTAAAAACACGGGATTTAATCCCCTTCCGCATCCAGATACGGCTTTGTGCCGTCGAGCACCGGCAAAGTGATCGTGAATGCCGCGCCTGACTGCATATTCACGACTCTGATGCTGCCGTGGTGCGCTCTGACAATATCATTCGCCATTGACAAGCCGATTCCGTAGCCTGCTTTTGCGGCGGCTCCGCGATGAAATCGTTCAAACATGAGCGGAAGTTCATCCTCCGGAATGCCCGCACCGTGATCCTCAATGCGAACTTCAATGTTCTGTATGCAGTCTTTGATTATGACGTTAACGGCAGTTCCGCGGGCGGTATGCTCAACGGCGTTTTTGATTATGTTGCTTATCGCCTGCGGCAGCCAAAAAGCATCCGCGGAAATGCAAATTGAATTCTTTGGTTCAAAAAGCAGTTCAACGCTGCGGGCTTCGGCAAGAGGGCTCAGTTCATCGCAGCATTCCTTTATTGCTTCTGAAAGATCGATTTTTTCCGGAACCATCGTTATTTTGCCGGATGCAAGCTGGCTTGATTTCAATACCCTGTCCACCTCGTCCGTGAGGCGGTTCATGCAAAGCTGACTCTTCTTCAAAGCTTCAACCTCATCCGGAAGCTTCAATTTCATTTGCAGAATATCCAGTCGAATCTGCAATGCGGTCGCAGCGTTTTTGATTTGATGCGCAATGTTTTCAACAAAATGCGTCATTTCTTCTTCACGATGCGCGGAAGCGGCACGCATGAGCGAAAACTGTGCCGTAAGCTCGGAAAATGCGTTTTGAAGATTCGCAACGGCTCCTTCGTTCAATGTTTCTTCAATATCGTCCTCCGGATACAGCAAAAAATGCTCAACCGACTTTGAAAGCCTGTCGAGCTCACGTCTTTGCCTGCAAATATGAAATAATTCACCGCCGAGCGCCGCTGCAAGCAGGAGGGCAAGCCAAATCAGCCATTGCATTGCGTTTTCTCCGTTCGTTTTCTTCCGTAAAAACTCTTATTGCTCCGTAACGGGCAATGTCCAGCGGTAACCTATGCCGCGCACGGTTTCAATGTAGGGCTTGCCGTTAACCTTTCCGAGTTTGTCGCGCAGCCGACTGATATTCACGCTTAAGGTGTTTGCATCCACAAATGCCGAATCCTTATCCCAAACCAGATACAGAAGCTCCTCACGGGACACGGTCTGTTTCGAATGCGTTATCAGTGCCGCAGCAAGCTTTGTTTCGGTTGCGGTCAGCTCAAGCACGTTCCCTTTTCGCCTGATGCGGCAGCTTGCGCTGTCGTAGCTGAGTTCTCCCGTTCTCAGGACTCCGCTGCTCTTTTTTGATGTGCGGCGCAGCAGAGCTTCAATGCGAACAAGAAGTTCGTGCATCCTGAACGGCTTTGCAACATAATCGTCCCCGCCGGCACGGAAGCCGCGCACAAGCTCGATTTCGCTGCTGCATGCAGTTAAAAAAAGTATCGGCACATTTGAAAACTCTCTTATCCTGCGGCAAAGCTCGTAACCGTCATCCTGCCCTAAGCGTACGTCCAGAATAACAAGATCCGCACCGCCGTCACGCATTGTCTGCATTGCGGCAGAGGCGCAGTCCGCGCATGAAACGGTATAGCCGTCGCTTTCAAGAATTTCCCGCAGCCCATCGGCAACGTTTTTATCGTCTTCGGTGACAAGTATATGTTTGTTCACGGCACTGCACCTCCTGCCTGTTTTCAGTCATTCAACAACATCCGCATTCCCGTTCGGGGTTCATTGTTTATTATAGCTGATTTGAGACAATCTTTCCATCCTCAATTTTAATTATTCTGTCCGCTTTTTTTGCGATCTCAAGATCATGGGTAACGATTATCAGAGTCTGCCCGAAACGCGCCGCACAGCTGCTCAGCAGGTTAAGCGTGTCCTCCCCCGCTTTTTTGTCCAAATTGCCCGTCGGCTCATCCGCAAAAATGATATGCGGCTTTGCAAGAATCGAGCGCGCTATTGCAACACGCTGCTGCTCACCGCCGGAAAGCTCATAAGGGTACTTTTTCAGCTTCTCTTCGATTCCGAGCATCTTTGTAACCTCTGCAAGAAATGTTTCGTCCGGCTTCCTGCCGTCCAGCCTCAGCGGCATACAAATGTTGTTCAACACGGAGTACTCATCCAGCAGATTGAACTGCTGAAACACAAAGCCCATGCTGCGTCTGCGGAAGATTGCCATTTTTTCGTCAGAGAACGAGAACATATCCACGCCGTCGATAAGCACTTTTCCGGATGTCGGCCTGTCCAGTCCGCTCAGAACATGAAGCAGGGTGGATTTTCCCGATCCGCTTCTTCCGATTATCGCATAGAAAAGTCCCTTTTCAATCGAAAGATCGACTCCGTTCAATGCGTTCACCGCTCCGGATGATGTTTTGTACTCTTTGTACAGTTTTTCTGCCTGCAAAATAATTGACATAATTTTTCTCCTTATATTTCACAATAAATTTTCGTCCAAGATTCATCTTTCGTTCAAAACGGCCGTTCAGCGTGCGCGAAGCATTGCCGCAAGATCGTTTCGCGTCAGTCGATGCTTTGCTGCACGGGAGAGCAGGATGAGTATCGCTGCGCAGCTAACCGTAATGAGCACAACCGTCAGCGCGTTCGCTCCCCCCTGTGCAAGTCCCGAAAGACCGGATTGCACGAAATCAAGCACATTCATATCTGCATTCACTTCCTGCCGATGGTTATAACGCGAAATTGCGGAAGCAAACATATATGCCGCATACACGAGCCAGCCGCACAATACTGCTGCTGCACCGCGCAGCGCGGCACGGCAATTCAGCTGCCACCGAAGCTGACGTTTGGACATTCCGAGCGCACGCAGAATGCCGAATTCGCGCTCTTCTCCCTCCGCTTCAAGCGTCAGAATGTTCCCGATAAGCAGCAGCATGACAAGTGCGATGCAGCCGCATCCCGAGTAAATCAATATGAGCTTTTGCAGATCCTCCTGTATATACGCTGCATACTGTTCACGGTTGTTGTTCATTGAAATGCTTTGTTTGGCAGTTATTTCAGCAAGCACACTGTCCGTTGAAACATAGCCGGCATTAAGGTCGGTATATACATTCGCAGTGTTACAGCCGTATTCGGCTTCAACAGCGTTTTTGTCACCGGTAACAAAGCTCCCGCAAAGGCTGCCCGGCTCGCATTCCGTCAGGATGTTTTTCAGGAATTCGTCCGAACAGAATACTGTGTACGGCTGATAAGCACCTGTGAGAATCAGATTGGTTTTTTCGTGATCGAATTCTGCCACGGCAGCGATGCTTACGTTTTTTGTGAGCAGCTTTCGGTAAGCGCCTAACCTGCATGCATCTTCCTCCCGAATGAGTTTTGAACCGTAGCAGCCGACTGAAATTTCATCACCGGCCGATAAATCGGCTGCGCCGAAGTGTTCACGATTAAAAAACACTCCGCCGTCCGTTCCGACAGGAAAGGACATTATGACGCCTTCTCCGTTTGAAAACGCCCGCCATGCCGCCGCATCAACAGCGGAAGGGTCAATCAATGTGCCGAGGCTTTCTTCCGATAAGGCATACAGGCACACGGCTGCACCGTCCTCAAACTGAGGGTCATATTCACGCAAAGCGGTGAAAAGGCTGCTGTTTTTGTCGCCGTCGAACGTCAGCTCCACCGTCATCGAATTTAATGCAGCTACCTTTGTGACGCCGGGTATGCTCTGATAGGTTTTCAGCATATCCGCAGTAATAAGCTGTGCATTTCGACCGTCCCTGATAAATGCAACCTCCGAAGATTCCGCATTCAGAACATATGCAGGTTGATTTTGCCATTTATGCATATCGGCTCTCGGATAAAGTGATTCCAGAATGCCGAATATAACCGCACCGCAGAATACAGCGGCAAGCAGCACGACCGCAGTGCGGCGGAAAACTTCAAACGCATGCGCACGTCGGCGGGCTGTATGCATCCTGCCCGTCAGCGGCTCTGAAAGTGCGATGCGGAAAACAGTCATTCGCGCCGCAAATATCCCTGCAATCCAGCACAGTGCCGTGACTGCAAGCTGCGACAGCGGAACGTCCACCTGCACCGGTGCGGATTTTGCATACACAAACAGCTTCAGAATCAGCTTTGTTATAATGGTTCCGAGCAGTGTTCCCGCTCCAAGCGCAGGCAGGCACAGAATAAGCGTTTCAAACGTCAGCAGCAGTCTCAGCTGCCGTTTTGTTATGCCTATACTTCGAAAAAGAGCGATCCCTCTGACCTGCTTGCGGAGCTGAACAGCGTATATGCAGACCACTGCAATAACGGTCACGGCAAGAATCAGGCAGATATAAAACGAATGATAATTCGCTTCACCTTTATCCGAAAATGCGGCGGTGTTTATGCAAACAGCTTTGTCCGCATTTGTTCCGCAACGTGTTTTTTGCATGTATGCATTGATACTCTCCGCTGCCTGTCCGCGTTCCGCTTCATCAACTTCAAAAAAGAATTGACGGTTTGCTGCCGCAACCGAAACATGCGTCACCCCCTCTTCGGACTGCTCATTCATCTGCGCAGCTGTTTCAATTGCCTTGGTCCGCAAATTTTCTCCCGCCGTATTTGTGACAAGCGCACCGCAAATAGGCTTTGAAAGCTTGTTCTCGCTCAATTGCCAAAGGCTCGAGTATTCGCGCAAAACGCCGCACAGCGTGAAGGTGCATTCAACCGGGATTTTTATCCCTTCAACGGATTCTTCGGATTCGGCATCAAAAAGAACTGTGAAGGAAATCTCCTGTCCGATCGTATAATTCTTTCCGAGTTTCGAAAGAGCGGAAGCTTCCAACGCTATTTCACCATCATGCTGCGGGAACTCTCCGTCCTGCAATTCGATTCGTCCGATTTTAAGCAAATTCCCGTCCGCCGAACCTACGGATGTGACCGCTGCGCCGCTTTTTGATACTGCCTGACCGTAGACCGTCGCCGCTCCGATCTCTCCGATGCCGTTCACCGTGCTCAAAAACTCCGCATCGCCCTCAATTCCGTACGGTATTGCGCCGTACCATGCGCCGTAGGTGTTCAGCCTGTATTCCGCATTCGTTTTTATAATGCTGCCCGTTATGCAAAGCGTAACAAGCACAGCGGCAAATGAAATTGTCAGAATGATAACCGTAAGCAGGCTGCTGCGCTTTTTCCCCTTCAGCCCATGCAGCGCAAGTTTGAAAAGCTCTTTTTTCATTTTGCTCATTCCTCTCCGTTTTTTCGATTTTGCTTGAGTTACCGACCGTGTAACGGCCGACTCCGCTCGGCAGCAGTGTCTGCTTAAACCAACCTTTGCCGGCTCTGTAATGCATTGCGATTTAACTCATGCTTTTTAAGCAGGCAGGTACAACATCCGATGTTATCCGCCTTTCAACAAACAAAAGTATAGCATGCCATGCTTACAACAGGCTTTCATCCGTGCTTACAGTTTTGTAAGTTTCGTGCCGCATATCCGAATTTAATCGGTATTCACTTATTATATCACAACTTCGCTGCAAAAAATTGCCGCACCGAACCGCCGTCCGACACGTTGCAAATGCGCGATAAAGCGGCTTCTCATAAGGCGAAATAAGTATATTCCTGTTTTTTCAATATATTTGCATTATTCAGGTTGACTAAACGATGAACATTGAGTATAATGTATCAGTAATTCGAGTCGGCCGCGGTCGGGTTGAATCATTCATTTCCCGCAAGAGAGAGGGGGGAAACTGATAATGGAAATCCGTGTTGGTGAAAATGAATCCTTGGAAAGCGCAATTAAACGTTGGAAGCGTAAATGTGCTCGTTCAGGTATCCTTGCTGACGCAAGAAAGCGTGAGCATTACGAAAAGCCCAGCGTAAAACGCAAAAAGAAGGCTGAAGCTGCAAGGAAACGCAAGTATTAATTGCATCCTGCTTTACCGTTTTTTCAAAATGAATCAGCTTTGCTGTCGTTCATTTTAAAAAGCGAATATGTTTAATCGAAGTGCAGAAGAGCGATTTCGCCCATCTGCACTTCTTTCGTTTTTGTCTGTTTTTTTCGGCCGACCGCCGTTCTTTCATGTTAACATGGGTTCACTAACACGGATTCGGCCGTCAGTTTTTAATCATCCTGCCGATTTCGGTGGACTCTATATACCTTTCTTTAATCGCCTTCAATTCCGTCATATGCGGCTGCGTCATATGGATTTTTTGCAGTTCCGCATTTTCCCATGTTTCGGCAAGCAGCAGGGTGTCGGGGTTTTGAACAGAGGCAAAATACTCGTACCGCCGACAGCCCTTTTCATCAAGTATCAGCTGAAGGATCCCGCTCGATTTCACAGCGTTCAGAAACGCTTCCCGCATTCCGGGTTTTGCGGTGTAGATAACAAACAGATTCAGTTCATCGTTTTCGTTCATATTCAGGTTAGTCCCCTTCAATTATTGTTTGTTCACGGTACAACAAAACCGCAGCAGCCGTGCCGATTCCGAAACGGAAATCACAAAGCTGCTGCGGCAATTTCAGGTTCTGTCGCAATTCGAAGCTCTCCCTCGACTGCGAAGAAAAAACTCATTATTCGTCAGCCCTGTGCTGAGCAAAGAGCCTGCATGTTCGGCAATTCCGTGTTACGCAGTTACGCAAAGAACTTGCCGATTCGGCAATTCTGTGTTATGCAAAGAACTTGCCGATGATATCAACGATCTCAGCACCGATGCGCTTCTGAGCTTCGGTGGTGGAAGCACCGATATGGGGGGTGCAGCTGACATGGGGATGGCTGTAAAGAGCCTCGTTCTTGCTGGGTTCTTCTGCCCAAACATCAAGACCTGCTGCATAAACCTTACCGCTGTTGAGTGCATCAAGCAGAGCTGCTTCGTCAACATTGGTGCCGCGGCTGGTATTAATGATAACAACGCCGTCCTTCATCTTTGCGATATTTGCAGCATTGATGATTGCGCCGCCGTCAACTGCGGGAGCATGAACGCTGATGAAATCGGATTTTGCAAGCAGCTCGTCCATTTCAACATAGTTGATGCCGGTCTGCTCTTCGATGCCGGGAATATGGAAAATATCGAATGCGATAACATTCATGCCCATGCCCTTAGCCATCCTGCCGAGAGCCTGTCCGATTCTGCCGAAACCGATGATGCCGAGGGTTTTGCCGTGAATCTCAATGCCCTTGTATGCCTTCTTTTCCCATTTGCCTTCGCGCATGGTGTGACCCGCAACGCTGATGAAGCGAGCGCAGGAGAGCATATGAGCCATTGCAAGCTCTGCAACAGCATCACTGGAAGCACGGGGAGTGTTCATGACCTTGATGCCCTTTTCTTCGGCATATTTGTGGTCGATATTGTCGATGCCGACGCCGCCGCGGATGATGAGCTTCAGTTTGCCGGTTTCGCATGCCGCATCAATGATGGGAACGCGAACTTTGGTTGCGGAACGAACAACGAGAACATCAAAGTTCTTTACCTGTTCTGCAAGCTCTGCCGGCTCATAGAACTGTTCAACGACTTCATGACCCTGTGCGCGCAGTGCGGCAACAGCATTCTTTTCCATACCGTCTGATGCAAGAATACGCATAGTATAATCTCCTTAATAATGTATAATTTATCAATTGGGTGAAAACTGTCGCGGGCAGGATGCGAAACGCTGCCCGCAGCAGTCGGCTGCATTTTTAGTGACAGCAAACGGGCTCAGGCTCAGCCCTTGTAATTTTCCTGCTCGTATTTGCGGAGGAAATCAACAAGAGCAACAACGCCTTCCTTGGGCATTGCGTTGTAGATGGAAGCACGCAGACCGCCGACGCTCTTGTGGCCCTTGAGGTTGTCGTAACCGGCAGCCTTGGTGGCGGCGATGACCTCGGCATCGAGCTCAGCGGACTCGGTGACGAAGGGGATGTTCATGAGAGAACGGAACTCGGGCTCGACGGTGCCGTTGAACATCTTGGAGGAATCAAGGAAGTCGTAGATGACCTTGGCCTTCTCGATGTTGCGCTTGTGCATCTCCTCGAGACCGCCGATGCTCTTGAGGTACTTGAAGACCTTGCCGCAGCAGTAGATCGCCCAGCAGTTGGGGGTGTTGTACATGGAGTCGTTCTTGGCGTGGGTGTCGTAGCGCATATAGATGGGCATCTTGGGATCGAGGTCCTCGCGGATGAGGTCCTCGCGGATGATGACGATGACCA
>ENA-ORPK01001657-ORPK01001657.1-human-gut-metagenome-genome-assembly--contig:-NODE-1657-length-17042-cov-4.702832_pt1 | contig 17042 bp, 8 predicted proteins | sample MGYA00242139_ERZ509068 | MGnify/ENA primary metagenome ERZ509068 (study PRJEB26280, sample SAMEA2338687) | human gut metagenome | biome: human gut; feature: human-associated habitat; material: faeces... | reverse complement strand
AAGCGTTAAAAAAAACAACGCGGTGTCGTTGTTTTTTAGCGCCGGCGTGAAAGCGAGCTAAATCTTAACCTATTAAATTCCCTTTGTTTAATCTATTTATATTCAATAAGTTAAATATCTGAGCGAAGCGGAGCAAGTCCCTTTATCCGCACCAAGTAAACAAAAAGAAAGGTCTTTTTGACTTTTCTTCTTTGTTTATAATGAAATTGAGCCTTGCGGTTCAGTGATATTACTACGTAATGATATTGCTTTGCAATGATATTTTTGCTGACGCAAAAGTGAAGGTTCAATTTTATATCATTATGGACGAAGTGAATAATATCATTGACCAAAAGTCAATATCATTGTGAGCATAACAAACAATATCATTAGAATTTGTTTTGAATAAAATCGAAATGTGTTATAATATGAAATATAAAAAATGTATTAGTAAAAAAATCTAAACCATTTGCAATCAAAATAATAAATTTATGTTACAATATAAAATGATTTCTGATAACTTAAGCATTAGCAATATGCATGAGTTTAAACGTAATAATCTACCCAGCCGCACTTTAAAAAATATAACACACCCAGAATTATCTGAGAATTTATAAAAGGAGTCTTATATGAAAAAATTTAAAAAATCTATAAAAGTGTTGTTACTTGCATTATTTATTATTCCAACATCAATAATAATATTTTCTGCTTGTGGTGATAATGAGAGTAATCTAAATACATTTACAAATGTTGTTTTTGCAAATCAAACAGTTGATTATGATGGTGAGGAGCATCAAATTGTTGTTAGCGGAGAATTGCCAGATGGTGTTTCAATTGTTTATGAAAACAATAAAGGAACAAATGCTGGTGTTTATAACGCAAAAGCAACAATATCAATGGAAGGTTATAAGCAATTGGTGTTGAATGCAAAATTGACAATCAATAAATTAAATTACGATATGTCTGGTGCTCATTGGAATTATGAAAATGCCTATACATACAACGCTAGTGAACAATCTGTCATAGTTGAAGGACTTCCACAAGGTGTAACAGTAAAACAATATACAAATAATGCAAAAACAAATGCAGGCAATTATACTGCAAGTGTTGAGTTTAATTACGATACAGTTAATTACAATGAGCCAACTTTTGCAAATCTTAATTGGAGAATTAACAAAGCAGATATAACTGGAATAACATTTGCAAGTAGAAATTATGAATATGATACTCAAAAACATTCATTAGAATGTGTTGGAAATATACCTGCAAATTCAACTGTCAAAATTACATATAATGATGTTGAAGTTGATGGGGTTTCTGAGGTTGGAACATATGCTGTTAAGCTAGTTATTACAAATGCAAATTACAATACTTATCAAGAAACAGCGACATTAAAAATAACTTCTACAGAAGAATTGTTATACTCGGTTGTGTTTAATAACAAACTATATTTCCAAAACAATTTGGATAATAACAAACTTTATGTTTATGATGGAACAAATGTAACAAAAGTTAATAATGATAAAACAGAATATTTTACCATAAATGGGAATGAATTGTATTATTACAGTTCAAGTTTATTCTCAAAAGTTATCAAGAGTTTTAATGGAACTACAGCAAGCGTATTGTTAGATGTTAATGGTGAATACTTGGCTTGTGATGGAACATATCTTTACTATGCTATAAATAATTTAGTTTTACACACAGACCTAAATGGTATTTATAAAATTAAACTTGATGGCAGTGAAGACGCAATCCGTCTTGTTCAAGATAAAGCTGAATATTTGACATATTACGATAACAATATTTATTATTCAAATGTTAGTGATGGCAGAAAACTTTACTCTATATCAGTAAACGCCAACAATCAAGAAACGGGTACTTTGTTATATGATGAAAAAGTAAGTGATATTTTAATTGATGGTGGAGTAATATATTTTAATTCTACAAAAGTTGCAAGTGCAATTAGAAAATATGTTATTTCAAGTGGTGATTGTATAAAACTTACTATTGATAATGGAAAATATTTAACTAAAATTGGAAGTTATATTTACTATATCAACAAAGACAAAATAACAAGTGAATTATTTGGTGATGGAATATATAAAATTAGTGTATTGAGAGATACTGATAATCGTTTGCCGGGAACAAAAATTATTTCGGCAGATGATAATGGTTATTCTTCATTATCATCAAATGGAAATTATTTATATTATTACAAATTAAATGACAAACACATTTACTCATATAATATAAAAACAGAAGTCGAAACTGATGTTATGGCTAATTTTGAATTACCAGAAGAAACAATAACTCCAACAGGTTATGCTAAAATTGCTGAATATAACGGTGAAATTTACTATACTAATCCACTTGATAATGGATGTTTGTATAAATACAATATTGATACAAAATCACATTATAAGGTCCTATTAAATAGCGTTTCAAATGTATATTTTAACAATGGATTTATGTATTACTCTACTTATATTTCTACAAATTACGCTTTGTGGAAAATGGATTTACAAACAAATGAAAGCGTAAAAATATCGTCTAAAAGATGTGATAATTTAATTTTTGATGGCAATACAATTTACTATATACAAGTTGGTTCTGCCTATAATAATTACATAATGAAAATGGGTCTAAATGGTGAAAATCCTACGGTTTTATATCAAGATAAAAATCTTTGGGTCGCAAGTTTCGAAAAGGTTAATGATGATATTTATTTTACAATAAATCCAAAGGTTGGGAAAAAATATGTCTACAAATATAATATCGCAACAAATACTTGTGTTAGTTTAGAACTACGTTCAAATTATATAACTATAAAAGATAATGTAATGTATTATTTTAATATTGAAACAGACACAATAAATTCATATAATTTAACAACACGAAAAGACAAAACTTTAATTTCAAATGTAGATATAAACAATATGATTGTTGCAGGTAATTATCTGTATTATTCTACAAAAAAATCAAAGAATATAGGTTTTTATAAATTCAATCTTTCGACAAACGAAAACGTTAAAATAAGTGATAAATGTGCCGATGGAATGTTGAATGTAAATAGTAAAATATATTTCATTCAAACAGCAATTTCATATACATATGATTATCCAAGCCAGTTAAATGGAGATGGTAAACTATATAGTTATAACGAAACAAATGTTGAAAAATTATAATGAATAATTGAATTAGTAGATAGAGGTCTTGACATATTAATAAAATATAAAAAAGTTTTATATCAACTAAGTAAACACGAAGATTATACAATTTGGGAAATGGATACAAAAAATTATAAATCTTACAAGAGTTTAGAAGAATTTAAAAATAATGTTCAAATAAATAATACATTATTAAAAGATTTATGGAAAGATATTAAATTTATTAAATACGATTGTTAGAATCGGTAATTTATTTCAAATGCAGAAAGACATTATTTTAAATAAGGAGAAAATAAACATGACTATAAAAAAATGTGACGTCTGCAGTAAAGATAAAAACCTTTTTGAATAGATGAAAATATGCACATAGATTATTTTTAAAAAGTTAAAAGATATCAAAAAAATCCCTAAAATTTAGGGATTTTTATTTATTTTCTTGGTGATTCGCCGGGGGCTCGAACCCCGGACCCACAGATTAAGAGTCTGTTGCTCTACCAACTGAGCTAGCGAACCATATTCGGCTTTCTTTCAAAAACCGAAGTTATTTTAATACTTCTTTAAATTTTTGTCAATAAAAATTAAACTAAAATTCTTCAAGCATTCTTTGCGTGTAGTATTTGTTATTCATTTGACTTTTTTTCGCCATAATGTCAAAAGCATTTGATGCGTCAGTTTTAAGCCCAATGTTTTCAAGTTTGTTTTCCAATTTTTTGTTAAAATCCGTTTTTTCAATCTCTTCCAAATTGCTTAAATGCTTTTTGTTTTCAATAAAACTTGCCTTATTTTCTAAAGGAGAAATTTTTTGAGCAGCAAGAACATATTCCTTTGGAACAGAATTTTCAAGCGTGCAATCAAGAAGGCTAAGCTTTGTGTATCTCATGTCGTTGCAATCTTTAAACGCTTCTTTAAATTCGGCTGTGTTTTTAAATTTTTCGTCGTAAATTTCGTGAACGCCGTCAACAGACGAAAACTCAATTTCGCTTCCCTTATATTCAATTTTCTTTGGAACAGCAAGAAGAACAACAACGCGGTCATTGGTTTTGTCGTTGTTATATGAATAAGAAATAATGTCGTCAACATTCAAGGTGTTTGAATTTCCAAGATATTTTGAAGTTCCGTTAATTGAAGTGTAGGGAACGGAAAAAAACGATGAATTATTTAAATATAACCCATTTGCAAAAATTGACATTGTTTTGTCGCTTAAGATTTCGTCTTTTGGTTTTCCATTTGTTTCGCGTGCAAAAACATCAACAAAGTGCACATAAATGTCGAATTCACCTTGCTTTGAAAGGTCGGAAAGTTTATCTTTTAAGAATGTTTTATACTCGTCAATTTTTTCAAATTTCATACTAATATTTTATTAAAAAATCGGCGCAATGTCAACACCGATTTTAAAATTTAGGGATATATTTTTTCGATGCACTTTGAGGTTCTTGAAAGAATCCATTTTCAAATCCAAGTTTCAACGCATGCGCCTGCGCCGCCTTATATTCAAGTGGTTTAATTTTTCTTTTAAGAAGTTCATTTTCGCTCGCCTTATAACAAGGTGTGTATTGATTCATAAGACTTAAATATGTTTCGTTTCCAAGGTTTTCCTTAATCCAATCCAAAACTTTTATGCTGTCCTTAACGCACCCCGGCAAAACTAAGTGGCGAACGATAAGGCCTTTTTTCATAACCCCATTTTCAACAACATCTTTTGGCTGTGCCTTTCTCATTTCCAAAATTGCTTTTGAGGCTTTTCCGAAATAGTTTTCCGCGTTCGAAAAGTTTTTTGAAAGTTCGCTGCTGAAATATTTTAAATCCGTTAAATACACGTCAACATACTTTGCAATTTTCTTAATTGTTTCAACTTCTTCATAGCCGCTCGTGTTCCAAACAATTGGAATTTTTGGACGATAGATTTCAAGCGCTTCAATAATTTCATTGGCAAAATGCGTTGGTGTTACAAGATTTATATTTGCCGCGCCTTGTCTTTCCAAAGCTTTAAAAATTTCTGCAAGACCATTAGGCGAAATTTCGTTTCCTTTTGCTTGGTGACTTATCTCAAAATTTTGGCAATACAAACATTTAAGGTTGCAACCCGAAAAGAAAATTGCCCCGCTTCCTTTTCCAACTGAGATTATTGGCTCTTCCCATAAATGAAGCATAACGCGAGCAACTTTAAGCGTTTTAACACCGCAAAAACCCGCATTTTCTTTTCTGTTAATTCCACATTTTCTTGGACATAGTTCACATTTCATACAAAGAGATTTTAAACTTAAACAAAAAAATTTCAAAGAGAAACAGCAAAATTTTATTTTTATTTGACATTTTATTTTTAATGTGGTAAAAAATCATTGCAAAAAAAAAGCATGCGGGTGTAGTTCAATGGCAGAACTTCAGCTTCCCAAGCTGGCCACGAGGGTTCGATTCCCTTCACCCGCTCCATTTTTAACAGGGTTTCCCCTGTTTTTTTATTTCGGGCTTGGGAACCTCTGTTCGAATTTGGTCGCCTTTTCGCTTACGCGCAAAATTCTCCCTTTCTCTCAGAAACTTGCCTTCGCTTCCTTTCGCTTGGGGAACTTTTATATAAAATAACTTTGATTTTGCCGTGGAAAAAGTTGTTGAAACTTCTTTTCTTTTTTTTACATATATATTTACACCTAAGGAGGTGAAAATGGATAAAATTTTTGCAAGAAACGTTCGCGTTTTAAAAGAAGAGGTTTATTATGGCGATGTTAAAGCCGAGAAATTTTCCTTTTACATTAAGAATCCAAACAACAATTACGCTTACGATTTGACGGGAAACAAATTTGAAGCAAACGATTATATAATTAAAATTGATAACCAACAAAAACCGTTTGCACGTTTATTTTGCGGAACGGAAACCAAAACTGCTTTCTATTTTTTAAACACAAATTTAAAGCCAGTTTACGGCTTTGTTGCCGCGCCTTTAATTCCAAAAACTCTCGAAAGAGCTTACGCATGTGTTCCAGAAGGGGAAGGAGCTTATGCGTGCGTTCGCGCCGTTAAACTTAACTATTTCAAGGGGAAAATTCCAGAGAATTTAGCATATTCATTGGAAACTTTAAGAAATGTTGAAAAAGAGCTTAACACTTTTGCCTTGCCAAATTCAAAAAATATATCAAAAAATATAAATGAAAACGAAAAATAAGCGCAAATGTGTTACTCAATTGTTTTGTTTTCAAAATTTTTTATGCTAGAATTTGAGCAAGGAGGGAATGAGCATGAAAAAGTATATTAGTCCAATTTTGTCAATAATTTTGGGGATTTTAACTTTTGGAATGTATGGGGCGCCATTTATGGGTGTTACAAGCGTTCTCGGTTCTGCGCAAGCAAAATCTGCATATGAATACATTCGTTTTGAATCTAACGACCCAGCAAGCTTAACAGCATTCAGTGTTTTTTCAGTTATTATTCTTGTTCTTGCAGGCTGCCTTATTGTTAGCGGAATTTTTATGATTTTGCAAAACACAAAAGTGATTAAAAGCAAATCCATTGCAAAATTGAACACAATTTTACTTTGGGCAACCGCTTTAATTGCAATTGCAACAATGATTTGTTATGTTGTTTTCTATTCAGACAGATCTGGAACCGCATCAATTTTTGGAACAGAAGTTGGTTCAACAACAATTGGTGTTACAACAATAGTTAACGCAGCAACAGCCGTTGTTTTCGCAGTTATCGATTTGTTCACAGCAAAATTCTGTGTGTCTTCAAAAAAGAAGAAAAAATAATTACAGTTGAAAAAAAACCTTGCCAAGTTGCAAGGCTTTTTTATGTCAAAATGCAAGAACTGAAATTTATAGGCATAGGAAACAAAAAAAGTCAAACAAATTTAGAACGCTCTTCAAATGTTATAGCCAACGATATTTACATACTTATAAACTCAACAATTAAAACTTTATAGTTAATTTATACAAGGGGTTTTATCCCACATTTTGACATCACTTTTGACATCACATTTTAGCCAATTTGAAAACCTGCAAAAAAAAGAATACAACATCTAGGGTTAATTAGACATTGTATCCACAAAATGGTGGCTCACCCGGGATTCGAACCCGGGACCCCTTGATTAAAAGTCAAGTGCTCTAGCCGGCTGAGCTAGTGAACCACAAGCGAGATTGATTATATCTCTTTCAATCCCGATTGTCAATAATTTTCATGTAATTTGTTTAAATTATTTTGCAAGTGCTGTTTTTGCTGTTGAAACTAAAGCTGAAAACTCGCTTGGATTGTTTGTTGCAAGTTCGGAAAGAACTTTTCTGTTAAGTGAAATGTTTGCAACTTTAAGTCCGTTGATAAATCTGGAATATGAAATATCGTTAAGGCGGCATGCTGCGTTAATTCTTGCGATCCAAAGACGACGGAAATCTCTTTTCTTAAGTCTTCTTCCAATGTAAGCATAGTTTCCACTTTTCATAACTGCTTCGTTTGCAATTCTGTAAAGTTTTGATTTTGCTCCTCTATATCCTTTTGCTTGTTTCAAAATTGCTCTGCGTTTTTTAAGAGCGTTAACAGATCTTTTAATTCTCATTGTGCTCCTCCTTAACCTTGAACCATGTTTCTAATGGTTTGTGCTTGTTTTCCTTTAAGGAATCCAGCTTTTCTCAAGTGTCTTTTTCTTGATTGCGACTTTTCTGTTAAGAAATGGCCTCTATTTGCTTTTGCAAATTTAACATTTCCCGATTTACTTACTTTAAATCTTTTCTTTGCTCCACTGTGGGATTTCATTTTTGGCATAAAAATCTTTCTCCTTATAAAAATTTTTGTTTTTTCCTATTTTGTTTTTGGGGAAATTATTAAAATAATGTTTCGCCCAACAATTTCCGGCTCTTTATCAACTGTTCCAAGTTCTTGAAGCATTCCATAGAAGTTTTTAACAACAGTAATTGCGTTTTGCGCATATGCTTGTTGGCGACCTCTCATTCTTAAAACAACCTTAACTTTGTTCCCATCTTCCAAGAATCTTTTCCCGTGTTTTGCCTTAACTTCCAAATCATGGGTATCGATTGTCATTGAAAGTTGAATTTCTTTAAGTTCGGTCACTTTTTGATTTTTCTTTGCTTCTTTTTCTTTCTTAATTGCGTCAAACTTATATTTGCCATAATCCATGATTTTGCAAACTGGTGGATTGGCGCTTCCATTCATGCAAACTAAATCTAAATTTGCTTTATCGGCAAGTTCATGTGCAGCAGAAATTTTCATAATTCCAAGTTGCTCTCCATCTTGGCTTATAACTCTAACTTCATTTGCATTAATTTGTTCGTTGATTAAAAGTTCCTTAAAAATTGTTGTGTCCTCCTAAAAATAAAAATTGGAAACGCTGCCGTTCCCATCCATAGTTTTAAATTTAGTTATAAACTAAACATTTTAATTAAAACTAACAACCTAATCTAACTTAATTGTTGACTGGTGAGAAGATGGTCCCTTCTGCTTTCGAGAAGTATAATACCACAACCCCTTGTTATTGTCAACAATTTTAACAAAAAATTTTTAACATTTTTCACACAGCAAATTCACAGGCAAACGCCGTTAAAAATGAAAGCCTACAAACTATTTTTTAACAAAAAAACAGCCAAGATTTGGCTGTTTTTTTGTTTTATTAACGAACTTGCATTCTCTTTCTAAGAAGCAGGAATGTTAAGAGCCCGGCAACAACAAGAACGCACGAAACAACAATTAAAACAATTGAAACTGTGTTAAGAGGTTCATTGATTTGAACGTGGTAGGAATATACCAATTTGCCACTGCTTGTGTAAACTTGAATATAGTGTTCTCCAACGCTTCCAAGAGTGTATGGAACGCTTTCGGTATTGTTTGAACTGTCGATAACATCAATAATTTTGCTGTCGATTTGAATGTAGCAATCACCCAAAATTTCAAACAAGTTGCCGCGGTTATATTCAATTGTTACCGTTCCAGTTGTTGACTCCCCTTCGCCAAGCGAAACGCTTATTGGCGCGGTTGCGCTATTAATCCAGAAACTGAATTCAATTGTTTGAGAGCCAGTTGAATCATTTGCAACAAGTGTTATTGTGTAAACTCCGTTTTCAAACCATCTGTTTCCAAGAGAGTCGACATCAAAAGCAGAAATGTTAATTTCATTTTCAACTTCAAGCATTCTTTCAATGAAAGCAGCTGACATTTCTTGACCGTTAAACTTAATTGATTTAATTTGATAGTTATTATAGTTAACGTAGTTAAACGCCCAACGAGAATCGTTTTGATTGATGATTGTGAATGTTAAAACATCTTCGTTAAGATCTCTTGTTCCACTTTCAACTTTTGCCGAGAAATAAACTTTGTATGTTCCAATTTCATCAAAGATATACTCGCCTTTTGCGTTTACTTTAACGCTGTAAAGTTCGTTATTTCTGTAAACTGTTATGATTGGAGTTGTTGAATAGAAACGTGTTGTGTTAACTGGAATTGTTATTGTAACAGTTTCGTTATAAATTGCGTTGTCGATTGCTGTCGACCCGTTAACATTAATTATAACGCTTCTTATAAAGTTAACTTTTGTTGTTTCGCTTGGATAACCCGAAGGCGAAGAGAACAATTGAACGTTTCCTGCTTTATCTTTGAAACGGAAGAGATAACTCGACGATTTTGAAAGGATAATTGATGAAACTCCATTTTCCGTTGTTGGGTTCGCTTTTGTCCATGTGAGGCCTTCATCTCTTGAAATTTCGCAAGTTATTTCATTTTCAACAATTCCAAAGTATGATGCCCAACGCAAACTGATTTCGTTATAAATATCGTCTGCGCAAAGGTAAATTTCCTTTGTTGTTGAACGAATGTAGTTGTTTTCCGAAGGAACGCTGTAGGTTGTTCCAAGGAACCAAATGAAAGGATTTGAAGCAAGAATGTCGTTTGTTTCGTCAACAACACTGATTGCAATTGTTGCCTTATAGATTGTTCCCGACGAACTTGAAATTTCGTAAACTGAAACATTGTTTAAACTGTAAACAAGTTTTTTCGAAACGTGTGCTCCGTTTGTTATAACGTCGAATTGATTTGTGTTAACAATGTAATGATATGAAGCAAATTTACCTTTTTCATATTCAAAAACTTTTCCAGTTGCATCAACAATTTCTTGCTCGCCGTTTGAATTTGTTTTTGTTACAGTGTAGAACATAACATCAAGGTCGGAAATAACAAAGTCTTTGGAAATTGTGTAGCCAAGAGGGTTTCCGTCGGCGTCAAAGTTTTGCATGTATAAATCGTAAACTCCTGGCTCGCTAACAACATATGGCGATGAAATTTCAAAATATTGTGAATTATCTCCGCGTTTTCTAAGGAAAACTTTTGTTGTGTAGCCCATTGTTTCGGAAAGCTCATTTCCGCTGAGGAACGAGAGAGTTATTGAATCGCTTTGGTTAATTTCTTTTCCAAAAAGCGCGTTTGAAATGTCTTCCCCGTTAAGGTCGGTTGCTTTAATAACTGGCAATTGGTTGAAAATTGTTACATAAATTGTTTCAATAACATTTCCTTCGTCAAGCGAATATAGCCCTGCGATTGCATCGGAAATTTCGTCTGGAATGTTATATCTAAGGTCAATTTTGAATGTTATCTTGCCGCCAGAGAACGAAGACGAAGTTTGGGAAGGAGCAAGAAGTTGATATTGAGTGTATGACCCGCCAAGGAGCACGCTGTCGATTTTGTTAAATCTTCCAGCAACACTTCCGCCGTTTTCGTTTGTTAAAACAACTTGATAAATGTTTGAAATGTTAACAGCAACTGGGCCAGAAACTAAGATTTCATTTTTGAATTGAGAATCTGGTGTTAAATCTAAGTCCCCTTCAAAGCGATTGAACGATGCCGCTTTATATTCAACTAAATCTTTATATTCGTTATCGAAATTATCCTTATATAATATATAGAAAGTTGAGGTTGCAAAATCGTTTTCCGCTTTAATATAGTAGTAAGTTACTTTGCTTGTTGCCAAAACATTTTCAAAAATGTAGATTGGGTTTTCAACATCATAAAGTTTATATTGCGTTATGCTTCCGTTTGAAGAAATTTTGAAAATTCTTAAATCTTCTGTGTTAACAAAAAGTGCTGGGTTAAGCGAAGTTGTTACCATAAGCGCAAGACTTGAAGAAATTGGGTTTCCTTGAGAATCAACAATTCCACTTGGGTCGGAAACAACAATTGCTCCGCCGTCATCGGTTAATCTTGCGTTTGAAGAAGCAACTTTTGCTTCCATAAAGTAGGTTGAAGCAGCGCCCGAAATTAAGTTAACAGTGTCGATAACTGCAATTGTGTGGGAAGTTCCGCTTCCAGAAATTGAAATGTCTTTTAAGTTAACTTTTTCGCCAAGAAGTGTATATAAACTTGTGTAAACGAGTTTTTCGCCGTCATTTTCCAAGTTATTTGGCGTTAAAATGTAAACAACGTTATCGATAACAAGTTTCAAATATGCATATGAATTTGAATCGTTAAACGAAATCCAATTTAATTTTAACAAATCATAACTGCTTATTATTGCTGGGTTTGAAACAAGGTTTCTATGAATGTCTGTTTGGGTTCCAAAGGAAACTTCTGCATAAATTGTTTCAACAAGATTTTCGTCAATTTCTTTGAAGATTGAAACCGTTCCTGTTTCAACACTCTTAATCTTTCTGTCAACGCTTATTTCAATGTTTCTTGTTTCGCCAATATAGATTGAATAGATTGTTGCGTTTCCAGAATAGTCGAGTTCAACAATTTCATAATAGCCGTCTTCAAAAACTGTTTCTTCGCTAAGCGCGCTTGAAACTTTCTTCCAGCCGTTGCTTTCTGCAAAGTATTCGCTAAACAAGTTATCCCCACGGGACGATTTGTCATATCCAAGCCCTGTTTCTTTGAAAGCAGATGCCGAATATTTGTTGTTAAACAAGCGATAGTAGAAAGTTTTTGTTTCGGTTAATGGATTTGAAGAAAGAGCGTTTGAAAGGTTAAGAAGATAGTTTTTGTTTGTTTTATATGTGTAGAAAGCAAACATTCCGATTGTTGCCGATTTCGAGAAGCGAGAGTCGGACGATTCTCTAAGCAATTGGTCAACAACTCCCTCAATTGTTTTGTCGTTCTTTTTAAGGTCGGCAATTGATGAAACTGGCGCTTCACGGTCGAAATATACGTTCTTTGTTTCTTTATAAAGTGCGTTTGGATAGTATGGACGATAATATTTCGAAGTGTCGATGCTATATGTTTCATAACTCATGTCGATTGTAAGGCTTGTTGCTTCTTTTGGGAATGATGCAACAAACGTGAACGAATTTCCACTTTGAGTTATAACAATTGGGAAGGAAAGGAAAGATTTTTCTCCACCCTCTTCAAGATAGTAGCGGTTTTCTTCTTGGTCGAAGAGCGGACTTATTTGCGCGCCTTTGAAGAAGAAAATTCTTTCGTCGCCGTTAACAACCATAATTCCTTCGGCGTTACTTACGCTTGGGATTGTTGTTCTTGAAGTTCCAATTGAATAGGTGTAGGAAATTTGTGCAATATCAATTGCTGTTAAATATGAATTTGAAGTTTTTGTCCATGAAATTCGAATTTCATTTGAGTTTGTCCAGAAATCTTTTCCGTTTTCCGAAATTATATCTCTTGATTCCATGTTTTCGAGGTCGGAATATTCGGCGTCCATGTCATACTCTGGCCCTTGCGCATAAACATTGACAATAACCTTAAAGTTTTGCAAATATGCATTTGTTGCGTCGTTTGAAACGCAGCCAATTCGAAGTTCATAGTTTCCGGTTACATATTGCGAACCTGTGAGCGAACCGTTTAAGAACGCTTGTGCATTTGCAATTGGAGTTGGCTGCTCTGTTAAGCCAAGTTCACCAATTGAATAGCCTGAAAGCATGTAGTATCCATTTTTGTTTAATGAATAGTAGTAGTAAACATTTTCAACATTTCCGTCTTTAATTTGAGTTTCTGGTGAAACCAAAACAACGCTAAGTTCGAAAGGAGAATAGGTTGAAGTAAGCCCAAGTTGTTGGTTAACATCAAGACCCGAGAATAAAACAGATTCTTTAAAGTAAATGTCGGAAATGTTGGATTGTTGAACTCCTGTTTCGCCTTCCAAGCCAAGAACATCGCCAAGAATTCCGTTTGAAAGTTTTCTAACTGTTCCATATTTTGCAACTGGAATGTAGAATCCAATTGGAAGTTGGTTTGTTTGGATAACATAGTTGTTCGAGCCTTGTGCTTGACGATAGAGTTCGTTAAAGAATTCTTTGTTGCCTTGAACGCCGCCGTCGAAAGTTGTTATATATGTGTAGAATCCAACGCGTTCCCCGTCAACATTTTCTGGGGATATAATTTCGTTTCTGTCAACGAAGAAAACAATTTCAATTGTTGGGAAATCGCTTCCAAGGTCGCCAAGAGTTGGCGCATTATTTGCTGGAGAATATGTTCGAACAATTTCATATCTTCCCGCTTGGGTTTTTCCATTAACAACATTAATTGGAATTTCAACTGGCATGCTTGCGTTATATCCTTTTGTAAGTCGCTCGTCATCGCCATAAAATCCTTCAAGGCCAAGGTCAATTTCAATATATTCTGTGCTATATTCATATGAATTTGTTTCCTTGTTATAAACAAGAGGATAAAATCTGCAAATAAGGCCATCATTTCTAATGTCAACGTATGCACTAAGTTCTTCAATTGGCATTAAATTGTCCCAAGTTAAATAAACAAGTGATGCATCTGTAACTTTATAGTATTTAATTCTGTAAGAATAGTCGTCGGCTGTTCTTGAGTTAACATTTTGAATTCCAGAATCTTTAACGTTTCCCGCCTCTGTGTAGATTAACAACCCAGTTGCGTCGGTGTTAAATCTAACAGCATAAGAAGTTGTTGGAGAGTTCTTTGAAAGGTTTGACTCATCGAAAATTTGGAAATTATATGTCACATCAAGAAGTCGATTTGTGTTTGGATCCAAAGGAACAGCAATGTTGTAGTAACCCTGTTCAACTTCTTCTTTTGAAAGCGCTGTAATTTCGCCGTTCGTTTTGTAATAGACATTTTTAATTGGAATTGATGCAAAATATGCTCCATCGCAAGTTGAAATAATTCCTTTTTCGTCGTATGCGGCAAGATTATTTTTTAATGCGCTTAAATATTTTTGAGCTGTGGTTAACTTTCCGCTTCCCCAAATTCCAGATTCGTCGGTTATTTGTTTTCCGTTAACGTCAACAAATTGAATTGCTTTGTGCGAACCAAAGAAAATTGTTGTTGCTTCCGAAACATTGTTAACGCCAGAAATTTTCTTAAACGAATCGGATGAATTAGTTGGTTTTTGCAAAACAGTTGAAACAGTGTTATCAACAATAATTGAATAATAAGCCGTGTTCCCTGCTTCGTCTTCCAAACTGAAAATGTATAATCCGCTTAAACTTAAAACAGATTTTGCAGTAACTTGGTTTTTGTTTTCTGCTTTTTCATAAAGAGTTTCTGGGTTGCTTTCCGAAAGCGAAATTGCATAGTCGGCTGCAAGCCATGTTGAATTAAGAATGTATGCAGAATCGTCGCTGCTAAAAATTCTTCTGTCAATTGTGAAACGAACAAATTTTGCAGTTATTTTTGCCCCGCTTTGTTTGTTGTTCCAAAGAAGAGTGAATGGCATGTTTGTTAGGCCAATTTGTCCTTCTTTTCCAATTAAATATTTTGTGTTAAAGAACTCAGTTCCTGTTGTTTCTGTTGCAGAATAGGAAACAATTCCGTTAATTTGTTCGGTGTCGAGTTTGAAAGTTACTGTTTCTTTTCCGCTCTTTCCAAATCTAAGGGAAAGACTGTAAACGCCATCAACATTAACATTTTCGCGTGGTTTTAAAATGTAGTAACTTCCGTTTTCCGAATCGCGTTTCTCAATTCCAAGCGATAAGAGCCATTGTTTTTGTTCGGCTGAAAGTTCGCTTGCGCTTTCGTTTGGTAATGTGAATTTTTGCGCTTCAACGGATGTTTGCGAGTAACCTTGTTTAATTATTTCAAAGTAAATTTGCGAATCAAACTCATTTGCTTTTTCAAATTCAATAATTTGAACGCCGTTTTTAACGTAGTTGTCGGAATAAATTCTTTGTCTGTTTTCTTCGCTAACAGGTTCTCCGTCGTTTCCAAGAACATAAAGTTGAAGATTTGAAGTTTGTTGTTTAATTTGGAAAACATAAGTTTGTTTAGTGCGCAATTTTTCAGTTCTTGCAGAATTTGACGCGCCAATCCAAGATTTATAACTTTCAAATTCTGATTCAACTTCAATAACATAGTAGCCAGGTTTGTCGAAATTCGAAGTGTAAGAAACATTAGCAAGTTCTTCAAATTTTCCGTCTTTCGTTTGTGAGAAGTAAACCTTAAAAGCCTTAACTGGTGCATTAAACATAAGTTTGATTGGAGGTTGGTTTGTTGACGCAATCATGATGTCACTTGAAAGAGATAACTCCCCTGTTGCTCCATCAAATTTGTTTATGCCCATTCCAAGAATTCCGGTTAAATCGGCAAAGAATGTGTTATTTTTGTTTCTTAAAGGACTTTGTCCGTTGTTATAGTCTTGATAGGTTAATTCAGTTCCAAAAATTGAAAGTTTATCGGCTCTTGAATTTTCATTAAGGTTTGTTAAAACAACTTTTTCGTCGTTATCGTGGTAGACCGCGCGATAGGTAATAACATAATCGCCAAGGTCTTCAAAGTAAACTCTAATTCTTCCCGTTTCCCGTTCTTCCTCAACGCGAAGAGTTCGAGCATAAATGTCCATTGTTGAAAGCGCTTGCGTAATTGTTTGAAGAACTTTTCCTCCGCTAATTTCGCTAACAACTTTTGTAACCTTTGTGTTTAAAACAGTTTCTTTCCCGCTTGTTGCGTTTCTATCAAAAGCAAAAGTGTAGGTTGTTGAAGTTCTGTGAACTGTTTTTTCAATTGTAACTTCAAATCTTGTTGGATCAAAAGTTAAGTATGGTAAATCTTGATTTTGATAGTAATAGAAATATTCTGCGTAGTAATCTTGTTTTGTTGTTGGGTCGGAAACATGGCTTGTTGCGGTTATTTCCGTGTCTGGACGAACAAAACTTTGTGAGGTGTTTTCAGTTTCTGTTCTGCGATAGGTTAATTCTTTAAAAACATAGAACATGAAACTGAAATTTTGCAATGTTCCTTCAATTTCGTATTCTTTTGTTGAAAATTCAACTTTTCCTTCGTTTCCGCTGTTAACCCCAAGTTTTCCGCTTGCCGAGCCGATAATTCCGTTAGGGTCAATGAAATATCCAAGTTCTTTGTTATATGCTTCTTCTCCCGCGGCTCTTGGAATGTTATTTTCAACAGCATCGGTTCCAGTTTTTCCGTCAACCTTAATTGTTGCGTTTAAATAGTCAACTGGTTTTGAAATTATTGCTCCGTCGGCGTCAACAATAAGCCCGGAGTTTTTCCCGTCATCTGTTTGTCTTGCAAAGCAAAGCAAAATTGCTTCATCTTTTTTCAAAAGAATTGTTTCGCCAAATTTAACAATTGCTGGCTTTCCATCTTCCATAACAATGTCATATGAAGGCCAATAAGTTCCGCTGCTGCTAATAATTTTAACCTTATTGCCATCAATTTTATATTTCTTATTTCCAATTTCAAATTCACCGTTGGAAATTGCAATGGTTTGATTTCCTGCTTGATTAGTATATTTCAACTGAGTTGCAATTTCCCCTGAATATTCAATTTCATATTCAATATCGGCAATTTGAAACTTATTATTGGAGATGCTATAGCTGTTTCTAACTTTAACGCCATAGAAAGTTACGCCGTTAAGAGAATAGTAACCCGCTTCGTTAAACTCCCCATAATTATATTCATCGGCAGAAAGATTGCCTTTTTTAACAGCAAAAATAACGGTTAAAAATGCAGCAAGCATTAAGATAACCGAAAGAA
>ENA-ORPK01001656-ORPK01001656.1-human-gut-metagenome-genome-assembly--contig:-NODE-1656-length-17044-cov-4.308023_pt1 | contig 17044 bp, 10 predicted proteins | sample MGYA00242139_ERZ509068 | MGnify/ENA primary metagenome ERZ509068 (study PRJEB26280, sample SAMEA2338687) | human gut metagenome | biome: human gut; feature: human-associated habitat; material: faeces... | reverse complement strand
GGTCGAGCGTATGAAAGACAAAACCACTCATCTATATGTAGACAGTCACGAAAGGACGCTGATATTACATAGCCTTGTGGAGCTGAAAAACGCTCTCATACGGCAAGGCAGATATACGGACTGCATTGACGAACTCATTTTCAAGGTAGCCAATGCTCCCGTCAAGAAAATGAAAATCGAATATGTCTAAGGCAATTCAAGAGTGAGCCGCTTATTCTTTTCCATAAGAGTAAGCGGCTTTTTTGCGTTCTCTGTACGATTTACATAGCCGCCTTGACAAAGCGGCTAAATCTATGCGAAAGGAGGACGCAGCTATGTCAAATTGCAAAGTGATTGCTCTGACCAACCAGAAAGGCGGTGTTGGCAAGACCACAACAGCGGTCAATCTGGGTGTGGGTCTGGCGAAGCAAGGAAAAAGAGTGCTGTTGATTGACGCCGATGCACAGGCAAATCTCACAATGGCTCTGGGTTACAGCCGACCAGACGATTTACCCATTACGCTCTCCACAATCATGCAGAACATCATAGACGATAAATCTTTTGATGTTTCGCAAGGAATTTTATCCCACAGCGAGGGCGTTGACCTGCTCCCGTCAAACATTGAGTTATCAGGCTTTGAAGTAAGGCTAATCAATGCGATGAGCCGTGAGCGTGTTCTGAAAACCTATGTGAATGAGGTTAAGAAAAACTACGATTATGTGCTTATCGACTGTATGCCGAGCTTGGGTATGATAACCATTAACGCTCTGGCGGCGGCTGACAGCGTGGTTATCCCAACACAGCCCCACTATCTTTCTGCAAAAGGCTTAGAGCTGTTGCTTCGCTCCGTGTCAATGGTCAAGCGGCAAATCAATCCCAAACTCAGAATTGACGGTATCTTAATGACAATGGTTATGCCCCGTACCAACATTTCAAAAGAAATCACGGCGACGGTCAAGAGTGCCTACGGTCAGAAAATCAAGGTGTTCGACACCGAGATACCTCATTCTATCCGTGCGGTGGAAGCAACCGCAGAGGGTAAAAGCATTTTCGCCTACGACAAAGGCGGCAAGGTTGCCGCAGCGTATGAACAGTTCTCAAAGGAGGTGGCAGAGCTTGGCGAGAAACAGAGAAACCAAAATCGAGCTGACCGCTTACGATGACCTGTTCCAGACGGACGAAAGCCGTGCGGAAGCAGCTTTAAGCAAGATACGGGATATTCCCCTTTTGGAGATTGACGAGTTTCCAGACCATCCGTTCAAGGTTTTAATGGACGAGGATATGGAACAGCTTGTCGAGAGCATTAAGCGGAATGGCGTAATGACCCCTGCTACCGTGCGCTTGAAAGAGGACGGGCGGTATGAGCTTATCAGTGGTCATAGGCGCAAAAAGGCTTGTGAGCTTGCGGGGCTTGAAACCCTCAAATGCGAGGTCAAAGACCTTACCCGCGATGAAGCCATTATCATTATGGTGGAAAGCAATCTGCAAAGGTCTGTTATTCTGCCGAGTGAAAAAGCCTTTGCCTACAAAATGCGGCTTGAAGCAATGAACAGACAGGGACAGCGTTCAGATTTAACTTCTTCTCCATTGGATAATAAGTTGAAAGGGACAACCTCGGCACAACAGGTCAGCAAAAATAGCGGAGATAGTCAACCGCAAATTTACCGTTTTATCCGATTGACCGAGCTTGTACCCGAAATTCTCCAAATGGTAGATGAAAAGCAGATTGCTTTCCGTCCTGCGGTGGAGATTTCCTATCTTGCCGAGGAACAGCAATACACCTTGCTTGAAGCGATGAGCTATAACGACGCTACTCCCTCATTGGCGCAGGCTATCAAAATGAAAAAGTTTAATCAAGACAGAAAACTGACGGACGAGGTTATCCAATCAATTATGGAGGAAGAAAAGCCAAACCAAAAGGAAAAGCCCGCTTTCCGTGATGAAAGGATAACCAAACTCATTCCGAAAACCGTTCCCAAAGGACAGGAAACGGATTTTGTTGTCAAGGCTTTGGAGTTCTACAACCGACACCTGCAACGGAACAAAGCGCACGAAAGATAGCCGCACACCGAGGGCGAGGTCTGCCTGTTTGCGTGGATAGCCGCATTTTGCGCTTCCCCCTCTCCACACCTCACCCCCTAACTACTGCCAAGACTATCCGAGAAAAGAATATCTGCAATATCTCTCAAATCTGTTTGTACCTTTGAGGACTTCTGCTTTTTTTCGTATAATGAAGCCGTAAAGGAGGTCAAGATGATGAGAAAATCAATGTTTGCAGCGCTTCTTGTGCTGATAATGATGCTCGGCGGCTGCTCAGATGTTTCAACAGTCCTCACACGAAATGATGAAAACGAGCTTGTGACGGAAACCGAAGCTGTTGCCGAAGCCGAAAGCACCAAGAGCATTTATTCCTCGGAAAGTAATGAGAGCAAAGCTCCAGAAACGAGTACGGCATTTGAAACTGCCGCAGAGGTAACGGAGCGTGAGTCTGTTCAGAGCGAAACGGTAAAGCAAACCGAGCCTGTCAAGGAGATTGAAGCAGAAAAACCTGCGGCGAAGCCCACTACGGAAAATAATCCGCCGCCTGCGGAAACACCGACACAAACCGCTTCCGAAAACACAAAGACAGCCTATGATTTTGAGTTCGATATGGAAGCGATAAAGGCGGATTGTATCAGTATCGGTCAGTCAATGGGGCTTCGTTTGGATACCTCTCTCACTCCGAGCAACGCAAGCTGGTGGAACCCCGTAACGGCGTCACGGAGCAATCAAGGCGAAGCCTTAAAGCAGAGCCTTGAACGCTATATCAAGTTTCATACCGCTGAAAACCTCAGCGCATACGGAATTGATGAAATCTCAGATTTTAATATCTGCTGCGAAGCAAAAGGAAACGGCGAATATCTGATTTACTTCCTTTTTGCATAAGCGGCAGCAAGGCTTATCCCTCTGTTTCAAAAACAGGGGGATTTTTTATACCCAAAATCAAGAAAGGACGGTTTAACAGTCTATGAAAACAAAGTTTAAGAAAAACGGAAGGCGGCTTCTGGCGGCTGTCCTCTGCCTTGTTATGGCGGTTATGACATTGCCGATGTCCGCCTTTGCGTGGACAAGCGAGGAAGGCGTTAGCTGCACTTCCTCATTCGGGGATTACTATGTCGGCTCTGACGGAGGATACTATCGCAGCAAATCCTCTTATTCGTTCATCGTGTACGACAGCGACGGCAACACCTCTGTAAGAACAATCAGCGCAGGCAATGCCAAGCGTAAATACCTGATGACCGACAGCGACGGAACGCACCAAGTTTACTGCGTAGAGTCTGGTATTGACTTTAATACGGGAAACAGCTATGTATCCCAGAACGGCAAAAACAGCTCCTATTTTCGCAAATTACCGACCGAAGCGCAGTTCGGCGTAATGATGGCTCTGATGTATGGTTGGCACGAGGGTAAATCCTCTCCCGTTGCGGGTACGAACACAGATGATTATTCGTTTGCGACTCAAACGATTATCTGGGAATATCAGCAGCAGCTCCGCACAAGTCCATCCGACCTGCACAGCGCAAACGGCATTGATGCGGACACTTACCGCTACTCCCTAAAGGGCAGACCTGCCGAGAAGTGTTATGATTGGATTTTGTCGCAGATGGCAAGCCACTATACCATTCCGAGCTTTGCCGCAAGAAATCAGAACAAGGCAGACACCTATACGCTCAAGTATAATCCCGACAAGCAGAATTACAGCTTGACCCTTACCGACACAAACAACACCCTCGCCAATCTGAGCCTTTCGGCAAGCGGTATTAAGGTGTCCAGAAGCGGAAATCAGTATACCTTTACGAGCGATAAGATGATTACCTCGCCCATTACGGTATCCGCACAGAAAGCCGTTAATCTGGATTGCGACGAGATGCTTATCTGGGGCTGCGTAGGCAAGCAAACAATGGTTTCGGGCGCTTCCGACCCTGTATATTTCTATTTTAAGATTGATACCGAAACCTACGGAACGGGTCTTATCAAAAAGACCTCTGAGGACGGTGTTGTATCTGGCATCAAATTCAACATTTCTGGAAACGGCGTAAATCAAACCGTCGTGACCAAAGCAGACGGCACGGTAGATATTTCTTTGATGCCGGGGGTCTACACCGTCACAGAACAGCCGATTGACCGATATGAGCCGCAGAGCGTTCAGAGAATTACTATCGTAAGCGGTCACACCTCTACCGTGACCTTCAGCAATACGCTGAAGCGTGGCGGTCTGGAGATTATCAAAAGCTCCGAGGACAATCTGGTGGAGGGCGTGAAATTTCATCTTTACGGCACATCTTTAAGCGGTCTGCCCGTTGATGAATACGCCGTGACCGATGCAAACGGCGTTGCAAGATTTGAAAATGTGCTCATCAGCGGCTCTACACCTTACACCGTGGAGGAAATTGATACGGCGACACGCTATGTTATTCCCGCTTCTCAGACAGCGCCTATCGAATGGGAAAAGGTAACGAGCCGCAGCTTTACAAACATTCTCAAAAAATTCAATGTGACCGTAACGAAATCCGATGCTCAAATGGGCACGGCGCAGGGCGACGCTTCTCTTGCGGGTGCAGTCTACGGCATTTATAAGGGCGAAGAACTCATCGACACCTACACAACCGATAAAAACGGTCAGTTTACAACGAAGTATTATGTGTGCGGCAACGATTGGACTGTCCGAGAAATCAGCTCGTCCGAGGGCTATCTGCTCGACAGAACAATCCATAAGGTCGGCGCAGAGCCAGAGCTTTACACCGTGGAGTTTAACTCTACTGCAAATGATGTGACCGAGCAGGTCATCAAGGGCAATATCGCCATTATCAAGCATACCGACAACGGCGAAACGCAGATTGAAACGCCCGAAACAGGCGCAGCCTTTGAAGTATTCCACAAGGCGGCAGGCAGCTTCGATGCCGCAAAGGAAACCGAGCGAGATATTCTCACTTGCGATGAAAACGGCGTTGCCCAGACAAAGGATATGCCTTACGGTATCTACACCGTTCGCCAAACCTCTGGCTGGGAGGGGCGTGAGCTAATGAAGCCTTTTGATGTGTTTATCAGCAAGGACGGTCAGACCTACCGCTATCTTATCAACAACGCAAACTTTAAAAGCTATATCAAGGTCGTGAAGAAAGATGCGGAAACGGGCAACACCATTCCGTATGCAGGCGCAGGCTTCCAGATTTACGACCCGAACGGAAACCTTGTGACAATGACCTTCACCTATCCCGAAGTGACGACCATTGACACCTTTTATACCACAGCCGATGGCGAGCTTATTACGCCGCAGACCTTGGAATACGGCAAGGGCTATTCTCTGGTAGAGGTGCAAGCGCCGTATGGCTATGTACTGAACTCCGAGCCTGTCTATTTTGATGTGATGCAGGAAGACTCCGAGATTGACAGCGGCATTACCGTCATTGAGGTGGTGCGCTCCAATGTGGCGCAGAAAGGCACGATTACCGTATCCAAATCGGGCGAAGTGTTCAATTCCGTCAATGAAGCAGGCGGCTTGTATCAGCCTGTCTATGCGGTGCGTGGGCTTGAGGGCGCAGTCTATGAGATTACCGCCGCCGAAGATATTTATACTCTGGACGGTACACTCAGAGCTTCTAAGGGCGAGGTTGTCGATACCGTTACCACAGGTGCAGACGGTACGGCAGTAAGCAAGGAACTCTATCTCGGCAGATACGAGGTCAAGGAAATCACAGCTCCGTTTGGAATGGTGCTGAATGAGGAAACTCACGCCGTCGAGCTTGTATATGCGGGTCAGAATGTCGCTGTTACCGAAACCTCCACTTCTTTCTATAATGAAAGACAGCGTGTAGAAATCGACCTTATCAAGCGCCTTATGACGGACGAAGCCTACGGCATCGGTAAGAACGGCGAGATTTTTGATGTAACCTTTGGCTTGTATGCGGAAAAGGAACTGACTGCGGCAGACGGCACGGTTATTCCTGCCGACGGGCTGATTGAGATTATCTCTCTTGACGAGAACGGAAGAGGCAAGGTCAAGACCGACCTGCCTATCGGGAGTTACTATGTAAAAGAGCTTGCGACCAATTCCGCATATATCTTGAACGGGCAGAAATATCCCGTTGTTTTCGAGTATGCGGGACAGAAAACAGCTACCGTCCACATCACAGCCAACGGCGGTGAAGCCATTGAGAACGACATCATTTACGGCTCTGTAAGCGGTAAGAAATCCGACGAGGATGGCAACACTCTCGGCGGTGCGGTCATCGGCATTTTCAAGACAGGCACAGAGAAATTCACAACCGAAAACGCTATCCAGACTACCGTTACGGCTGCTGACGGTAGCTTTTCTTTTGAAAAAGTGCCGTATGGAACTTGGGTAATCCGTGAAATCGAAAGCCCGACAGGTTTTGTACTCTCCGAGGAAGAAATCGCAGTCACAATCGGTGCGGTTGATGAGGTCGTGGAAATCGAGCTTGTCAACTACTTCATTAAGGGCAATATCGAATTGACTAAGGTCGATAAGGACTACCCCGACAACAAGCTAACAGGTGCAGAATTTGAGGTCTATTCCGATACCAACGGTGACGGCAAGCTGGATAGCGACGATAAACTGCTTGGAACAATGACCGAGCTTGACGGCGGCGTTTATCAGATGAAGGAGCTTCGCTACGGAAAATATCTTTTCCGTGAGAAAACTGCTCCGACGGGCTTTGTGCTTGACGAGAATGTGTATTCAGTATCCATCGAGGAAAACGGCAAAACCTATATTGTTGAGAATGAGGCAGGCGTGGGCTTTGTCAATGCGGCGCAGAAAGGCTCTCTTAAAATCGTAAAGACTTCTTCTGACGGTAAGATTGAGGGCTTCTCATTCCGTGTGACGAGTGATAACGGCTATGACCAGACCTTTAAGACCGACAAAAACGGCGAGATTTTTATTGAGGGTCTGCGAATTGGCGAATACACCGTATCCGAGGTAAACGACAGCGTTTCCGCAGGATATATCCTGCCCGCCGACAAGCAGGCTACGGTCAAGGTCGGTGCTACCACTATCGTAGAGATGCACAACGAGCTTCGGGACACCCCGAAAACGGGCGATGATTTTAATCTTGCCTTGTGGGTAAGCCTTGCGGCTGCTTCTGTTCTGGGCGCAGGCGTTCTCGGCTTCGTAGGCTTTAAGAAAAAGGAGGACTGATTTATGGAAGCAAAGACCATTATTGCAATCGTGCTTGTGGTGTTTATCGTAGGCGCTGCGGTGTGGCTGAATATCCGTAACAGAAAGAAGTAACAAGCGTCGGGGCGGCTGAAAAAGCCGCCCCTTTGCTGTTTATGGAGGTAAATCTATGAGAAATCTCAAAACCATTGAGAGCAAGGTCAGAGCCGTTCTGCAAAAGGACGAGGGAGCCCGAAACGATGATATGCTGCTTTATTTGAAGGTCTGCAACGGCTGCCTGAAAGATACAGGGGCTATGCCCTTTGCCGAGGTAATGGCTCAGTATAAATATCTGGGACTGCCGAGCTTTGAAAGTGTCGGCAGGACACGCCGCAAATTACAGGCGCAATATCCAGAGCTTATGGGAAACGCCCGTGTAAGGCGGCTTCGTGCCGCAGGCGAAAAGGCGTACCGCAAATACGCAAAGGAATGAGGTGCAAAATGGAGGAAAAACGGATAAACAGCGGTTATGAAATCATAGAGAGCCATACTATCGGGAGTAATGAGCTTGTTATCGGTCATAACCCCGAAGCCCCCAACCCCTATGTGTGTTGGTACTGCAAAAACGGCTCGGATTATTTTTGGGGATATTACTGTAATCAGTTGTCCGAAGCAAGAAAGAAGCTGAATGAGCGCTATCGGCGGGAGTGCCGTATGCCCTACAATCAGCCCGATAAAAGCCAGAAAAGCCGTGATGACCGTGAGCGATAAAAAGGCATATGACTGCAAGACCTGTCCTTATCCCCGATATAAGGACAGGTCAGTTATTTTCTGCGATGTCTGTATCCGAAAGATTTTAGACGAGCAGAAAGAGAAAAAGAACAAAAGGAGCAGCTGAATGAGTGAGAAAAAGAGAAAACTCGGTGATTACGAGATTATCCAGAGCATTTATATCGGAGATAAAGAGGTCGTGTTCGGCGTAGATAAAAAAGACCCATATCCCTTTATGGTGTGCTGCTGCGATTACCACAACCCTCTGTCAGCGGCGTGGCCGACAGAGGGTGTGGCTTCGGACGATTATCTGGAAGCAATGCAGATTTTTGTTGACCGAGTACAATCGCAGATTGACCGCACCAAAGAGGAACTTGCCAAATTCCCCTTTGACAAGACCGTGTTTACAAAGGAGCATTGTATCCCCGATGACGGTATGCGCAACATTGTGGGCAAGGTTGTCGTTATCAATTCCGAGCCGAAACGCTATGAGTATCAGCACCCCGCCTATCAGCTTGTGTTGGCTGACGGAGGAAACGGAGCTATCGGCGGCAGAGGTCGGGCGGTGTTCGGCACTTGCCTTGCCACAGGCGAACAAGCCAGATGGGAAAGGTACGATGTGCTTGGCGAAATCAAGCCCGAATGTATGCCCGATTGGGCGAAGGAAGCGCTTGCTAAAATCAAGACGCAGGAAAAAGAGAAAAAGCAGAAAAGTCGGGAGGAACGCTGATATGGAGATACGAGCCTTAACCCCTGCCGAGCAGAAATACACCTATGCTCAGAGTATGCAGCTTGAGGGACAGACCGCAAATATCGGTCATCTTCGTGGAGATTTTGACAGCTCTGGATACGGCTTTTATACCACTTGGACGGACACCCGAACACAATGGAAAACGGACGAGTTCAAGGCGGAGTTTGACGAGGTTATCAACTCTCTGCGCTCCGATAAATACGGACTGCTGAAAAACCGTTCCGCTATGAGTGCGTTTGCAAGGCAATATGCGGACAGCGCCTTTAAGGGGTGCTATTGCACAGAGTACGGTTTCCGAGTGGATACGGAGAAACACACCTATCTGCTGCGCTGCAATCCCACAAGGGGCGACTACAATTTTTATTGCTACTGCTTTGTAAAGGAATGGCTTGATAAGCACATTCAGAAAGCCGAGCAAGGTATCCGATTTATTGACCCGAACTATAAGGAGCTGTTTCGCATCTCCGACAGCGGCAGGATAATCGTAACGACCTCTTGGGGAGAAAAGCGGGAACATTCCTGCCGCTTTATAGATGAATGTCATACCGAGGTCGGCAACAACATTTTTCATATCTGCGAGTTTGCCGAGCGGATGCAGCAAATCGGGGCGACCTACGAGCCGAAACAGGCGGAGCAGTCACCCCAGAAAGCGCCGAGGAAAAGCAACTATGAACGATAAAGGAGGATTGCGATATGGCTGTTAATCAGAAAGCCGTCAAGGTCTTGAACAAGGTTTTGGAAGCAGGCTTTACCGATGAAAAAGCAATTTCCGCTATGACGATGGACGATATTCTCTCTATGCAGAGTATCACGGTTGCGGACATTGCCCTTATCAACGACCTGCAAAAGAGCATTAAAGCGAACAAGGTCATTTCCTTTCTCGGCGGTGCTGCCGATGAGTAAGAACGACCGAATAACGAAAACGGAATAAGGAGGTGCAAATTCAATGACTGCGAAGTATCAGCTAATGACGGAGCTGTATCGGCGCACAGGTATTGCGGTTGCAAAAAATCCGCAGGCGTGGCAGAGCTTTTTAGCTGCTGCTTGCCGCAACTATAAATGCCGCTTTGACGAACAGCTTTTAATCTATGCACAACGCCCCGACGCTATCGCCGTTGCAGAGCTTGACATTTGGAACAAGCGCTTTAAGCGTTGGGTAAACAAGGACAGTAAGGGTATCGCCGTTTTCGACCCGAAGGGTCGCAGGAATACCCTAAAATACTATTTTGATGTTTCGGACACGCACGACGGATATTACGGCAGCCGTCCCGTCCCGATATGGCAGATGAACGGACGATACGAGCAGGCTGTTATCGAAAGGCTCTCCGATAGATTTGGCAACACAGAAAGCACCGACCTTGCTTCTGCCCTAACAGAAACGGCGAAGAACGCCGTTGAGGATAATCTGCAAGACTATTTCTCTCAGCTCAAAGACTTCACACAGGACAACTTCTTGGAGGAATTGGACGACCTTAATGTAGAGGTATGTTACAGGCGTTTGGTAACAAACAGCGTTGCATTTATGCTGATGAGCCGCTGCGGTCTGGATACAAACGAGCATTTTGACCGAGAGGATTTTGAGGGCATTATCAATTTCAAAACGCCTGCGACTATTAACGCCCTCGGCATTGCCACAAGCGATATTTCCGAAATGGCTCTCAAGGAAATTTCTCTTGCAATACAAAATCTGCAAATCGCAGAGAAAGGCACAAATCGCACCTTTGTACCAGAAAGCAAAAGCCAATATAATATAGGCAGAATACAACCCGAAAGGAGCGAAAATAATGAACGCAATCACTTACAGCAGGCAAGGCGATTATCTTATTCCCGACCTGACATTACCGACCGAGCAAGAAATTCCGCTTGGCAGATACGCACAGATGCACAGGAGTTATCTGGAGCAGCACAAGCGAGTGATCTATCTCAACCTGCTGACATCGGGCAAGCTGAACGAGCATCTGTATCAGACCGAGCAGACGGCTCTCCAGAGATTGGAGCTTCTGACGAAGCAGCTTTCAGCCGAACAGGGCGTGACGGAGGAACTGAAAGAGAAAGCCCCGATGCAGTGGGTACAGAGAATGAACAACATCCGCAGTCAAGCGGAGGAAGTGATTATGGCCGAGCTGATTTACAAGTAAGAGTTGCCAACGCCGATGAGGTCAAGGTCAATCTTCCCACCGTAGAGGAACAAATCGAAATAATAGCCGAAGCAGAGGACGAAAAATCCTCTGCTTTTGCTGTTTCACAGGAGGATATTGACTCTGTTCTGACAAGAGGAAGCGGCTTTCAAGACGGAAAATACCGTATCTACCGTCAGTTTCAGAAATATGAGGACAGCAAAAGTAATATCGCTTTTCTCAAAAAGGAATACGGTACAGGCGGCGGAACGCACCTTTACTCCGACGGAACAAACGGCAGCGAATGGCACGATGGCAAAGGCATCGGCATTGAAAAGCACGGGTCATATACAAACCCAGACTTGCGGCTCAGTTGGTCTAAGGTTGAAAAGCGGCTGCGTGAGCTGATAAAGGCAAACCGCTATCTCAATCCGAAAGAAAAAGACCATTATGCCGATTATCTGGAGAGCGTGTCAGCACCCCAATATGAGGTTGACGCCCAGAGGAAAATGGAAAGGCAGCGTTTTATCGACGCTCATCGTGACTTGCCGCCTGCCGACAAACGGGATACCCTTGCCCTGCGTCTGTCGGACTTTATCTGTGACTTGGACGGGTACGAAAAAGACCTATTATCCAATGTGGAGCGTTCCGACCTTGCCGATGTTACGACTGAGCAAATGGAACAGCACTTGTCCGACCCCGCCACCGTTCATCAGCTCCTTGATTTTCTTACCCAGATACAATGGAAAACGACATCGGTTTTCAGCCGCAGCAATGCGTGGAAATTTTCCGAGGAATTGCGGGAGCTGTATCCGCTTCGCTATCTCTACAACGAGGGTGATGTAGTGTATATCGGTGCAGACAAATACGAAATCACAGATTTTGACGAAAACGCTGTGTCGCTCCGAAATGCAGAGTTTCCGTTGTTCGGCAAGGAATACAGCCGAGAAGATTTTGAGGAAAAGCTCAAGGAAAATCCCGCAAACGACCATCTGAAAGTTGTCGTGACCGAGAAGCAGCGGACAGAAGCACAGTCCGAGAACAAACCAGACGGAATACAGTTTTCTATCGGCTTTTCCGAACACCCTGCTTTTTACGACAGGCAGCTTAATGACCGTTATACGGATTTGAGCTTTGCCCTCGGAAACAAGCTGCTCGGTGTTCTGGACGAAAAGCAGCACCGAGAGCGTGAAAGCAAGGAAATCGGTTGGTATCACAAGACAGATTTTGAGATTACCGCCACCGTCGGCGGCGAGGACTTTCACTATGAGGGGCGCTTTGATATTGGCGACGGCGAGGGCGACCTTATCGCCCACATCAAGAATTATTATGATTACTGCCTGTCGCCGCAATGCCCGTTTATCCCCGAATGGAAGCGACAGGGCGAGGATTATTACCGAGAACGGATGGAAAGTCTGCGCTTGGGGCGTGATGTGTTTGTCCCGTTCTTGGAGCAGAATACCGAGCTGACGCCAGAGGACGAAAAGCTCCTTGCCGCGATTATGGCTACCGAAAGCGACTGGTACAGGAAAGCCGAAGCACCAGAACGACCGTCTGCGGCAGATGAGATGATTGCCTATGCGGAAAAGTTTGCTTCGGAATATGAATCCGAGCCGAGAGAGGAACGCTTTGAGATTTTAATGACCTCGGATGCGTTTCCCGCCCCCGAAGATGTTTATGCTATCTGGGATAATATCCGAGAGGAATATTACGCCGATGATTACGGCAAAATTCTGACCTATCCCACAGAGGAAGCGGCAAATGAAGGCTTGGCGGCAGTCGAGAAAGCGGTTGCCGACAAAGAAGCCGAGGAATGGCTGTATGTGGAACGTGCTAAACAAGGTTTAGATCCCGTTATCATACAGGACAACGCCGACCTTATCGGCAAAGAAATCACGATAGACAACCGCAAATATGTTGTGGAGAGCGTCAGCAGGATAAGCGGCGATGTTTCCCTGCGTGACATCACTTTTCAGAACAGTACAGGCTTTCCTATCAACCGAGTGGAGAAAATCGGCTATATCCGAAGCCTTTTAGAACAGGCAAAAGCCGAATTACCGCCCGAAGAAAAGACGGAAGCTCCAGCCGCTTTATCTGCTGACCGTCACAATTTCCGCATTACCGATGACACGCTCGGCGTAGGCGGAGCAAAAGAAAAGTTCCGCAACAATATGGCGGCTATCAATCTTCTGCACGAGCTTGAAATCGAAAACCGCCTTGCCACGCCCGAAGAACAGGAAATCCTATCTCGGTATGTTGGTTGGGGCGGTTTGTCTATGGCGTTTGACGAACACAATGCGGCTTGGGCTGATGAGTTTAAGGAGCTGTATGCGACCCTATCCCCAGAGGAATACAACGCCGCTATGGAGTCAACGCTGACCGCCTTTTATACGCCGCCCGTTGTTATCAAGGCAATGTACGAAGTGCTCGACCGCTTGGGCTTCTCACAGGGTAATATCTTGGAGCCTTCCTGCGGCACAGGCAATTTTTTCGGTTTGCTGCCCGAAAATATGGCAGGCTCAAAGCTCCACGGCATAGAGTTAGACCCGCTGACAGGTAAAATAGCAAAGCAGCTCTACCAGAAAGCCAATATTGCCATAGAGGGCTTTGAGCAAACAAAGCTTCCAGACGACCATTTTGATGTGGTTATCGGTAATGTGCCTTTCGGAGAAATCCGTGTGAACGACAGCAGATACAACGCCCAGAAGTTTCTCATACACGATTACTTTTTCGCAAAGGCGCTTGATAAAGTCCGTGCAGGTGGTGTTGTGATGTTCATTACCTCTAAGGGAACAATGGACAAAGCAAGCCCAGAGGTAAGAAAGTATATTGCTCAGAGAGCCGAGCTGTTAGGCGCAATCCGTCTGCCAGATAACACATTCCGTGCCAATGCAGGTACAGAGGTCACAAGTGATATTCTCATTCTGCAAAAGCGTGACCGTGTAATTGATGTTGAGCCAGATTGGGTGTATCTGGACACAGACAAGAACGGCGTTACGATGAACAGCTATTTTGTTCAGCATCCAGAAATGGTGCTTGGACAAATGCGGCTTGAAAGCACACGCTTCGGAAAATCAGAGCCTGCCTGCAAAGCCTACGAGGATAAATCTCTGTCCGAGCTGCTTAACGACGCCGTTCAAAGGATAAGCGGTGAAATCACAGAGCTTGACAATGAGATAGACCAAATCTCCGACGAACAGGACACATCCATTCCCGCCGACCCGAATGTACGCAATTTCTCATTTGCTCTGGTAGACGGCAAGGTTTATTTCCGAGAGAATGACCGTATGACCCCTGCCACCGTATCAATGACGGCGGAAAATCGTATCAAGGGACTTATTGAAATACGGGATTGTGTACGCAGGCTCATTGAGTATCAGACCGAGGATTATCCAGAGGAAATGATACGCACCGAGCAGGAAAACCTAAACCGTCTGTACGACAGCTATACCGAGAAATACGGTCTTATCAACAGCCGAGGGAATTATCTTGCCTTTGCGTCGGACGAGAGCTATTTTCTTTTGTGTTCTCTGGAAGTGCTTGATGACGAGGGCAATTTCAAGCGGAAAGCAGATATGTTCACAAAGCGGACTATCAAGCCGCACCGTGAAGTAACCTCGGTTGAAACATCGAGCGAAGCCCTCGCCCTATCCATCGGAGAGAAAGCCCGTGTTGATTTGCCCTATATGGAACAGCTTACGGGCAAAACGCAGGATGAGCTTGTGCAGGATTTACAAGGCGTTATCTTCAAAGTGCCGAACTCCGAGCCTGTTTCTTATGTAGCCGCAGACGAGTATCTGTCTGGCAATGTCCGCACGAAGCTCGTTATTGCACAAGCGGCGGCAAAGGACGACCCAGAGCTTGCGGTCAATGTGGAAGCCTTAAAACAGGTCATTCCGAAAGACCTGTCCGCTGCCGAAATCTCCGTCCGTCTGGGAACGACTTGGATACCGCAGGAGGATATTCAGCAATTTGTTATGGAGCTGCTTACTCCGTCGCAGTATGCCAAAGGAAAAATAAAGGTGCGCTACACCGAGTTTAACGGCGACTGGTTTATCGAAAACAAAAGCTCCGACTTCGATAATGTCAAGGCAAACAGCACCTACGGTACAAAGAGGGCTTCTGCCTACCGCATTATTGAGGATACTCTGAACCTGCGTGATGTTCGTATCTTTGACTATGTGTATGATGAACAAGGCAACAAAAAAGCGGTGTTCAATGCAAAGGAAACGACGGCAGCACAGGCAAAGCAGGAAGCTATCAAGCAGGCATTTCAGGATTGGATATGGAAAGACCCAGAACGGCGAAACCGTCTTGTCCGATATTACAATGACACTTTTAACTGCATCCGTCCCCGTGAGTATGACGGCAGCCATATCACTTTCGGCGGTATCAGTCCAGAAATCACCCTAAGACCGCACCAAGTAAACGCTATCGCTCATATCCTTTACGGCGGCAATACGCTCCTTGCCCACAAGGTAGGCGCAGGCAAGACCTTTGAAATGGTAGCCGCCGCACAGGAAAGCAAGCGGCTCGGACTTTGCCAGAAATCAATGTTTGTTGTTCCCAATCACCTTGTCGGTCAGTGGGCTTCCGAATATCTGCGGCTCTATCCGAGCGCCAATATTCTTGTTACGACCAAACAGGATTTTGAAACGGGCAATCGCAAGAAGTTCTGCGGGCGCATTGCCACAGGTGACTACGATGCGGTCATTATCGGACACAGTCAGTTTGAGAAAATCCCGATGAGCGTGGAACGCCAGAAAATGCAGTTGGAAAAACAGCTCTTTGATATAGAACGAGGTATTGAAGATGTGCAGGCTTCCAAAGGCGAACAATTCACGGTCAAACAGCTTATGAAAACCCGCAAGGGTATCAAGGCAAAGCTCGACAAGCTCAATGATACCAATCGCAAGGATACGGTAATCGACTTTGAACAGCTCGGAGTTGACCGCCTGTTTATTGACGAGAGCCATTTTTACAAGAATTTGTACCTCTATACCAAGATGCGCAGAGTGGGCGGCATTGTTCAGACCGAAGCCCAGAAGTCAAGCGACCTCTTTATGAAGTGCCGCTATCTGGACGAAATCACGGGCAACCGAGGAACGATTTTCGCAACGGGTACGCCCGTCAGCAATTCTATGGTGGAGCTGTACTCGGTGCAGAGATATTTGCAGTACGACACTTTGGTACAAAACGGCTTGCAGCATTTTGACAGTTGGGCTTCCACCTTCGGAGAAACCATAACGGCTCTGGAACTTGCCCCAGAGGGGTCAAGCTACCACCCGAAAACAAGGTTTGCCAAGTTTCACAACCTGCCAGAGCTGATGCAGATGTTCCGTGAGGTAGCGGACATTCAGACCGCCGATATGCTGAAGCTCCCCGTGCCAAAGGTCGATTATCGCAATATCAAGGTCGCTCCGAGCGAAATTCAAACGGAAATGGTTGCTTCCCTCGCAAAGAGAGCCGAGAAAGTCCGTGACAGACTTGTAGAGCCGTATATCGACAATATGCTGAAAATCACGAATGACGGGCGAAAATTGGCACTCGACCAAAGGCTTATCGACCCGATGCTGCCCGATTTTGAAAACAGCAAGGTCAACGCCTGCGTGGATAATGTGTACCGTATCTGGGTGGAAAACGCCGATACACGGGCAACGCAGCTTGTGTTTTGCGACCTGTCAACGCCGAAAAATGACGGCACTTTCAATGTCTACGACGATATACGGACGAAACTGACCGACAGGGGCATCCCTGCGGAGCAGATACGATTTATTCACGAGGCGACTACCGACGCACAGAAAAAGGAGCTGTTTGCAAAGGTAAGAAGCGGTGAAGTGCGTGTTCTTTTAGGCTCTACCCCGAAAATGGGCGCAGGTACGAATGTGCAGGACAGGCTCAAAGCAATTCATAATTTGGACTGTCCGTGGCGACCGAGCGACCTTGAACAGCGGCAAGGGCGCATTGAACGGCAAGGCAATATGTTCCCAGAGGTTGAGGTCTATCGCTATGTTACCGAGCAAACCTTTGACGCTTACCTCTATCAGTTGGTAGAGAGCAAGCAGAAATTTATCAGCCAGATAATGACGAGCAAAAGCCCCGTCCGTTCTGCCGAAGATGTGGACGAGGTTGCACTGTCCTTTGCCGAGGTCAAAATGCTTGCCACAGGCGATGAGCGTTTCAAGGAGAAAATGGACTTGGATATACAGGTATCGAAGCTGCGTGTACTCAAACAAAGCTATCTGTCCGAGCATTACGACCTTGAGGACA
>ENA-ORPK01001651-ORPK01001651.1-human-gut-metagenome-genome-assembly--contig:-NODE-1651-length-17064-cov-4.511670_pt1 | contig 17064 bp, 12 predicted proteins | sample MGYA00242139_ERZ509068 | MGnify/ENA primary metagenome ERZ509068 (study PRJEB26280, sample SAMEA2338687) | human gut metagenome | biome: human gut; feature: human-associated habitat; material: faeces... | reverse complement strand
GGCGAGCTATCTCGGGAAGCAGATGGAGCTGTAATGGATATAGGTGTGCCCTCCGATCGAGTGATCGGAGGGCGAAATAATGTGATTATTCACTTAATGGCTTTCAGTCTGCATACCCCATACTTGTACTTTTCAATTCTCAATTACTGATACAATACATTACCAGTTCCTACAAGCTATGTCTCCTTTTTTGCTCTTTTCAATTTGCGCAACTTATTGTACATTACCTCTACTGGAAGGTATCTGTCTACTTCTTTTTTAGCCAACCTCTAAATATGCCGCCTCTAAATAGTGACACAATAACAAAATAAACATCAGTAATGAGAATAAACAGAAACGATGGCAGAAGAATACGTGTATATTTTTCTGCAAAAAAGCCTCTCCTGTTGATTTGCCTGCCCATTTTCAGCATGTAAAAAAACACACCAAGGTGAAAAAGGGCGATTATCAGCAGGGTGGTTGTGAAACGGTAAATTGTCCCAGGCGGAACCCAATTCCCGTAAAAGATGCCACTAATGAAAACACTGAGAAGGAATATTCCCATTTCAATAAAAAATACGATTCTCAGCGCATTAAACATGACCCCTCCGCCAATTCCGATACCACCGCACCATTGAATATCACTTCGCACACAGAAGTTTTTCAAAACATAAAATAACGGCGCATTTTGTTTTCCTTCGATAAAGCCGTTATTTGAAATGACATAGATTTTCAAGCATAGATGATGAGTCTTGCAAAATATTTCCATGTCTTGTAGAAACGCCAGTATATGTGAAGGCGGACCGTCCACATACAGGGGCATGGAAAAAACGACTGCGTCAGCATCTATAATCTGCTCCAAAATGTTTTTGTGGTCACCTTTATTTCGTAATTTAAGAAATACAGCTTGACCTCTGACAAAAGCACTTTGTAGTTTCAAAAAGTAATTGGAGGCACTGAAATGCTTTTTGGGACTTCCATTAATAAAAACTGTTTTCATGATATGCTTTCCATCACCTTCTCCACGCTGTCAGCAAATATGACCTGCGACTTTTTATACCCATAATTTATCGCATTTCTTCGAGCCATCAACTCAAAGGACGCCCTTTCATTTTGTAAGAACTCGCCGTATGCAAATATTTTCATTTCATCATGTATCCCATATCGGAGTGTATGGTGCATTTCTTTTTCTCGATATGTGCTGAGCGGTGTTGAAAGCCCAATACTTCTATCAAGAATAGCTTTAACTGCAGGGCTATAGGTTCCATAGCAGTTTTGGGTTATGATAACTAACTCATCTGCCTTTCCTACAAGGCAGCTTATTTCTTTTAGGCTATCGTGTATAACGCATTCAGTGGGGCGTTTTGTCCAACAAGCAAAGCATCCTTGGCAACCTGCATACTTTCCGTCTGCACAAATTAACTCATTGCATTTTGATTGCAATAGTTTTTCATATCCAACATCTAAATCGTGTATGATTACCTTCATATAATTTTACCCTTTTGTTCCCCAGCAGCTTTCATTTTGTTAGTCCAATGTTATTTTTATCATACATTACTTTCATTGGGGTTTCCTTGTGTTTTCTCCTTTTCTGTAATTCTTGTACGATAATGCTGGGAAACCAAGGAAGATCCCCCATCTAAGTGTATCCTCGCTAATAGTAGCAGAAATGTGTGGGAATATCAACACGAATGAAAGTGCATCAATGCAGGGAGAATAGGGCTCATGCTTATTCAGCTGCAACTCCTGTCCTCTATTCGGCGCTCATTTATCGCACCCCTGCTCTGTCGCTACGGTTTTTCGGGGGCATGACCTATAAAAAAGCATCGCTCTCCGAGCGGGAGGTGCTGGTGCGCCGGGTGTCACATGGCTTGGAGGATCAGATCGAGAACCGTAAGTGTTTCTCTGCCGGAGACGGGCAGTCGTTACAGCCCATTGAGGGTGTTGCCTATTATGCGCTGGTGCAGTCCCCTATCATCTCCTCCGGTGATGTGTGCGGCAGCGTGATGTTTCTGCAAAACAAGGAAAGCGACCGTCCCGGCGACGCCGAGCAGAAGCTCATTCAGGCGGCAGCGAGCTATCTCGGGAAGCAGATGGAGCTGTAATTAATACCGATATATAAGGTATTCTATCCCGAGACTTTCACCCATAAGAATGTGCGCTCATTGGGCGCACCACACAACAAAAGACCACCCCCGACCGCTGATGCGATGGGGGTGGTTTCGTTATGGGGGTGAAGAGGGGTGGTTGAGTTAACGATTGCTGCTTACATGAGGTCAGCCTTTAGACCGGGGATACGAGCGGAAGCCTTGGTGAGCAGCTCGCGCCCAACGGCAGCTGCATATTCACGTTTTTCTTCCTCGTTCACCTTGGTCAAGTGACCGTTCTGCACAACGGTCTCGCCATTGACCACGACGGTTTCGATCATTCTGGCATCACCGCTGAGCACGATGCAGTCCACAGGATCATTGCAGCCGCCGGCATATTGCAGCTGATTCCAGTTCATCAGGGTGAAATCCGCCGCCATGCCGGGGGCGAGATGACCGATGTCATCACGACCCAGTACCGCAGCGCCGCCGGCGGTGGCAAGGTACAGAATATCCTCGCAGCCGATGGAATCATCTCCCCAGCTGAGACGATTGAGCAGGTAGCTGACACGGATCTCCTCCATCATGCTAGCGGAATTACTGCTGGCAGCACCATCTACACCGATGCCGAAGCGCCTGACACCGGCACGCAGCAGCTCGGGGATTCGGCAGGAGCCGGAGCTGAGATACATATTGGAGATGGGACATGTGGAGATACCGGTGTTGGTATCCGCCATCAGCTGCACCTCCTCATCATTGAGATGAATGCAGTGGGCATAGTAGAATCGATCGCCCAAAAGGTCATGGCGACGGAACCACTCGGCGGGACGGCAGCCGTAGTGTTCCTCCACGAAAGCCACTTCGCCGCGGCTTTCCGCCAGATGACCATGCACCTTGATATCCAGCTTCTCCGCCAGATCAATGGTCGCACGGACAATCTCCTCTGTTTCATAGTAGGCGATGCTGGGGCCGATGCCGACCTGACACATCGAGAAGCGGGAAGGATCATGATATTTCTTCACCAACCGTTCGACATCGCCCATGACGCCTTCAATACTGTCTACCACCTCGGGAGGGACAATATCACTGGTGACAGAGTGGTAGCTGCGCACTGGGTGGAAGCGGATTCCCAGTTCCTTTGCGGCTTCGATTTCGGCATCTACCAGACAGGTCACGCCGACCGGGTGCGGATACCACAGATCGTTGGAGGTGGTGATGCCGGTTTTCAATCCCTCACCCAACGCCACATATACGCCGGCACGGGCCACATCGGTATTCAGATCCTTATAGATCTCGTACATGGTGGTGAGCCACGGCTCCAGCCGCAGACCCTGCGTGGCCTTGATGTTGCGGATTAGAGTTTGCCAGGTATGATGATGGGTGTTGACAAAGCCGGGCAGGATCACTCGTCCGCTGGCATCTACCACTTGGTCGATGGTGACGGTATCTCCAAGGGTCTCCCTGAGGTTTTTGCCGATGGCCTTGATCTCTTTGCCGCTGATGAGCAGATCCGCATGACGATAGCGACGGCGCTCCTCGTCCATGGTGATGATCCAATCCGCATTTTGATACAGTACTGTTTTCATAATGTTTTCTCCTTTTGCCGGATCATGCAGCAGCTTTTTCGTCTTTTTTCTCGGGGAGGATCAAGCTGAGGATCACGGCTACAATAGCGGTACCGGGTACACCGCTGAGCAGGCTGGAAGCCCAGAAGGGCAGCGCAACCAATGCATCAGATGCTGCGCTGAAGCCAACGCCAACTGCAAGAGAGATGGCAACAATGGTAGTGGTTCGGGCAGTGAGGGGACCGCCGTTATGGATAACATTCATGCCGGAAACCAGAATGGTACCGAAAGCGGAAAGGGCTACGCCGCCCAAAACAGCGGAGGGAATGCAGGAGAATACAGCGCACAGCTTGGGGCAGAGGCCGCAGAGAGCTACCACGCCGCCGGCGATGGCGGTAACAAAGCGGCTGGTAACACCGGAAAGACCACACAGACCGATATTGGCGCTGCCGCTGATGACAGGAACCATATTGAACATAGAGGAAATGACGCTGCCGACCCCCTGAGCCAGTACACCGCCCTTGGTTTCATGGCTGGTGGGCAGGCTGTTCTTCGCCAACATGGAGGCGGTGGTCTGATCGCCCATCAGCTCAACCAGTGCGATGAAGCACAGAATGGAGATGGAGATGATCGGGCCCAGTTCGAATTTGATGCCGAAATGCAGGGGCTGCGGGATGCGAATCCACGCTTCCTCGGCAATGGGGGAAAGATCCAACTTGCCAAAAGCAGCAGCAGCGGCGCTCATGACCAAAATGGCGATGAGGGGGGAAGCCTTGGAGAGGAAGCTCTTGCTGCAGAAGTGGTTGAGCAGAACCATGATAATGATAGTGCCGGCAGCCAGCAGCAGGTTGATAGGATCGCCGTAGTCAGCGGAGCCTACACCGCCTGCACAGTAGCCGATACCGACGCTGCAAAGGCTGAGCCCCAGCGCCATAACGACTGCGCCGGTGATGTAGGGCTTGAACAGAATGGAGAGCTGCTTATGCAGACCGGTCCAAAGAATGGTGGTGATGATGCTGCCGACGAGGCAAGCCCCGGTGAACGCAGCCAGACCATATTGGGCGCCCAGGGCAATGCCGGGGGCTACGAATACAAAGCTGCACTCCAGCGGAATTGGCAGCCGCGCACCGATGGGGCCGACGCCGATGGTCTGCAGCAGGGTGGCAATACCGGTAACGAGCAGGCAGCCGGCGACCAAAATGGTGATCTCGCTGGCGGAGAGACCGATGCCGGCGCCGATGAGCAGCGGAACGGGCAGAACATTAAAAACGAGAACAACAATCTGCTGGATACTCAGCGGGACGGTTTCCTTGATGGGCGGGCAGTCATTCAGACCGTAGCCGACGGGGATCTTTGACATGTGGAACACTCCTTCCGAAACTCAAATCAATTTGTAACGTCAAGCGCTTGTTTCTCTGTGTAACAGCAAATCTTTGTTACATCTGTATCTTAACAAGAATACATCAGAATTTCAACAGTTTTTTGCATTTGCGACAGTATTTCAGCGGAATGGACAACAATTTGATGTAACATTTGTCTATTGTTACATCAATGTCAAGCAAAAGCCGGAGAGCGGCTGCCCTCCGGCGGAGATCATTTCATGGTAAACAGCTTTTTGGGGCAAAGGGAGACGCACAGGCCGCAGCCGGTGCAGGCGGAGGCATCGACGGTGATGCCCTCCGTGCCCTGAGAAATGGCATCGTACAGGCAGGCGCCGACACACCGCGTGCAGCCGTCGGGACAGGTTCCGCCACAGGAAGCGGTCAATTTCACACGCAGCAGGCGCTCCGGCAGCTCCTCAAAAGCGGAAAGGGAGGAAAGCGCTTTCCCTCGAAGCTCATTAACGCTTGCATAGCCTTTTTTTTGCAGCCATTCCTCCAGCTTGTTGAGTGTTTCGGCAATATGCCCGTAGCCCCGCAGCATGATCGCCGAGCCCATTTGAACGGCGGTGGCACCCATCATCAGGAATTCAATAATGCTGTGCCAGTCCTCCACACCGCACATTGCCGCTATTTCACAATCGGTCAACTGGTGCAGAACAGCCGTAGCCGCCAGCGAAAGCGGGCGCAGGTGACTGCCGGTACAGCCGCCGATTGCCGCCATTTCACAGTGGGCGGTCTCGATATTCACGCCGTTGATGCCCTCCAGTGATTCGATGGCGCTGATGGCACGGGCGCCATTCCGGGTGATTTGTCGGGCAAAGGCAGGATTGAGCGCTGCGTGATGCGGCAGCCGCACCATGACGGGGATCTCCACCGCCGAGGTGACGCCACGCACCATCTCGCCGACCTCCTCCGGTCGGATGCTGATATCCTCCAGCTTGGTGCCGATCGGGGTGAAGCAGCACAGCTCCAACGCATCGGCACCCAGCCGCTGCATCCGGCTGGCAAGATAGCGCAGCTCCGAAGGCGTGGTGCCGCGAATATTGCAAATGAGGAAGGCATCACCCTTGTGCAGGCGTTCCGCCTCCTGCTCCACCTCCTCCAGCGTTTGGGTGCTGTACAGGGTGGTATTATAGACCTCCCCCTGCCGATAAAAGATGCGCGGGCTGACCATATGGCTTTTTTCCAGCGTGATGGTTTCTGTAACAACGGCAGCGGCTCCCGCATCAATGGCCTTCTGCATTGCCGCGGCATCACGGCACCAGGGACCGGCTGCCGCTATGATGGGATTTTTGAGCGACATGCCCATAAAATTGACAGATAACGACATCTCGTGCCCTCCTTTACTCGAACAGCTCGTAAATTTCCTTGCGATTGCCGCAGCTGCGGCGAATCTTGAGTTTAGATTTGAGTACGATCTCCTGGGTTTCCACCTGATACAGCGCGCTGTCCTCAATCAGTTCAATGAGGCGGCGTGCCGCCACTGCGCCCAACCGCTCCAGTGGGTGCTCCATAGTGGTCAGCGCCGGGGTAATAACAGCGGCAGCCTCACTGCCCGTAAAGCCCGCTACGGCCAGGCCATCCGGCAGCGGAATATTTTCCTCCCGCGCCGCCTTGATAACCCCCATTGCCATCGCATCACTGACGGCAAATACCGCCTGGGGCGACTCTTCGGTGAGGATCGCCTCCCGGCAGGTGCGATATCCTCCGGCAACGCTGTCGTTGGCCTCCAGAATGCGGCACCGGCGATCATTCAATCCCAGTGCCGCCGCAGCATGCTGATAGCCGGCCGTAACCGCAGCTTTTTCCGGATAGCTTTGGTCGCTTTGCAGCAGCCAGATGGAGCGGTGCCCCATGGCATAGAGGTGGGCAAGCATCTTTTCGGCTGCGTCACGGTAATTGATGCCGCAGATATTGCAATTTTCCAGCCGATCATAACTGCCCAGCAGCACCACCGGCACATCGGTCGGCAGGCTTTCCTGTGACAATGTGGATTCAGCCGCCACTAATATGCCAATGGGTTTTGCAGCAATTACCGCCTGCAGGCATGCTGCAGCCCCGCCGGGGACCTGTGCGGTCTCCACCAGATTGACCAGAATTCCCTTGGGCGCCAGCACCGACTGTACTCCAAGGAGCACCCCTTGTGCCCGTGCCGCGGCAGGAACAATAAGGGAAACAAAGCGCTTATTGCGGTTGACCGGCTTGGGGTCATAATTATACTTTTCAATAATGGCCTGTACCCGCTCCCGGGTCTCCGGCAGCACCGCTTCCGGATGATTGATGACGCGGGAAATGGTGGCGACAGAAACGCCGGCTTCCTTTGCCAGCTCGCGGATATTCACAAGCGCCCTCCTCTCATCTCTTTTTTCTAGTGTAACATATTTTGTTGTTTCACGCAAATTGTATTTTATATACACCTGTGAGCAGGGCGCAAAGCAAATACGCTCTCTCGTAAACGAGGTAGTAGGCGGCAAGTGCAGCCAGAATCCTGATGTATTGTTGCATCCGCAAGGTGTCCCGAAATAAATCTGATACAGCCGCAGGATGTCGTTGAGGCTGTCAGGTATTTTGCATGTGCGGTATTAATTGCTTTTATTTTATAGTCTCTGCTCTTTCGGTGATTATTTTAATCAACCTGTCTTTCAATTCATTCGGGAGCAATGACTCATTGCACATTTCAAGCCATTGCGGAGCGCGCTTAACAAGACTTTTGATAAGTTTTTCGGCGGTTTGGCGAGCGATACCGCAAGCATCTGCAAACTTCAAAAAATCGCCTTTGCGGATATTCATCTTTTTGCCGTTCATAGCAAGTGCGAACTGTTTTTGATCCGACGGCATATTTGCATTTACAGGCAACAAATCATAAGCCGGAGAAAGCACATATTCACCTGAAGCCTCTGCAGTTTCAATCAAAGAAAAGTTTTTCAGGTGCATATCCGAGTTGCCGACGATAAAGCAGAAAACAATTCTTACAAAAGACTCTGCCATATCAATACCGACTCTTGATGAATATTGCTTAATTATTTTTGCGCATCTCTCGTATGAGCTTCGATACTTATCCTCTGTAAGTCTTAAATCAAGCTGGCAAAAATCCTCCATAGCAAGCATTTCAATTTTATTGTCGCTGATATTTCGGTCGACTCGCTTTGTGATGTATGCCTGTCCGGTTTTGCCTTTGATAAGTGCGTGGGGAACTGTTGAGATTCCCGCCATATCTGCCATTGTCATTATGAGCTGTTCGGATTCGGGCAATGCCTAAAATTCGGCAACCTGCGGTTTAAGAATGTAACCTGTCGGATAGTTTACAAATGCTTTCTTTTGTTGTTTTGGCTTGGCGATATGCTATTCATAATCCAAATTCATAAATATCGCCAACACAAATAGCGAGTTACTAACAAGCAAAGCATCGGAAAGAATTCCAGAAGTCCCAACGCTACTGCTTTCTGTGCTGAAAGCTCTTTAACCTTCCTTACCCAGAACTCGGAAAGTGCAGCCAAAGAGATGCCCACAACCCAATACCATAAAGTCCCAAAGAGTTGGTTGGTTAATACTCCCCATAAAATGGCTGTAAGAACATCAAGCATAATAAACAACTTAATCTTATCCATAAAAATATATAGTCACCTCCTCAGATGCCAGGCATATGATAAGTAACAGTACCTGAATATCGTACAGGAGACGGTACAGCCATGGCAAGCTGGGGAACCAACATGAAAAAAATTATCAAGTAGCAAATGATGTTTCTTGTTATCTTTTTCATTGTGTAGTCTCCTTTTTTGTTAATCTCTTTCTTCTTGTATGGTCAGCACTACTTCGCCATTGGAATCCACTCCCACCAAGTATTCTCACTATATATAACGGAATCAAAAGCAAAAATGCAACATTCTTTCAATAGAAATTTATAATGAATACGCGGCCGGCAAAGCAGGGCACTGTGATATGCATCCTACTCTGTGGTCAGCGGGCGCATTTATGCTACATTATTACAGTTTAATACTAACAGAACCGCTCCGGAAAATCAATTAAAGATATGGGCATAGCAGAAAAGTAGCGAAGGTCAGCAAGTAATGTGGGAAGGATGGGGCTCATGCTTATTCAGCTGCAACTCCTGTCCTCCGTTCGGTGATCATTTTTTCCTTCCCTGCTCTGCCGCTACAGTGATGCCGAGCAAAAACTCATTCAGGCGGCAGCGAGCTATCTCGGGAAGCAAATGGAGCTGTAATGGATATTGATGTGCCCTCCGGTCGAGCGATCGGAGGGCGATATATTAGTGTTCACTTAATGGCTGTTAGTCTGCCAAACCCATGCTTGTGCTTTTCAATTCTCAATTACAGATACAGCGCATTACCGGTTCCTGTAAGCTATATCTTCTTTTATGCTCTTTTCAATTTGCACAAGTTATTGTACATTATTTGCTGTTTTCGGATGAGCCGAAAGAAACGATACAAATACATAGCGGCTGGTCAGCCTCTCTCCTGCCCATGAAATGCAGCGTCCCATGACAAATGCGCAAAATACCGTCCCGACCCCGATACCGCGAATACCGTGCAGAAAAATCAATGAAAGGGTCACCGTCAGGGTAAGACAGGCCAGGTCGAAATGGGTCTTTACGGTTTTATAGGGCTTATTCAAAATAGCCGCCAACTCCCGCGGAAAAAGATCGGTGGGGATAATCGGCAGCTTACAGCAGTTTGAAAGAGCAATGCCAAGGGTCAGCGCTGCAAAGCTGATGAGGAAATAGACAACCCGCAGCACAGGGGTCAGCGGCAGCTTGTTGATCCACAGTGCATGGACGTCCATCATCTCGCCAAAAGCGAACCCCACCAGAAATGCCAGCAGATAGTTGGGAACAAACCTCCGGCGCAGCAGCATCAAGACCGCAACTAACGAGGTTTGAAAAATATAAGTCCAGGTTCCAAGGCTCCAGATCGGCAGGACCTCCGAAATGACATACGGCACCGAGGAGATGGAGGAAATCCCCGCACCGCTGTAAAGCATCAAATAGACTGCAAAGCTGTTCAGTACCGCAATGATACACAGCGCCAGCTCTCCGCGGAAAATGTGCCGGGGACGGTGCTGACTATGAATTTGGGTGGACATAAGAATACCCGCCTTTCGGATATTGTTGAATACGTAAAACACGCACCGGAACACTGTGCCCGATGCGTGCTGTGCCGTGCGTCCCTGCGGCTCCCCCTACCGGGAGCCGCAGGAGAACATACACAGGCAATGAACCCCTATCGTTTCCGTAGTTTTTTGAGGAGGAAAAGTTCAGATGGAAACGACCATGTGGGAGATGGTGAAGACAAGGACGATAAATGCGGTAAGGAAGCCGCCCAGCCATACGGAGCCGGTCTTTTTGTGCAGGACACGGCTCATCACAGCGGTGATAGGCAGGATGAACAGCAAGCCAAACAGCATGATGCCGGCAAGCGCGGTGGGGAAAGACATGCCGACAGCCGCGAGCCATTCGGGGGAGGTAGTGCCGGGGATGTACTGGATCCCACGGACGCCGGTGGAGAACAGCTTACCGTAATCATAGGCAAACATTACAGCCAGACCTCCGCAGGAAACAACGGCGCAAAGCAGGTAATTGAGCCAAGCCGGAGCATTATTGATGCGGGTAAGGGAATTATAGATCACGCTGCACAGCAGGAAGAACAGCAGCCAGACGGGCAGATACTTGAAGAATGCGACCCAGTGGGTGCCATCCATCGGCATGATGTTGAACTTGAAGAAGGAGAAATTGGTGCCGGAAAGGGCGGAGCAGGCATACACAACCGCATAAATCCCGCCAAAGGAGAGAACTGCCAGCAGCAGGCTCTTCAAAATCTGTGTGAAGGGGAGCTTCAGCCCGGTATTGTCAAGCGTTGCGCCCTTTTTACGACCGATAAGGAAGAATACCAGCAGATAAAGCACCAGGAATACCCCGCCCACAACGCCGTTAAACAGCATCAGGGAGTTCATCGGAGCCATATTAAAGAAGCTGTTGGGCATGAACTTGGTAAGGAATTTGAACCACTGGGGCTGCATGTAGTAGGGATATCCCACCAACCAGTAGTACAGCAGCGGTGCAGGCAGCAGGAAGATGATGTAGGGAATAATATAGCCGATCACACCCTTTGCACCGTGAACGGTGCTCATGGAAGGCGCCGCAGGACGAACGATAGTGGAGAAGAAAGGAACACGCAGCAGGGTGAGCGCCAGCGCAACAAAGGCAACCAGCGTAGCGCACAGCCCGATCAGGCCGCAGGCGGCACGACCGTGCCATACCTGCTGGGTGGGTTCAATGGTAGCAACGCCGCCCCGCAGGGTGATATCAAAGAAATCGATGCCATAGCTGATGGCGGTCTCATCATAGTAGGTATCGGAATGGGTACCGTCAAAGCTATAAGCGGCACGAATGGGTTTCATGGTCACGGCAGCGCTGGCGGCAGCAGTTACGGCCTCCTCACGGGTGAGGGGTGTGGCGCTGGCATCGCCATACATAAAATAGGTGCCGGAGGGAACATTGGTAGCACCGCCGGTGCCGTAGGCAAACTTAAAGCTGCTGGTGTACTGGCTGGAATCCTCCACGCCCCACAGAAGTCCGGAGAATTCATCGTAGGTGCCCTGGATGGTGCAGATATTGACCGGTGCGGCAAACAGCGGGAATACGCCGTTTTCTGCGGTAACGCCATTGTAGGTCAAGTCGTTGATATTGCGGACATTGTAATTGTAGCCGGTGAGTACCATAGAACCGGGCAGCACGATTCCGGAGTTCATCGCTGCGCCGTAGGCGGTGTAAGCAGCGGTTGTCTCATCGGAGCCTGCCGCAACTGCTTCGTTATAGGCTACAGTATAGGCTGCCTGCCATTTGGCATAGGCAAGATAAGCGCCCTCCTGGATGGCAGCGGTACCCATCGAGTGACCGAGCATGCCGATCTTGGTCAGGTCGATGAAGTCATAGTTTTTGAACTGCTGAAGGGCGGAATAGCTTCCGAGGTCGGGGGCGTAGTTTTCCACGTTCCCCATTTCCGCCTGTTTGTAGCCATCGGGCGGCAAGGTGCTTTCACCATGGCCGTACATATCCAGCGCCATTACCACATACCCGCGGCGGCTCAATTCAATGGCGTTCGCCTCCATGGCATCCTCGCTGGCGGTATAGCCGTGGCACAGCAGAATTGCTGGAGCCGGGGTTTCCGCAGTAGCTGTTTCCGGGATAAAGAGCTTTGCGTGGCTGGAGGCGCCGACATCGGTGGTAAATGTCAGCTCCTCGGTGCGGACTGATCCGCCTGCGGTTTGAATGTTGTATCCGATGACCGAGGTAACGACCATCAGCACCAAACATACAGCCAGCACAATGGCGGACGCACGCCATTTTATCGGGGTTTTGTTCATAGACTGTTCCATATTAAGCCTCTCTTATTGATCTTCAAATCCCTTCGCAAAGCGGCGGCGAAGGTTCGAGCAATGCCGGGAAAGCCCGCTTTCGTGCCCGATTATAGCGGGAGGAAAACAGTTTGTAAATAGGGATAAACAAAGTTTGTCAAGTGCGTGTGGTTCAGGCGGATATTTTTGTCTATTTTTTGTGGGGTGCATATCGCTTTACGATGAACCGCCGAAGCTTTTCCGGGATAAAAAACAAAAAACAGCCGCGTAGTTTGATGCATAATTGCAACAAACCATTTTCGGCTGTTTTTCGCGATATGAATTTTCCTTTATATTTCTTTGTTTTTTTATTTTTATTAATAAAAAATGAGCATAATCCTTTGATGCAAATGTGAAACAAGTTGCAAAAATGAAACGCCATTTTCCTTTTTGATATGCATCGCCTCCGGAAAGGCCCCGTCCCCTGCCTAAATGAATCCCACTGTTTTTCCATACTACAAGCCCAAAGCCGGTATGGCCTTCCCATCGAAAGACATTAAAAGCACAAGGCAGTTTGCACGGCAAAAACAGTATACACCCTCTTTGAACTTTGTAGCCGATTGCAAGGCATATCCAATCGGACGAATACGCTGTGTTTCCCGTGTTTGAGTAGCCCTGCAGTTTTCTGATTGATATGCATCTATTCAATAGTTTCAATGTAACAAAGAAAAATCGTCAGAGCCGGCCGCTTTTGTATTGGGTCACTCCGCTAAAGAAGCTACCCGGAACAAAAGAGCAGCCCTCAATTGCGAGAACTGCTCTATCTGTGTTTTATTCCGTATAATACTGCGCCTGTGCGTTCCAAAGAGCGTAGTATTTGCCGCCCCGATCGGCGAGCAATTCGGCGTGACTGCCCTGCTGGATGACCGCGCCCTCGTGGAACACGGCGATCTCGTCGCAGAATTTGCAGGAGGACAGGCGGTGGGAGATATAGATGGCGGTCTTATCGCCTGCGATCTCATCGAACTTACTGTAAATCTCCGCTTCGGCGATGGGGTCAAGCGCTGCGGTCGGCTCATCGAGAATGATGAACGGCGCATCCTTGTAGAGCGCACGGGCAATGGCGATCTTTTGTGCTTCGCCGCCGGAAACCTCTACACCGTCATCGGATAGGTTTTTGTAAAGCATAGTGTCCAATCCCTTTTCCAACGTTGCCAGTCGCTCCCCGAAGCCTGCATCGATCAGCGCATCTTTCGCCCGATCGCGGTCATAGACCAAGCTGCCTGCTACATTGTTGCCCAATGGCTGGCAGATGAGTTGAAAATCCTGAAAGACTACGGAGAAAATGCGCATGTAATCATCGTAGCGGTACTTACGGATGTCAATGCCGTTGAGCAGGATCTGCCCCTCCTGCGGGTCGTACAGACGGCACAGCAGCTTGATGAAGGTGGTTTTGCCGCTGCCGTTTTCACCCACGATGGCAAGGCGCCTGCCGACCTTGAACTTCATATTCACATGGCGCAGCGCCCAGAGATCGGAGCCGGGATAACGGAAGGAAACGTCCTTAAACTCCACATCATAGCGCCGGTCGGAGCGCTTCTCGGTGGTAAGGCTGCCCTGGTACATTATGTTGGGGATGTCCAGAAATGCAAAGGTCTTTTCCAGATACGATGTATTGGCTTTCAGAACGCCGATCATATCGGTGAGTGCAAACACATTGGCGACCATCGCCGTGGCTGCACCGATATACTGGGTGCAGCTTCCCACATCAAATGCGCCGCCCAGCGCTTTTAAGCAGGTGAACAGGTAGATCATACCGGTCGTGAGCGTTGTGATGCTGACGCCGAGGCTTGCATAGACGCCAATTTTTCCCCTTGCAAGCTTTGCAAAAGCACCGTGGATGCCGAAAACGGAGCCTCCGCTCCAGTAGGCGCGTACCAACCGCTGCTGGTCGTTCATGCGAATATCGATCGCGCGCCCCTTATCCTGACCTATAAATCCGAAATGGCTGAACAGCCGGTTCCCGAAGGTCGCTTCCTCCGAAAAATCTCCCCAGCACTGCATCGCCCCGGCGCTAATCCGACCGGCAAGAATGCTGATGATCAAAATCCCCGCCGCCAGAACAAGAACAAAGATCGGATTATTCAGCACGACCAGCCAGCCGGCACTGCTCGGCACGGGTGTGGTGAACAGACTAACGGTCAGCGCCGCACCGCTGAACAGACCGAGGATACCGGTCACTACGCCGGAATAGATCCCATGAACGCGCATGAGCCCCCAGCCCGACCAATTCTCATTTTGCTTGATCTGCTCACGCAGGTCATGATTTTCCTGCTTGTCCAGCTCCGAATAGTCCAAACGGAACATCTTATTGACAAACAGCATATCCTTGCGCCCGTACAGGTCCCCCAGCAGCGTATTATAGCGCCGATAGAGAAGTGCTTTTCCGATCGCCGCAAGTCCCACGCACAGCACCCCCGCCAGCACCCACCGCCAAAGGATCTCCGCACGGCGAAGCATTGCCAGCTCCGTCAGAATCCTTGCCGAGAAGAAAACGGTCACATACGGCGTGATTGCACCGAACAGGCAGTACAGGGTCAAAACCGGGAAAAACCGCGGCGTTACACTATGCAGTTCCTTAATGGCGCGCAGATGCATTGCAGCAGCCTTGCGCATCGTTACTTTTTCCTTCATATTCAGAACGCCTTCCCTTCCTGATAATAGCGGCTTTGGACTTCAAAAAGCTTTGCATACGCCCCGCCCCGTGCCAACAGGCTCTCATGGGTGCCCTCCTCTGCAATATTCCCATCTGCAATAAAGATGATGCGGTCACAGAAGCGGGTGGAGGCCAGCCGGTGGGAGATAAACACAGAGGTCTTGCCCGCGGTCATATCGTTATATTTCATATAGATGTCATTCTCGGCGATGGGATCAAGTGCTGCCGTAGGTTCGTCCAGCAGCAGGATCGGCCCGTTTTTATACAGCGCCCGCGCCAGCATCAGCCGCTGCATCTGGCCGCCGGAAAACAACACGCCGTCCAGATAGACTTCCCGCCCCATGTGCGTCTGCAAACCCTCGGGCAGCTTCTCTATCATGGAGGTCAATCCGGCCTTCTCCACGCAATCGTCGATCCGCTTGTAGTCGATGTTATCCCTACTTTGGGCGATCTGCTCCGCAATGGTCACATCCAGCACGGAGAACTCCTGAAAGACGGCACTGAACAGCGCATAATACTTCCTGCGGTCAAACTCCCGGATATCCCTTCCGTTCAGCAGCACCGCGCCCTGCGTGGGGTCCAACAGCCCGCACAGCAGCTTCACCAGCGTCGTCTTGCCGGCGCCGTTCAGACCCACGATCGCGAGCTTTTCTCCCGGATGCACGGTCAGGTTTATCTCGTGTATGGTATCGGCATCTGCGCCAGGATAGCGGAAGGAAGCATTTTTCAGCTTCAGCTCATAGCCTGCCGCTTTCGGTATCTCTTCCCCGTTTTCAAATTTGAAAGGCTCCGGATAGTCCAAAAACTCACGAATGCGGGAAATATCAAGGCTTTCCTTCTGCAATGTACTCATCTCCCGCAGAATACCCATGACCCACTCGGTAAATGTGGTGACCGCCGTGAAGTACAGCAGAAACTCGGAAACGCGCAGGCCGTCATTGAGCGCCATGCGGATCAGATATACATAGGCGATACCGTTGCGGGCCATGGTCAGCACGGCCTCCGTAATATCCGCCAGCACCGCCACCCGTTCATACCGCAGGCTGAAATCCAGATAAAAATTATGAACCTGATCCAATAATTCCGAAAGCCAGTTTTGGAGCCCGAAAATGCGGATATCTTTTGCAAACTCCGTCGATTCCGCTTTGGCACGGATGTAGTGACTCTTCTGAAAATAGGTTTCTTCCTCCTCCCGGTGCCGATAATGCCAGTTGTTTGCGGCCCTGGAAACAAAAAAGCCGGCCACGCAGGTCGCAATCACCACCAGCAGAAGCACCGTGTCGATGCGGGAAAGAATCGTCAGGTACACCAGCAGACCGCCCACATTCTTGAGAAGCATCGTCAATGTTTCCCAAATGTGCTCTGCGGCCTGATCGTTTCCGCTGCAGGAGAAGTGTGCTTTTTCACGGAGCTTTACAAAGTTCTCCTCCAGCGTGTTGGGATACGAGGTGCAGATGGACTTATTCGCAATCTTCCCGACAATCGCGGAGCGGACATCTATACGTGGGGACAGCGAATTTTGCTTGATATACTTCTTAAAGCCCTGAATCAGGAACAATGCGGCAGTGAATATTCCGATGGTCACCAACAGCTCCCGTACGGGCACCCGCTGCTCCACCCGGGCAAGCACCTCCCGGTGGATGTCCTCCGGCGAGCGGATCTGTCCGTCCCGGCTGCAATCGATTTTCTCCCAGCCGCACAGATTGATAATGAGCTCCGCGCTCTCCCGGCAGGCAGCCAAATAAGCCTCGTCCCGCTCATGGATGTCCGCCCGAGTGTGGGTCTGCTGCTCCCGGCGGCGCATCATCCGCTCAGAAATTTCCGTGGGGAGATCCAAATATAGCACCCGGTCCGGCTTTGGCAGTCCCAGGAGCCGATATTCAAAGTCAAATAGCCACTCCAGGTAGCCGCGGCGCTCCTCCGGAGGGAGCTTGGGCGTCTGGTGAACGGCATTGGAGGTGGTGTAACGGTCCGCGATGACCAAG
>ENA-ORPK01001648-ORPK01001648.1-human-gut-metagenome-genome-assembly--contig:-NODE-1648-length-17094-cov-2.852045_pt1 | contig 17094 bp, 13 predicted proteins | sample MGYA00242139_ERZ509068 | MGnify/ENA primary metagenome ERZ509068 (study PRJEB26280, sample SAMEA2338687) | human gut metagenome | biome: human gut; feature: human-associated habitat; material: faeces... | reverse complement strand
TTCAAACTAGGTAAAATTTTTAATAATTTATTTAAGTCATCTATTTATAAACCTAAAACCAACGTTCCGCGACCTCCAATTACAAAATACGATCCAAATAATATTACTCAAGAAGAATTTAAGGCGTATGTTCATTATTTAGCCAAGAACAAAATCAACAGAACTTTTATTGAACCAGCTAAATTTATTACTGAGGCAGAACGTGCTGAAATAAAAGAATTTAAAGATAGAATCCATTATTTAGCTAAAAATAAAATTAATCGAACTTTTTACTGTTGATTACAACAAGTCCGTCGGGTGTAAAATTTTGCACCTAATTTTAATTTTTTAAAATAAACTTGTAAGTATGTAGGTCGATTTTAAATCGACTACAAAAATTTCTCATTTCATCTGACAGTTTTCTTAAACGGTAAGTCAATTTATAAATATATTTTTAAATTCTTGTAAGTTCTTGTAATCACGAGTGGGGAATAGTGGGGAAGAATTAAAAAATTGCATTAAAAAAGGCTTTTGAAAAATCTTCAAAAGCCTTGTATTTACTTGGTTGCGGGAGCTGGATTTGAACCAACGACCTTCGGGTTATGAGCCCGACGAGCTACCAGACTGCTCCATCCCGCGATATCTGTTTCGCTTACATCTAATTATGTAATGCTGAAAAATAAAATGCAAGCATTTTTTATAAAAAAAGAGTACCTTTTTATAGGTACTCTTTTTTATATGTTTCTATAAACTTGATTTTCTCAATTGTTCATAGAATTTTTTTTCATTTGGAGCTGTAATTTTAGATTCATCCACTATTGCTTTTTCTGAACCTCTATTTACAACTTTAACATCTTTGGCACTTGAAATTGTTCCGTTTACAGTCATTCCGTCGCCTTTGTTCAGGATTACGACTTTACCGTCACCAGTTGTAGCAATTGTTCCGCCAGCTGTCATATTACCTTTTACGTTATACAATTCAGTTTGACTGCCTGATGCGTTGATTGCTCCTTCGTATCTCAAACCTTCAGAGCCTGAAATGTTTTTAATTAGGTTTTGACCTGCGCCATCTGCACTGAAGCCTGTTGTTACATTAACTCCGGTTCCTTTGTCTCTAGCTGCTGCATAGAAACCGTTGTTTGCGTCAAGAGCTCCGTTGCTGTTGTTATGAACTTTACCACCAAGGTTCAATTTATTTGTATTTGCTAATACATTCAATCTGCCGTTGTTAGTAATTTCGTTGTTAACTGTCATATCACCTGAACCGTAGTTCTTGATATTGATATTACCGTCACTTTCGATTTTACCTGCGCTTGCGAACATTGCTTCGCCTGCACCTGCTCTGTTGATGATGCCTAAATCACCATCTGATTTGATATTTCCAGAGATGTACATATTACCGCTGTAGTTGTTAATAGCAGTTTCGCCATCGTTTTGGATTGTACCTTGAAGGTCAAGACCGTTTGAACCAGCAGCAGTTGTGCCAGTATGTTTAATAGCTAAGCTGTTACCGTTGCCGTTGTTAATAATTTTGCTTGTTGAAGCAGTTTTAACACCTGTAGAGTTATTTCTTGACCAGATAATCAAACGACCATCTGCATTTGTAATATTACCGGCTTTAGTTCCATCTTTTGTTGTTGCAAGTTGCATTTGACCTGCATCGTTATAGAATGTAACGTTACCTGTGTTATTAATGTCGCCAACAATTGTCATGCCGTCAGCTCCGTAGTTTTTAACTTTCAACTGACCTTCATTTGTAACAACTGAGTTTTTAGTAAATGTCAAACCTGAACCTGAGTTGTTAATAGCCATATTACCATAGTTTGTGATTTCTCCGTCAACAAGCATTGCTCCGTTTTCGTTAACAATAGCTGTTTCAGCTTTATTCATTGCATTATCATTTGTTACTTTAGCGCCTTTGGCAATAGTCATACCACCGTTACCTTGGTTTTTAAGTGCAACTTTGCCTTGACCATCAACATGTCCGCCAGAAGCGATTTCAAATTTGCCAGCTGTTTCGTTATTCTTAATACTGATTGTTGCGTCGTCACCTGTAGTCAAGTGACCGCTTACTGTCAAGTTGCCTTTACGGTTAACTGCGTATAAGCCATTTTCAGCCTTGATACCAGCTAATGACATACCGCCATCGCCTTCGTTAGTGATATCAACTCTGTTAGCTACAACTCTATCACCAGTGTTAGCAATTACTAATTTACCGCCACGGTTGATAAATCTAGCATTGTTACCTGAAACTGCCCCAGTAACATTCATACCGCCGTTACCTTCGTTAACAAAGTTCGCATTGCCATCAGCTTTTGCAGTACCTGTGAATGCTAAAGAGCCAGTTGAGCTGTTGTTAGTAACAGCCAAATTGTGATCTGTAGTCAATGTGCCGTCAATTGTGACGTTACCGCCTCTGTTAGAAACATTCAAGTTAGCACCTTCGTTTTTAAGTGTACCTGAGATGTTCATATCACCGGCTTTGTTAAATACGTTCAATTCGTGTGTTGATTGAACTAAACCGGAAATTTTTGTTCCGTTAGAACCGCTGTTGGTAATAAATACACCGCTGTTACCTTGTTTTTCCGTAATACCGGACGGATCAGCTGCGCCGTTGATTACTTTACCAGCTATATCAACACCTGTAGATGATTTGATTTGAATATTTGAACCGTTTCTCTCAAATGCTGATGCTGTTTTAATGCCATTAGTATTTACTAGGTTATCAAATAATTCTTGTGCTTTTGCAGCAGAAGAAAGTACGCTTTGGTTAACAATACCGTTAACGATAGCACCTTCAGCGCCTACGTTAATTTGTCCGCCTCTAAGTTGAACGCCATTTCTTGCAAGAATTTTACCATCAACAGTAATATTTCCAACGTTGCTAGCTTTGTTCAACAAAGTTGAAATGTTGTTGATGTTTGTATAATTGCCAGCAGCATATTCACTTGTTAATTTGTTATATGCAGGACTTGTTGGAGTAGCTACAGCTAAAGAACCAACATTCAAAACGCCGGATGCGCCGATTGTCATACCACCAGGGGTAATAAATACTGCACGTCCGTTATAGAAACTGCCATCACGTACTGTGTTCAAAATACCATTAATATTAACCCCGCTATTTACAAGGTTAATGAAAGTTTCGATATCTCGGGATGAACCAGATTTGTAAATCAAGTTTGCAATATCACCTGCTGACAAGTTAAAGTTGTCATATTTTCTGTAACCAACTTCGCCATTAACTTTTTCAGGGTTGATATTGTAAATCCCGTTGTTGCCAGTGATACCAGTAATATCTGTTGCGTTTACGCAGGAAACAGACATCACCGCTGCAATGGCTGCAATAAATAATTGCTTTTTGTTCATAAGTAATACTCCTTATTGTTTGTTAGTCAAATTTTTTTGCACATTACTATACTAAATAATAAGTCTGAAAAAAATATTATTTGCGCCTTTGTAACGAAATGTAAAGCCGCTTTTTTCTTCACTATCTTCTATTTTAAACCATAAGCTTATACTCCTTTTCTTATTTTCATGAAAATTCACATGATTGCACATACTTCTATAAAGTATTTTACGGTTTAAAAATTGCAAAACTTTAGAAAATTTTAAGAAATATTAACAATGTTTATATAAAAAATTAACCTTTAAAAGCTCCCCAAGCTTTTATAGTACCTCTTTGGTACTTAATTAGATAATATTTTCCTTTAGGTTCATATTCTATAGAAGCCTCCATATGAATTTGTGGAATATCTTCCGGCATGCCGACTTTAGCTCGTTTTTCGTTTGTGTCTTTTCGAGCTTTAGCTTCTTTTTTAAGTTCTTTTTTTACGATTTTGTTATTTAAACGGGTTTGTTCAGTAGCATCTTCTTCAATTTTTATTACAGGAATTACGGCAATCGGTTCTTTTGATTGAATAAGTATTAAAAAATCGCGCATGTCAGATAATGCAAGTTCATAATAGCCGGGTTTAATCATCCCGCCAGCGTTGTCAAACAATGGATCAGGAATAATTAGTGTTGGATAATCCGAATTTTTTAAAGAATATCTGAAAATTGCCTGTGTGCCAATATAATAGCCGGAAGTTTCCTGTGGCTGTTGTGGATATGGGCGTACATTAGGATGATTAAGAACGTTTTCTGCAAAAATTCCTTCAAGCATTATTTTAGCCTTTGTATAAGATTATTAATTATATTTTGAATTTCGGCAAAATTTTTGCCAAGAGCATGTTCTGAACCGACAAAAACAAGTGATAAGTAGTTTTGAGAATTCCCCAGATTATTATTTTTTAATGCAAGTCTGTAACTTTCTCTCATTAGGCGTTTAAGGCGATTTCTTTTTACAGCTCTTTTGTGCGTTTTTTTAGAAACAACAAAACCGACTTTAGTTGGAGTGTCTGCGTCTTTTTTGGAAATTCCGGCAAACAAAGTTACTCCGCCCTTGTGAGAGGAGTTTTTTACTCTATATGTGGCAGAAAATGCCATTTTATTTTTTAATCTGAATTGTTTTGGTAACATCTGAAAACTTTCATGTTCTCCATTTGCGGGAGAACCGAAATCTATGATTTCGAGTGGGCAACCTAAATAACAAATCGCTCATCTACTCACAACAATACAGCATGTCCAAATAAAAGACCTGCTGTATTTGAAGTATTTTTACTAATTGAAGATTCTTTGGGGGTGAAATATCATTCCCGCAGAATGACTACAATTAAGCACGTTTTTTAGCAGAGATAGCTAATTTATGACGACCTTTAGCACGACGTCTGTTCAAAACTTCTTGTCCGCCAGGTGTTGCCATTCTAGCTCTAAATCCGCTTACGTGTTGTCTTTTAATTTTTGTTCCTTCTAGTGTACGTCTCATTTTTCTTTATTCCTTTTAATTTATATTTGTCGTATAATTCCAATGTAAATTAAAAAAACTATTTAGTCAACCAAAAAAGAGGGGCAGGTTAAATAATATGAACAAAAAATGTAAAATTGGTTTTATTGGATGTGGTAAAATGGCTAGTGCCATCATTAAAGGCACAATTTCTTCAAAATTTTTGCCAAAAGAAAATATTAAAGGGTCAGAAGTAAATTGTGAGATTGCAGAATTAGCATCTCAAAGATTAGGAATTGATGTTATTACTGATAACAGAGCATTGGTAATGGAAAGTGATGTTATTTTCATTGCAACAAAACCAAACTACGAACCGGCTGTTTTAGAAGAAATTAAAAACGAATTAACTCCTGACAAACTTTTAGTTTCTATTTGCGCAGGTGTTACAACATCTAAAATAGAAAAAATTATCGGTATGCAAAGAGTTGTTCGCGTAATGCCAAACACTCCGGCACTTGTGCTTGAAGGTATGAGTGGAGTTTGTAAAGGAGCTTATGCAAATGAAGAGGATGCAGAATTTGTTCTTGAACTTCTTTCAAATATTGGTAAAGCCGTTGAAGTTACTGAATCTCAAATGGATATCGTAACAGCAATTTCCGGTTCAGGTCCGGCGTTTTTCTACAAAGTTATTGAAGATATGGCTCGTGCCGGCGAAAAACTAGGACTTGATTATGACAAATCTCTTGAACTAGCAACTCAAACGGCAATCGGTTCTGCTAAAATGGTTATGCAGAGAGGTGAAATTCCTGTTCAAACGTTGATAGATAACGTTGCAACAAAAGGAGGATGCACTTTTGTCGGGATTTCTGTAATGAACGATGAACATTCAGACAAACTTTTCTATGATGTAATCGATAAAACTACTAAAAAAGCTAGCGAACTAGGAAAATAATATTACTTAATCGATGCAAAGCTTAAAAAATCGCTTAGGGAAACAACCTTAGGCGATTTTTTTACCCCCAAAAGTCCTAATTTCAAACCGATAACACAAGCAGGACAAGTTGTAACGATATAATCTGCACCTGCAGCAATTGCATTTTGTGCTTTTTGTTTAGATAATTCTTGCGATATTTTATGATTTTTTATTGCAAATTCTCCAGAAAGTCCACAGCACTCATCATAATCTTTCATTTTTATATATTCAACATTTTCACAATTTTCAATTATTTTTAACCAGAAATCATCATTCTCAAGATGACATGGCTTATGAAACGTTACTTTTATCGGTTTTTTAAACTTAAATTTTATATTTTGTCGCGCAACCAGTTCCCCAAGATTGATAAATTTTGCTGTAGTGTAGGTTGGGCTTTCTAGCCCAACATCGTTTTCTGTTGTGTGAAAATATTTTTTTAAAGTACTTTCGCAACTCGCACAATCTGTCAAAATATAATCATATTCACAATTCATAAGCGAAAGATTATGAGCTTTAACCTCTTCATATCGTTCTAAATTACCACTTGAAAGGAACGGTAAACCACAACAATCAAAATCTTTTTCAATAATTTCAATATTAGAATTGTCAAACAATTTGTGTAAAAAATTGTCAGTTTGTGGAAAAATCGTATTTACACAGCCTTTGAAGTACAGAAGTTTTTCTTTTTTTGTTTTTTTAGCCCCTACATCCTTAATGCTCGCATTGGGCGCAAAGAGTTGCTTCTCTGTTTGCAAGTGGTGGTGTGTTGACTTCATAATCTTTTGTATATTTTGAGAGAATTTTAAAAAGTTTCCGAATACAAATTTTGATTCTAAAAAGAAAACGAATTTGCTCCAAAACGAATTCTGGGCGTATTCGTATTTGGCAGTTTCAAAGATTTTGCAAACATCAATCGCACTTGGACAAAAATTTGAGCATTTGTCACATTTTAGGCATAAATCGAGGTATTTGTTTATGGTTTTATTGAGTTTTAAATCGCCTTTTAAAACTCCATCGAGCATAATAAATTTTCCACGAGAAACAGCGCAATCGTTACCTGTTAATTTGTAAATAGGGCAAACAGACTGACATAGTCCACATTTTGAACATTTGTTAATTTCGTTTCTAAAATCTTCCAACTTGTGCATAACTTCATGATAACACAAATTTAGACTATTGCTCCGTGTGAGGCGTCTTGCACATTTTTAGCATATTTGTACAAGTAACCGGATTTGACTTTAGGTTCAAATGGTTTTAAGTTTTTCCGACGATTGTCAAGGGTGGCCTCGTTAACCAAAAGTTCCATTGTTCGATTAGGAATATCTATTTTTATTCTATCACCGTCTTCTACCAGCGCAATTGTTCCACCATTAGCTGCTTCTGGACAAATATGTCCTACGCATATTCCTCTTGTCGCACCGGAAAATCTTCCATCTGTAATAAGTGCACATTTTTTGCCCAAACCTTTCCCTACCAAAAGAGAAGTTGGTGCAAGCATTTCTCGCATCCCAGGACCACCTTTGGGGCCTTCATAACGAATTACGATAACATCTCCTTCTCGTATTTCATTGTTTTCAAGTGCACTCATAGCTTCTTCTTCGCTATTAAAAGTTTTTGCAATGCCCTCAAAAGTATAGCATTCTGGCGCAACTCCTGATGTTTTAATTACGCAACCGTCTTTTGCTAAGTTTCCATATAAAACTGCCAAACCTGCCTGTGTATAAGTGGATTTGTCGTAATCAGGGATGATTTCTTTGTTTCTATAAACTTTTTTGTAAAACTCTGTTATTTCTTTATCCAATTTTAAATGACTATTTAGTGATTGTATTAATGCAGGTACTCCACCTGCGTTATGGAAATCAGCCATTGTCAAAGTTGATGATGGATTAATTTTTACAATCTGATGAATTTTTTTGCTCAATTCTTCAAAATCATTCAAGGTTAAATCAATTCCGCCAGCATTTGCAATTGCAAGAATATGCAAAAAAGTATTTGTAGAGCCGCCTAAGGCCAAGTCTGCAACAATTGCGTTTCTCAAACTTTCTCTTGTAATAATATCGGATGGCTTGATATTTTGTTTTACAAGTTCAACTATTTGCATCCCGCTTTCAAAAGCTAAACGACGTTTTTGAGATGAAACTGCAGATGCTGATGCACAATAAGGCACGCTCATTCCCATAACTTCTGTTAAACAAGCCATTGTGTTTGCTGTATACATTCCCTGACAAGCACCTGCAGACGGACAAGATGCTTCTTCCAATGCCAACAATTCTTCTTCCGGAATTTCTCCGTTTCTATATTTGCCGACAGCTTCAAAAGAGCCAGTAACCATAGTTAACTTGTGGTGGTTGCCACATTCTCCATCAAGCATTGGCCCTGCTGTTACAATAATTGCTGGAATGTTTAATCTCAGTGCTCCAATCAACATTCCAGGGGTTATTTTGTCACAATTTGATAAAAGTACAATTCCATCCAGTTGATGTGCAGAAGCAACGCTTTCCACACAATCAGCAATTAAATCTCTTGATGGAAGCGAATATCTCATTCCGCTGTGTCCCATTGCAATACCATCACAAATTGCCGGAACTCCAAAAATAAAAGCCTGCCCTCCGCCTGAGTGAATACCTTTTTCAATTTGGCGTTCCAAATCTCTCATCCCGATATGTCCCGGAACAAGATCTGAAAAAGAACTTGCAATTCCAATAAATGGTGCTTTCATGTTTTTTCTGCTTACTCCAGTTGCCATTAAAAGTCCACGGTGCGGAGTTCTCGCTATTCCTGTTTTGATATTGTCGCTTTTCATTATTTATTTACCTTTATAATATTAAAATCTTCATCCCACTCAATAGAACCATCAAGATTGATATCGTGGTAGTTATATGGATTTTTAATAAGTTGATTTAATTCTTTCTCATTAATAATATTAGTTTTTAATAATCTTTTTATGATTTTGGGAATCATAGTTGTACTACCGGCAATAGTTCCTTCTTTAGATGTTGCTTTTATTCCATCATAATAAACATTTTCGTCGGCAAAAATCATTTCTTTTAAATCACTATAGGTTATAGGTAAACTATCACTTATCAAAATAATTTTATCTAACGGTTTGGCTTTGAAAACGAGTTTTAATGCATTGTCGGAAACATGAATCCCATCTCCTATGATTTCTGTATAAATATTGTCATCAACAAGAGCCGAAAGGGCTGTTGTTGCGCCTCGATGAACAACACCTGACATTGCGTTGAACAAGTGAGTCACCCCGGTACAACCCGTCAAATTCCCACCCATACAGTGTCCGGCTTGAACTTTTATATTCTTTGAACGAAGGTAGGATATTAAATTTTTATCTTCTGCTTCTATAACTAACTCTGGGGCAAGAGTAACTATTTTAATAAAATCATCTTCAATCAATTTATAGTTTTCAATCGTAGGAATCATAAAATGCTTAGGATTGTGAATTCCTTTTTTCTCTGGATTTATAAAAATTCCTTCAAGATGAATTCCCAAAATCTTAGCCATATCAGGGGGCTGCTTTTTGGCAGCTTCTTTAATCACAGCTGTCGCATTTTTGATGTTTTTAACATTGTCTGTAACTAGGGTTGGAAATATTCCACCAATTCCGTACTTTAAAATTTCTTTTGACAAATACAAAATATCGTCAACAGACGCTTTGTTAAAATCTATTCCAAAGCATCCATGAAAATGTTGTTCAATTATAAGTTTGGTTTGCATACCACTCCTCGAAATCAATAAATTTCGGTCCTCCCGCGAGGAGAGGACATTTATTTTTTATTAAATTACACTGCCTTCGAAAACTTTGTGAGCTTCCTCTCTATCGTCGAAGTGAATTGTTTTGTCTTTCAAAATTTGGTAATTTTCGTGTCCTTTGCCGGCAATCAATACAACATCATTATTGTTTGCGATTGTTTTTAATAATGAAATTGCTGTACCTCTATCTGGTTCTACTATTACGTTTTCAGTGTTAACAGATTTTAATCCGGCAATGATATCTGTGATAATAACTTGCGGATCTTCTGAACGAGGATTGTCACTTGTTATAACGATTTTATCTGCAAGTTTTTCTGCGATAGCGCCCATTTTAGGACGTTTTGTTGCATCTCTGTCTCCGCCGCATCCGAACAAACAAATCAATTTGCCATCAGTTGGCGTGATTTCTCTAGCTGATTTCAAAACATTTTCCAACCCATCCGGAGTGTGGGCATAATCAACAATTACAAGCGGTTTTTTTACAACAACTTCAAATCTGCCTGCAACACCTTTTACGTTTTGCAATGCTTTTAGTGCAGTTTCAATATCAATTCCCATTGCTAAGGCAGATGTTACAGATGCAAGAACGTTATAAACGCTGAACATACCGTTCATGTGAAGATTAACTTTGTGCTCAAGCTTACCTCCGTGGTTTATGTGGTCGCCGGTTACAAGAGTGAATTCAGCTCCACTTAATGAAAAATGGATGTCTTTTGCCATAACGTCACTTTGTTGTCTTACTCCGTAAGTAAATACTCTTACGCCCTTTGGAACAACGCTAATAAATCTGTCCCCATATTCATCATCTGCATTAATTACTGCAAAAGCCGTTTTTTCTTCCGCAATCGGCTCTGCTTCTTCATCAGGCGCCGGTAATGATTCAAATAATAATGCTTTTGCCTTGAAATAATTATCCATTGTAATGTGGTAATCCAAGTGATCTTGGGTAAGGTTTGTGAAAACAGCACCATTAAATCTACATCCGCCAACACGGTTTTGGTCAAGTGCGTGAGAACTTACTTCCATCACAACATTATCTATTTTTTCAACATCTTTAATCATTCTCAATGTTGCTTGAAGCTCAGGAGCTTGTGGGGTTGTATGCTTTGCATCTCTGTATTCTCCGTTTGATGAAAGTTTATAGCCCAAAGTTCCAATTAATGCACATTTTTGATTGTTTTCTTCGAAGATTTTTTGAATAAGGTGAGTAACAGTTGTTTTACCGTTTGTGCCAGTAACGCCAATTAAATTAATTCCTTTTGACGGGCAAGAATAAAATCTGTCTGCGATATCAGCTATTTTGTGACGTGTTGAAGATACAACAACTTGCGGAATTTTTGTCCCTTCAACTTTCCTTTCTACAAGCAGAGCTGTTGCGCCTGAATTTATTGCATCTTGAGCGAATTCGTGTCCGTCAGTGTGTTCGCCTACTAAACAAACGAAAATATCTCCTTTTTTAGTTGTTTTGGAATTATATGAAATTCCTGTTATATCAATGTTTTTGAAGTTGATTAAATCTTTGTAGTCTAAGTATTCAATTAGTTCGTCGAGTTTCATTTATATCTCCTTTAATATTATTTGTTATTAATTAATTCTTTTTGGTAGAAGTCGGAACAACTTTATCCGGTTTTAAATTCATAATCCTTGCAATTTGTGTAGATACTTCGTGGAAAACAGGGCCTGCAACGGTATTTCCCCAAATAGCACCGACTTTTGCGCTATCAACCATTACGTAAATTAAAACTTGTGGATCAGATGCAGGTAAATACCCGATTGTTGATGTGTATGTGTAAGGTGTATACCCAGCTCCACCTTCTTTTGGCTTTCTAGAAGTTCCGGTTTTGGCTGCTACATTGTATCTATCCATTTTAATAACAGATTTTCCGTTGTTTACACTTGCTGCCAAAAGCCTTGTAACAGCTTGTGCTGTAGATGGTTGAATTACCTGTGTATGGTGAATTTTATTATCAAATTCTTCTTGCGAATATTTTATAACGTGTGGAGTAACACGAACACCGTTGTTTGCAAGTGCTTGCACGGCAGAAATCATCTGGATTGCTGTAACAGATGTCCCATAGCCGTATGCCATTGTTGCGTGTATGCCTTGATCCCAATGAGCCCAATAAGGTAAAAGTCCAACAGATTCACCTGGAAGGTCAATACCTGTTTTAGAACCGAAACCAAATCTTTTTAAAACTCCGTAAAATTCAGATGGAGTCATTGTTCTAGCCACGTTAATAGAGCCAATATTACTTGAGTGCTCAAACAAATATTCAAGTGTAATATTTCCTGGGTATGGATGAACAGCATAGTCGTAGTTTTTGATTTCCCATTTCCCGATAGTTGTTTTACCCGTATCCAAGACGGTTGAGTGTTCTCCGATTTTACCTAAATCCATTGCACTTGCAACTGTAATCGTTTTAAATGTAGAACCTGGTGGAAACACATCGGTTAGCGTCCAGTTTTTCAACTGCTGAGGAGTTGCTTTTCTATAATTGTTAGGGTCAAATGTCGGATAAACTGCGTAAGCCAAAATTTCACCGTTTTTAGGGTTCATAACAATTACAGTTCCACGTTCTGCATGTTTTTCGTCAACCATTTTTTTGATTTCTTTTTCGCAGACGTGTTGGATAGCTGCGTCAATTGTGAGTGTTACGTCTTCGCCTTTAGGATTTGTTGTTGTTGCAACTGGGTCGGTCGTAAAGTCATAAATTATTTTTCCATCTCTGGTTCTTTGGTATTTTACAGTATTTATAACGTGTTCAAGTCTGTCTTTAGCTGTGTATTCAATGCCGTTTGCAATATCTGCATCAAAGTTGTAATACCCTAAAACGTGCGCAGCAAGCGTGCCTTGTGGATATTCTCGGGTGTTTTTCTTGCCTAAACTTATTTCTCGGAGATGAAGTTTTGCAATTTGTTTTGTTGTACTTCTGTCAATATCTTTTTTTAGGGTAATAACAGGTCCCGGTTTTTTAAGTTTTTGCAAAAGTGTATCTTTAGGCATTTTAAGAATAGGAGCAAGCATTTTTGCTAATTCTTCCGGAGTGTGATCATAGTCTGCTGGGTGAGCGTAAACATCTGAATAAACTTTGTCAGTTGCAAGTTTTATCCCGTTTCTGTCATAAATGTCTCCACGCATAGAAAAAATTCTGCCTACACGCTGACTTCGAGCTCTAGCTCTGTATTTGCCAACGTCTACAACCATAATAAAAAACAAATATATGACAAGCAAGGTCATAAACCCTGCAAAAAATATGTGTAAAAAACCCAATATTTGGTCAAAAGTTTTACTGCGTTTTTCTATTTCATTTTCCGGCTCACGTCTTCGCAATCTATCTCTCATTATTTTTATCCCTAAAACTATCTTATTTAATTTTAGCATAAGTAATTAGAAAAAATAAAAATATTAAAGATTATTAAATTTTATTTTTTATATGATGTTACAAGTTTATCATAAAAGAGAATGTGAAAATTTATGTTATATAATATCAGTATGAGAAAATATGTTTTATTATTAGGTTTAATTTTGTCTATAAATAATTGTTTGGCGTTTGATGTAGTTTATCCGAAGAGAAACGAAACGACGATTAATGCAAATTCGACATTTTTTATCGGGTCTTCTGACAAACCAATAAAAATTAACGGGCAGGATATTCCGTTACATGCAACAGGGGCTTTTGCTTATGTTGTAAAACTTGAAAATGGTTCAAATACTTTTACGTTACAGACGGATGATGATAGACAAATTTTTGTTATCAATAAACCTGTAATAAAATCCGAGTGTAATTTGCCGTTGCAATTTTTTAAATATCCTGAAAAAAAATCGGTTTATGTGACAACAGAAGGTGCTCCTTTGCGTTCAACACCTGTCGATGCTGGAATTAATAGGATGGCGCATTTGCAAAGAAATATTGTATTGCAAATAGATGGTGAAAAAGGAGGTTTTTATAGAGTTTTGCTTGGAGAAAACCAATATGGTTGGATTGGAAAAACTAATGTAAAACAATTTTTTGATTATGAGGTTACTCCGGCAACAATGTCCGGTTATGACTATGTTGATGAGAAAGATTATTTTAAGTTTATTTTTCATTTAGATAAGCGTGTTCCTTTTGAAATTGTGGAAGGAGATCCCCTTTTAATCAAATTTTATAATGTAAAAGACAATCCGGAGAATGTTTATACAATGGATTTGCCTATTAAAGAAATGACAAATGGAAAGCCCCTTCTTGGTTACGGTGGAGAATATCAAGGGAATGATTTTGTCTTAAAAATAAGAAAGCCGATTTGCCAAAACCAAAGGAAGCCTTTACATAATATAAAAATTGCTATCGATGCCGGTCACGGAGGTAATGAATTTGGTGCAATCGGATGTCTTGGCGATAAGGAAAAAGATATAAATTTAGCAATAGCTCAATATTTAGAAATTGATTTGAAAAAACGTGGTGCAAAAGTTGTAATGACTCGTGAAGACGATTCTTATGTCGGTTTAAATCAACGGGTAGATATTGCGAATGCCGAAGGTGCTGTAATTTTTATTAGTATTCATTGTAATGCATTGCCAGATGGAGCTGACCCTAATAAAAACAGCGGAATAAGTATTTATTACTACTATCCACAGGCAAAATCGTTAGCAGATAAAATTCTTGACACAGTTGTTAGTGATTTAGGTGTTAATAATGATAAAGTAAGGCAAGGTAGTCTTGCAGTTGTGCGTAATACAAATGCTTTGAGTCTTTTAATTGAAACTTCATATTTGATTAATCCGGCAGATAATGCGAATTTGATAAATATAGATTTCCAAAAACAATATGCTCAGGCAATTGCGGATGCTTTAGAAAAATATTTTAGAGAATATTGATTAATAAAACAACGAAAACGAAGTGATTTGAATTCACTTCGTTTTTTGTTACTTTATAGTTAGAGTTTTAGTGTTATTTTGTAATGTAGCTCAAAAGAGTTCTTACTCCGGCTCCTGTAGAACCTGCGATGAATTCCTTTTGAGGTTTTTCGATGTATGCAGTACCTGCAATGTCGATGTGTGCCCATTTTGTATCTTTTACAAATTCTTGCAAAAATACTCCGGCAATTGAAGCTCCACCCATTCTTGTACCAGTGTTTTTCATGTCCGCAATGTCAGATTTAAGGCTGTCAAAATATTCTCTGTCCATAGGTAATTTCCAAAGTTTTTCTCCTGTCTCTTTACCTGTTTCAATTAATCTTTCGATAAGTTCATCATCATTTCCCATAATTCCAGAAATGTGAGAGCCTAGTGCAACAACGCAAGCTCCTGTTAGTGTCGCAATATCTATTACTTCGTCAACATTTAATTCACAAGCATAACACAAAGCATCAGCAAGAGTTAATCTTCCTTCTGCATCAGTGTTGTCTACTTCAATTGTTTTACCGTTTTTAGCAGTTAAAATGTCGCCAGGTTTATAAGAAGAACCTGATGGCATGTTTTCACAAGCAGCAATTAAGCCGTGAACTTCTATATCTGGTTGGAGTTTTGCTAAAGCTTTCATTACGCCAAGAATGCAACTAGCGCCAGACATATCATCTTTCATTGTAAGCATAGAAGATGCCGGTTTAATATCCAAACCACCAGAATCAAAGCAAATTCCTTTACCAATTAATGCAATTTTCTTTTTGACATTTTTACCTGTATATTTCATATGGATGAATTCAGGAGGGTTAACACTGCCTTGTCCAACGGCAAGATATGCACCCATACCCATTCTTGCGATTTCTTCTTTATTAAATACTTTTGTTTCAATGCCTTCAAGTTTAGATGCGATTTGTGCAAGTTTTTGAGGAGTAGCTATTTGCGCTGGAGTGTTGGCTAAATCTCTTGTGAAATTCATAGCTTCTCCAAAAATAATTCCTTCTTCAACAGTTTCTTGTGAGAAGTTCGCAAAAGTAATTTCATCTAAGTGATGAGCTTTTTCAGATTTGTATTTGTCATACGCATAATCTGCAATCATAGCCCCAATTACTGCAGATTTGCCATAGTCAGCGTTAATGTCAAAATCAAATATTGCTTTTTTTGCTTTAATTTGTTGCAGTTTTTTTACTGCTTTTGCGACAGCTTCTCTCATTTTGTTATGGTCAAATTCTTCTTTTTTACCAAATCCGATAATTAAAACTTTATCAGCTGGAATTTGTCCTAAAGTGTGGATCAAATAAGTGTGTCCAAATTTGCCTTCAAAATTGTCTTTTTCGATTGCATAGGTATTAGCAAGCTCAACAGAAGTCTTTTCTCCCTCAAATTGGTTCACAACTAAAACTTCTGTAGGAGTTGATTTTACATCTTGTGAAACTTTAATTTCCATATTTCTCTCTCCTTTTCACTAGAGAAAGTATAGCACTTTTCCTGTTTTTTGTAAATTGGTATATATGTATCATTTTTTAAATATCTACTATACAAAAATGCATAATTATGTTAAGATATTGACAGATGTAGTAGGTAAATATTTTTTGGAAATATATGCGATAAAATCAAGTTAATTAATAAATAATTTGTGACCCGATAGGATATATGTATCGGGCATTGCGTGTATTATTAAAAAATAGAAAAGGATAAGGTATAAAACTTTATGGACTTTTTATTGATTATTGCGGTTATTGCAGTAATAGCTCTAATCGCCGTGCTGTTTGTCCAACATAGCAAAACTAAATCCGTTCTTTTGTCTGTTGAAAAAGATAGGCAAGCGTTGGAAGAGAAAGAGAAATTACTTTTGAAGGAAGCTCGTATCAAAGCTATTGAAGAACTTCAAGATGACAGAGAAAAGCTTAACGAAGAAGAAAGAGAAAGGCGCCAAGAACTCGCAAGACAGGAACAAAAGCTAGCAAAACGTGAAGACATGCTTGAAGATAAAATTCAAGAATACACTGAAAAAGATTTGCAAGCACAAAGAAAAATAGATGAACTTCTTGAAAAAGAGGATTATTTGGCAGAAATAGTACAAAAACAAACAACTGAATTGGAAAGAATTTCCGGCATGTCTGCAGAAGATGCAAAAACAATGCTTTTAGACCAATTGAAACATGATTTGGCGCAAGAACAAATGCAATTGGTTCGTGAAAATGAAGCGAAAATTAAAGAAACATCTTTGGAAAAAGCAAAAGAAATCCTTTCAACAACAATGCAAAGATGTATGATTGAACAAGTTGTTGAAACAACTGTTTCAGTTGTTGCCTTGCCAAATGACGAAATGAAAGGCCGTATTATTGGTAGGGAAGGGCGTAATATTAGAGCTTTAGAAACTTTGACAGGTGTTGATTTAATTATTGATGATACTCCGGAAGCTGTTGTTTTATCAAGTTTTGACCCTGTAAGACGTGAGATTGCAAAACTTGCATTGGAAAAACTTATTGTAGACGGTCGTATTCACCCGGTGCGTATCGAAGAAATGGTTGAAAAAGCTCAAGAAGAAATTGATAAAAAAATCTGGGAAGAAGGCGAAAATGCAGCTCTTGAAATGGGCGTTATGGGCTTAAATAAAGAACTTATCAAAACCCTTGGACGTCTTTATTATAGAACAAGTTATGGTCA
>ENA-ORPK01001644-ORPK01001644.1-human-gut-metagenome-genome-assembly--contig:-NODE-1644-length-17109-cov-3.704820_pt1 | contig 17109 bp, 18 predicted proteins | sample MGYA00242139_ERZ509068 | MGnify/ENA primary metagenome ERZ509068 (study PRJEB26280, sample SAMEA2338687) | human gut metagenome | biome: human gut; feature: human-associated habitat; material: faeces... | reverse complement strand
GGCCTTATAAGGCCGTAAATATAAAACCCCCGGCTATGCCGGGGGATATTTATTTGTTCATCGAATGTATTCATGAATTTCTACATTACAAAGTATGCGTTTTCTGTTATACTGTATAGCAGAAATTGTAAAAGAGAGGTGCGGATATATGGATGACATTACACGGCTCTGCAGGGCGCAGACGCGGCTCACGATGCTGCAGATTAGCCTGCTGGCCCGCATGGCGATCGTCTTTCCCTTTCTCGCGGACCTTGCACACGGCGAGCTCAAGGTCTACGTGAAGGCGAAGGCCCCCGAGTACTTCCTGGTCATAGCGCAGCAGCGGCCGCATACGGTCTACCTGCCTGGCAAGGACAGTGCGGTCGGGAAGCTGGTGCGCTGCATCGAGGAGCCGCTCATCAAAGAGACCTTCCAGACGGGCAAGCCGGCGCGCGGCAAGCGCGAGTGGAATTACGGCTCGATGATCGATATGTTCACGTTCGGCATCCACGACGGCGACAAGGTCATCGGCGTACTGAATTTCGAGGTCGACCTCGACAAGCTCTCGATCGAGGGCTATTCGCACCTGCTCGATGCGGCGGTAGCCGTGCTCTACCATGCGCGCCACATCCTCAATCCGGAGCAGTTCCGCCCCATTACGGCAAGCGACGGCATCATCATCACGGATGCGCACAGCCGCATCGTCTTTGCGGATGCGGCGGCACAGCGCATCTACCGCGTGCTCGGCGTCGGCAGCCTGCGCGGCGGCCATCTCTTTGACCGCCAGATGACGCAGCATGTCACGCGCGAGACGGTGGAGACGGAGCGTCCGTGGCAGAAGGAGATCACGGCAGGCGGGCTCATCCTCATCAGGCGCGAGATCGTCATCCGCGAGGGCGGCAATCTCTGCATGCGCATCGTCATCATCTCGGATGTCACGGAGACGCGCGCCAAGGATAAGGAAATCCGCATCAAGTCGGCTGTCATCCAGGAGATCCATCACCGCGTCAAGAACAACCTGCAGGCCATCGCGAGCCTGCTGCGCATCCAGGCGCGGCGGGCCAAGACGGCCGAGGTAAAGGCAGCGCTGAAGGAGAGCGTCAACCGCATCCTCTCCATCTCCGTTGTCCATGAGTACCTTTCGCAGCAGGGCAGCGAGGACATCGATGTCCAGGAGGTCATGGGCCACATCTTCGACCTGGCTGCGCGCAACATGACAGACCGGGAGTTCACGATACGGACGGAGTTCCGGGGCCCACGTCTCATCCTGCCGTCGAAGTGCGCGAGCTCTGTGGCGCTCGTGCTCAACGAGCTCGTGCTCAATGCGATGGAGCACGCTTTCACGGGCCGCAAATCGGGCCTCATCGGCCTGGTCGTGCAGGAGGATGAAGACCACTGGCATCTCGATTTCTACGACGACGGCGTGGGCCTGCCGGAGGACTTTGAGACTAGGCCGCGCCACTCGCTCGGCCTGACGATCGTCCAAACGCTCGTCGAGGGCGACCTCGGCGGCACGTTCTCCATCGAGAACGACGAGCGGGGTCCTGGGCACGGCACGCATGCGCGCCTGCGCATCCCGAAGGTGCAGCCGAATCCGACAGACGAGGGACAAGGCTGACGTGTCAGGCGCTATCGTTTTTGTTTTGTTGTTTTTGGAAAGATTGCAAGGGAAGGCTGGAATACTTATGGCACATGAGACGTTACGGATTGTCATTGCAGATAATGAATCCATCATCCGCATGGATTTGCGTGAAATGCTCGAAGAAGCCGATCATGAGATCGTCGGCGAGGCCATCGATGGGCGCAAGGCGGTGGAAATGACGCGGCAGCATCGCCCGGACCTCGTCATCATGGACATCAAGATGCCCCAGATGGATGGCATCACGGCAGCGCGCAAGATCTCAGAGGAGAAGTTGGCGCCCGTCCTGCTGCTCACGGCTTTCAGCCAGCCGGAGATCGTCGAGAAGGCTAAGGACTCCGGCGTGCTCGGCTACCTTGTCAAGCCAGTGCAGGAGAACAACCTCTTCCCGGCCATCGAGATCGCCATGTCGCGTTGGCGGGAGATGCAGGGCCTCGAGCAGGAGCTCGCTGGCCTGCGCGATTCGCTGGCCATGCGCAAGACGCTCGACCGGGCCAAGGGCATCCTCATGGCGGCCCATCATCTCTCTGAGCCAGAGGCCTACCGCCGCATCCAGCAGTACGCGATGATGAAGCGCCTGACCGTCAAGGAAGTCGCCGAAGCTATCGTCAAAGCGGCGGGCGGCAAGGTCTGAAGCTAATTGCATGGCTTTGCATATAACGATAATAAACAATAAAAAAGTTTTGGACATCACAAAACCCTTGCTGTATAAGGAATGAGCAGGGGCTTTTGAATTTTGTCCAAAACGAATCAGGACGAAATCAAATGTCTTTTTGTTGTCTCAAGAGGGAACAGCGGCTATAATAAAAGTAACTTAAGTTAAAGGAATCCAGAGGGCTTCCAAGTGTACATAGGAGGCTGAAACATGAAGACAAGTGCTCGTACCGTCGCAATCATCCGGGATCTCCTGAATGGACTGGATGGAGGCGATACGATGACAGCTGGAATGATTGCAGAGCGACTCGGTGTCAGCAGCAAGACGATATCGAGGGAGCTCCCAAGAGTAGAGATGGTGCTGAAACCGTACGGCCTGGAGCTATTGCGGAAAACAGGGGCAGGCATCCGGATTGCGGGGAATCCTTCCAAGATCGAGGACTTGCGACAGGATGTCATGAACACGGAAACATCCGCCTTTACGCCTCAGCAGCGGCAGGTCATACTGGCCGGCCAGCTCCTGCGGGCTGCGGAGCCCATCAAGCTCTTCTCTCTGGCGAGTGAATTGCAGGTGACAGATGGGACAGTCAGCCATGACCTCGACAAACTCGAAGAGTGGTTCCGACAGCGCGGGCTCCTGCTTGTGCGTCGGCCGGGGCTCGGTGCATACGTCAAGGGGAGTGAGCGCGACATACGCCGCGCACTCGTCGAGATCGTCTATGCGAATCTCGATGAAGAGCGCCTCTTGCAGCTGTTCCATGGTGCGATATCTGATGCGCATGAGAGCTGGGGGGCAGCGGAGCGATATCTGCTGAATCTCGTCGATGAACAGATGATACATGATCTGGAGCACCTGGTGCATGAGATGGAGAGCGGCCTACCGCACCATCTCTCGGATACAGCGTTCATCGGCCTCGTTGTCCACCTGTCGCTGGCAATCCAGCGCATGCAGAAACACGAGGATATCCACATCGACGCACAGACGCTGGCAATCTTGCGCAAGCGTCGTGAGTATCAGCTGGCTGCAGAGCTCGCGCAGCGCATTGCGTCAAAGTTTACAATCGAGGTGCCGGAGGATGAGGTTGGCTACATCGCCATGCATCTGATGGGAGCTCGGAGCCTTTACCGCAAGGATGATCATCAGATCGCTTCGGTCATGGATAATTTTCATCTCGTGCGCCTGGCGCGCTCCATCATGAAGTGCGCAGAGCAGGAGACAGGAAAGAAGCTCCTGGACAATAAGGAACTGTTCCTCGGACTGGTCAATCACCTTGGACCATCCATCAGCCGCCTGCGCATGCACATGGATATCCGCAATCCTCTCTTGAAGGAGATGCAGTCGACCTATCCGCAGCTCATGGAATTGGCGTGCAAGGCAGTAAAGCCAGTGGAGCAGGAGCTCGGGGAGACATTCCCGGAAGCAGAGATTGCCTACATTGCTATGCATCTCAGCGCTGCTCTGACAGAACGCCATGAGGCTAAGATGCAGCCTGCCCGCGTCATCGTGGCCTGCCAGACTGGCATGGGGACGAGCCGCATGCTGGCTGCTGGGCTGAGGCAGACGTATGAGGAGATCGAGATTGTCGACCTCGTCTCAGCGCTTCAGGTCAACCGGGACTATGCGCGGCGCATGGAAGCGGATTTCGTCATATCGACGGTGCCAATCCCCTGGTCGCCACTGCCGGTCGTGGTCACGACGCCGCTCCTCGATGCTGCCGATAAGGCAAGGATCGAGAAGGAGCTCATGCGTCAAGCAGACCATCGCACACATCATGTGACTGCGGTGAAGGACCGAGAGGCAATCCCCTTTGTTGAGTCTCTGCGCCGCATGGATGCGTACAATCAGGCAATCCAGTCCTTGCTCCGTCACTTCTTCAGCCAGGAGATCACGCTTCCCGCGCCGCACATCGAGGATATCTGCCGGGCCGCTGGCCGGGCCGTTTCCGAGGATGCTGTAGCGCAGCAGGGAATCGCAGGAGCGCTGCTGGCGCGAGAGTCCAAGGGAGAGACAATCCTGCGGGGCAATGCGATGGTCTTGCTGCATGCCAGGACGGATCTCGCGCCAGGCCTGCGCTTCGGCATCCTGCATCTGGAACAGCCGATGCTGTATCCCGAACAGGACGGCGAAGCTGTGCGTACCGCCGTCGTGATGTTGGCTCCGCAGGAGAGCAGCTGTGAGGCGCTGGAGACAATCGGCACCGTTTCAGCAGCTCTGCTGGAACGCTGGGGGCTGATTGCTCTGCTCAATGAGGGCAATCAGGACGCCATCTATCATGAACTCGAGCACATCTTCAGAGATTTTTACCAGAAAAAACAACAGGAACTCTTTGGAAATCCGTAAGATCAGGTTTTATTTATCGTTTATATGCAATGAAAATGGAGGGAAAACTTTATGAGCAACCAGAAAAAAGAAGGCGCTCAGGAAGCCATGCAGAAGTTTGGCCGCTTCCTTTCCGGAATGGTCCTGCCGAATATTGGCGCATTCATCGCTTGGGGCCTTTTGACGGCCCTGTTCATCCCGACGGGCTGGTGGCCGAATGAATACCTGGCTCAGGTCGGCGCACCGATGAGCAAGTGGCTGATCCCACTGCTTCTCGGCTACAGCGGCGGTGCTGCTATCTACGGTCATCGCGGCGGCGTGCTCGGCACGATTGCGACGGCCGGTGTCATCGCAGGTTCGGACATCCCGATGTTCCTCGGCGCCATGATCATGGGCCCTCTGGGCGGCTGGGTCATCAAGAAGTTCGATAAGGCCATCGAAGACCATATCCCGACCGGTTTTGAGATGCTGGTAAACAACTTCTCGGCCGGCATCATCGGCGGTATCCTCGCTATCCTGGCCTTCACGGGCATCGGCCCTGTCGTCCTCGCGGCTAATGCCGTCCTGCGTGCTGGCGTTGAAGCCATCGTCGCCATGGGCCTGTTGCCGCTCGCCTCGATCATCATCGAGCCGGCCAAGGTCCTGTTCCTCAATAACGCAATCAACCACGGCGTCCTCTCGCCGCTCGGCATCCAGCAGGCAGAGCAGTACGGCAAGTCCATGTTCTTCCTGCTCGAGGCAAACCCGGGCCCTGGCTTCGGTGTCTTGCTCGCGTACTGGTTCTTCGGCAAAGGCATGGCAAAAGATTCCACGCCGGGCGCCATGATCATTCACGTTCTCGGTGGTATCCACGAAATCTACTTCCCGTATATCCTCATGAAGCCGGTCCTCGTTCTCGCTGTCATCGCTGGCGGCATGTCTGGTGTCTTCACGCTGAATCTCCTCGGCGGCGGCCTGATCGCTCCGGCATCGCCGGGCTCCATCCTCGCAGTTCTCGCCATGACGCCGAAAGGCGCATTCCTCGCAAATGTCGCAGATTTCCTCGTTGCTACGGCTGTTTCCTGCGCGGTCGCTTCCATCTTCATCAAGGGTTCGCATGATGATGGCAGCGAAGAATCGCTCGAGGCTGCTCGTGAATCCATGACAGAGATGAAGAACCGCGGCAAAGATCTGCCGGCTGATGAGAAGAAGGTTTCGGGTGCTGAACTCAAGCGCATCGTCTACGCTTGTGATGCTGGTATGGGCTCGTCTGCTCTTGGCGCTGCTGGACTGCGCAAGAAGCTCAAGAAAGCGGGTTACACGGATATCTCGGTCACGAACTGTGCAATCGGCAACATCCCGAAGGATGCTCAGCTCGTCGTTTCCCATGAGAAGCTCGCAGAGCGCGCTCTCGAGGACAGCCCGCAGGCGGAGCACATCTGGGTCAAGGATTTCACGCAGAACAATGTCTACGATATCGTTGCAGCACGCCTCAAGGGAGAGGGTGTAGAGACGAAGGCAGCTCCTGTCCAGGAAGATACGGTCAAGGAAGGCATCCTGACGAAGGCGAATGTCAAGGTCGGCCTCAAGAGCGTCTCGAAAGAAGAGGCCATCAAGGCCGCCGGCGAACTGCTCGTCAAGGACGGTTATGTCGAGCAGCCGTATATCCAGGGCATGCTGAACCGTGAGAAGGACATCACGACGTACATCGGCAAGGGCATTGCCATCCCGCATGGCGAGAATGCCGTCAAGGAATGCGTCAAGGAATCCGGCATCGTCGTCCTGCAATATCCGGAAGGTATCCAGTTCGGCGACGACAAGGCATACCTCATCATCGGCATCGCAGGCCGTGGCAACGACCATCTGGCCATCCTTGCAAACCTCGCCACGACCATGGACGAGTACAGTGATGAGCAGCTGCACGAGCTCTATACGACGAAGGATCCGGATGTCCTGTACAAAGTGTTCACGAAAGTGGATTAAGGGATGCAATGATGAGCAGGCTGCTGCACAGTTCAGCAAGTGACTCAAGTGAAAGAAGTATGGGCCCCGGCCATGCACTTGACCGGGGAGGCCATATGACAATAGGAGGAAATATGATCATGAAACAGGCAATTCATTTTGGTGCTGGCAATATCGGCCGCGGCTTTATCGGTGAACTGCTCGTCCAGTCCGGCTATGAAGTGACGTTTGTCGATGTCAACGAAGAGCTGGTCGAGACGATCAACGCGAAGAAAGGCTACAACATCCAGATTGTTGGTGATGAGCCGCAGACAATCCACATCGAGCATGTCAAGGCCATCAACAGCAATACGAACCTCGAGGACCTGCTCATGGCCATCGTCCATGCTGATATCGTCACGACGGCCATCGGCCCGAACATCCTGAAGTTCATTGCACCGAATATTGCCAAAGGCCTTGAGCGCCGTGTCAAGGAAAATACGACGCCGCTCAATATCATTGCCTGCGAAAACATGGTCGGAGGCTCGACTGTGCTCAAGAATTTCGTCTATGAGCATCTTTCGGATGAGGCCAAGCCGCTTGTCGATGCGTATATCGGCTTCCCGGATGCTGCTGTTGACCGCATCGTGCCGCTGCAGCACAATGAGGAACCCCTGCTCGTGCAGGTCGAGCCGTACAGCGAGTGGGATGTCAACCGCACGCAGGCTAAGGGCGAAGTACCGGAGATCAAGGGCCTTACCTGGGTAGACAATCTGCAGGCATATATCGAGCGCAAACTCTTCACCGTCAATACGGGACATGCTTCAATTGCTTATCTTGCCTATCAGAAGGGCATCAAGGATATCTACAGCGCCATGCAGGATCCGGAGATTGTCGCCTTTGTCCGCAAGGTCTGGGGCGAGACGGGCAGCATGCTCATCGAGAAATACGGCTTTGATCCGGCAGCTCATCAGAAATACGTTGAGACGACGGAGAAGCGCTTTGCCAACCCGCATCTCTCCGATGAGGTTACTCGTGTGGCTCGCGGCCCAAAACGCAAGCTCGGGGCTAAGGATCGTCTCGTGAGCCCGGCAACGCAGCTGATTGCCCAGGGCAAGACGCCGGCAGCCCTTGCCAAGGTCATCGCAGCTGCCCTGCACTTTGACTATGAAGGCGACAAGGAAGCCGTGGAAGTACAGGCTTATGTCAAGGAACATGGTTATGAGGAAGCTCTGACGCACTTCACGGGTATTGAGAAGGGCAGCAAGCTTTACGACCTGGTCGATGCAGAGCTCAAGGCTTACGAAAAATGACACTAAAATAGTATTTACATATTGACAAACTATGTTATTTTGCTTATGATGAATACATCGTTTGAAGAGAACTGACCAGAAAAAATGGAGGTTCTAAGGCAAGCGCGCAATGCGCCCGCCTTAGGACCTCTTTTCTTTTGTGTGGATGATTTGTGAGGTGATGGCAGTGGAACATATCTTTGTGCAGGCCAATGGATTGTATCAGAGCATGCTGCACGGTTACGCGGATATCGTGCGACTGGGCATGAGTATGCTGCGCATCGGTGCCATCGGTTTTGGCGGCGGCAATGCTCTGATTCCCGTCATTGAGAAGGAAGTCGTGGAAAACGGCAAGCTCGTCACGAACCCGGATTATACGAACTACGTCGTTCCCGCGCGTCAGAACTATGCCTGGCAATGTACGGCCAAAGTGCCCGGAACCCTCGTTCTATTCCTCTGCATCCTGCTCGTCATTCTCATTGCAATGGCGATCTTCCGTTCGCCGGCCGTTGCGCTCATGCCGGATGTGACGATCAAGCCTCTGCGCAGCAAGGCAAATGCCGTCATCAATCTCATGGGTACGGCGGGCGGCATCATCGTTCTTGCCCTCGGCATGGCGTTCGCAACCGGCAGTATCAGGAACTCGCTCATGAGCTATACCAAGTTCTTCTCCATTGTGGCGGGTATCATGCTCGCGGCGCTCGGCGTGTTTCTCTGGCAGGTCAACGAGCCGAAGTTTGCAGCCGAAATGGAAGCGGAAAGCAAAAAATACCACATCGATGAAACGCCCGGAGACGAAGCCGCAAAAGAAACCCGCAAGCTCTCCCGCGGCGAATTGGCTTCTCTGCTGCTCATTCTCGCCTCCGTTGTGTTCTGGTTCATGGGATACAACGCCGTAACGTCGAAATACTCGGTCTATGCGGGCAAAGTGCTGTCGCTCGACTATAACAGCACGCTTATGATCGCAAACGTTGCGGCGATCATTTCCTATCTGCCGGTCGGCTTTGTCGCAAGCAGGATCGGTCGTAAAAAGACCATTCTTGCGGGTATCGTCATGCTGGCGTCCGCCTTCTTTGTGGCGTCCTTCCTGCGCGAGGGCAGCAGCGCGCTGCTCATGAACTGCATGTTCGCGCTCGCGGGCATCGGCTGGGCGACGATCAACGTGAACAGCTTCCCGATGGTGGTCGAGCTGTCCCGCGGCGGTGACGTCGGCAAGTACACCGGCTTCTACTATACCGCCAGCATGGCGGCACAGACCGTCACGCCATGGATCTCCGGCATGTTTATGGACAGGATCGGTCTTACGACGCTCCCTATGCCACGATCTTTGTCGCGTTCGCATTTGTGACCATGCTCTTTGTGCGTCACGGCGACAGCCGCCCGGCGCAGGTCGAGAGCCGGCTTGAGGCTTTTGCGGACAACGACTGATCCGCCGCCTCCCGCTGCAGGCGGCAAAGGCGCAGTCCGGCTTTTTAAGCGAATGCTACATATATCGGCTTTACTGGTACGCCTATTTCTTCCAAAGACCGCAGCACTCGTGAGGTATTCGGAGATTATATCGACATCTACGATTTGAAACAGATACCTTTGAACCGGATGCTTTGGATATTACATTCTTACACAGAGGAGTGATTGGTGTTTCAAAGGTTGGATATGTTCTGTAAAGCGAGGTGTGATTGAATGGACGATAACGAAATCAAAAAGCGGCTTGCCAGTCGTGCTGCTGAATATATGATGTTCAAGGACGATGAAGAAGATACCGAAGCTCCGTCGGATACTTCTTCTGCCGGTAATGTTATTGTGTTTCCTGATTTTGAAAAGCTGAAAAATGAAGTCGAGAAAATGCGTACCGAATTATCAATGCTTTTGCTTGAACGGGATGAACTTCAGTTCGTTATCTGCAAAAACATCGAAACGGAATATATGCTTAATCTCGGAAGCATAGAGTATAAGGCTTATGAAGCCCAGTGTACGGCTTTACGACTGAAAAGAAAAATCGAGTTGATTCAGGCGAAAAAGAACCGACAGGAAAAAGTTATCATCTCTGCCATTGAGGAAGTTCTTGATAATGAATTTGCCGAGTATCAGAAGCAACTTGATGAACAGATAAACAAGATGAATGACGCTTTGAAGCGAAGCAAGGCGGAGGTCTTAACTGATGAGGAAAATAAAGAACTGAAAAAGCTCTACCGTAAAATCGTAAAGGCTTTGCACCCTGATATTAACCCCGATGTTTCCGAAGCTCAGGTAAATTTGTTTGATAATGCCGTACAAGCATATAAAAACGGAGACTTGGGAACTTTGAGGATTATCGGAGAAATGGTGGGTAACAGTCCTTTGCCTGAGCAGCATAAGGACGCTTTAACTCAGCTTTCCGAAGAAAAAGACCGTTTTCAAAACTTGTTGAAAGCAATAAGAGACAGCATTGAGGAGATTAAATCGGAGTATCCGTATACAATGAAAGAAATCCTCGAAGATAAGGAGAAAACTGAGCAAAAGAAACAAGAGCTTGAAAGTATCCTCAGTCAGTACACTGAACTTATCTCGATTTATCAGGCGAAAATCGAAGAAATGATGAGGTGAGATTATGGGCGATTTAGTGAAATCCGGCGCCGGTGGACTTATGGGATTGCTTCACGGCAATAATGGAGAACTTACCATACCAAAGCCGTTTGAAAAAGATATTTTTCTTTTTGACACCTATGTTGCAGGAACTACGCATATTGAGGGTATTGAAGAATTAGAGCCGCACTTGAATACAGACGATAGGCTTGAATTTTTCAGAGAACCGGATAATCAGTATGACAAGCAGGCTATTGTTATAAAAACAGTTGATGGAGTAAAAATCGGGTATGTACCAAGACAGGATAATGTGATATTTGCCCGACTGATGGACGCCGGAAAGCTCCTTTTCGGAAAAATTACTTCAAAGGAAAAGAAAGGCTCGTGGGTAAAGATTTATATTAAGGTTTTCTTGCACGAGTAATGTTGAGGAGAAATAGTAAAACCTGCCGTTTCTTTTGACTTTTTCTCTTGACTTTTCCGCGGGGTCTGGTATACTGTTGAAGTCAAGCAGAGGCCACCCGCTTCTCACCTGCCAGCGATTGCTGCTCGGCATGGTTGCAATCACCGATAGCGTATCATGTGTTTGTTTGGTTTGTGGGTGCAAAGTGCTTGCGCCCACTATTTTTTATGGAGGTGTTCGGCCATAGCGCAGCAGGACTTGATGATCAACGAGGAGATTCGCGATCCCGAAGTTCGACTGATCGACGAAAACGGCAATCAGCTCGGTATCGTTAACATCCGCGACGCACAGCACCTTGCCGACGAGAGAAGTCTGGACCTTGTCAAGATCTCTCCGAACAGCAATCCGCCGGTCTGCAAGCTGATGGATTACGGCAAGTACCGCTTTGAAATGGCAAAGCGCGAGAAGGAACAACGCAAGAATCAAAAAACCATTGAAGTCAAGGAGACACGCCTCTCCGCCACGATCGATCTCCACGACATGGAAGTCAAGGCGAAGGCAACGAGAAAATTCCTGCAGGATGGCAACAAGGTCAAGGTTTCCATCCGCTTCCGCGGCCGCCAGATCACCCACGGGGATATCGGCCTCGACGTCATGGACCAGTTTTTCAACATGGTCGCCGACTGCGCCGTCAAGGAGCGCCCGCCCAAGCAGGAAGGCCGCAACATGTTCATGGTGCTGGCACCGAAGAATTGACAGAGTAACACAACACAAGTAGGAGGAACCACACATGCCTAAACTGAAGTCTCATCGTGGCGCTGCAAAACGCTTCTCCACGACCAAGTCCGGCAAGATCAAGCGCGCCAAGGCGTACAAGAGCCATATCCTGACCAAGAAATCCACCAAGCGTCTGCGTGGCCTGCGTCAGACCGGCTACATTGCCGAGTGCGAAGAAAAGAAGATTCGCAAGCTGATCCCGTATAGCTAAGGAGGAAACGAACAATGGCCAGAATTAAAAGAGCAGTCAACGCCGCCAAGAAGCGTCGCAAAGTATTTAAGCTCGCCAAGGGCTACTATGGTGCAAAGAGCAAGCAGTATCGCGCAGCCTCCCAGCAGGTCATGCGTTCCATGGCCTACGCATTTGTCGGCCGCAAGAACAAAAAGCGTGAGTACCGCCGTCTGTGGATCGCCCGTATCAACGCGGGTGCGCGTCTGTGCGGCACCACCTACAGCCGCCTGATCAACGGTCTGAAGCTCGCGGGCGTCGAGATCAACCGCAAGGTTCTCTCCGATCTCGCCATCACCGACATGAACGCTTTCAAAGAGCTGGTCGATGTCGCAATGAAGGCTCGCGCATAAGCACAAATCACCCGCCGCGGCTTTGTTGCCCCGAGAGGGGAAAACAACTGCATACGGGAATTCCCCCGACAGGTCATCATGTTTACGATGCCTGCCGGGGTTCTTTTTTTTGCGACTGCGGTGTTTTCTCATTCCGCTGTTCCCGCGCGCAGACGATGCAGACGATGCCGTTGCAACAGTTCTCCACGAATCGCCGCAGATCAGCGGTCGTATCGGCGCCGAAGGATGCGGCGTTCTTCCACCGCCTTGAGAAATCGAATTGCTATTTCAAAGCGATACCTATTTGCTTTTCTGCCTTTTGGTGCGGTTGGGATTCCCCAGCTCTCGTGATTCTAAGAAACCGTCCGAAAGCGACATTGCAAGCGCATGACTACTTCTTCAAAAGCGAGAACAGTCCTCTCTTTACGTATGTCTCCGTGCAGATCTCTCCCGCCTTATAGCCGGTGGCGTCGATGGCGGCGCGCAGGGCTTTTTCGTCCAGCGGCTCTTTCGAGAGAATCACGGTCTCTCCCTTGGAATGCGAGGAGGAAACCTTCTCGACAGGAAATGCGCCGCGAATCGTGTCGTTGATGTGCGCCTCGCACATGGAGCAGGCCATACCGGAGACCTTTACCGTTGTTTGAATCATTTGTATTCCTTCTTTCTCTTGCTCTTTCCGTTAACCAATATGCCAATCAACAGCCCGCTTTTTGCCGAGGCTGCACCTCTCCTATCATAGCGAGAAGACCGCCGAACATCCAGACATTTCCCACGCTGATCCACGCACAGGAAATGGCGTTCACCCACGGCAGGTTGCCGAACACAGTTAGAAGCATTGCCGCCGCCATACCAACCGGCAGAGAAAACACCCAGCACCATCTCGGATAAGGCGTCAACCCCTTTGCAAACGCTCTGATCTGCGTGATCTCCAAAACGGCGAAGAATATCCAGAACAGCACAAACGCCGGCAGGATATAGTATGCAGCATATTTCCAGACAAGCTCCGATGCAACGCCATGCTTTGCCAAGAACACCATGGCGCATACCGGCACATGGAAGCCGCAGCCGCCGAAAACCACATAGCCGATAATGCCTGCGCGGTAACGGTGGGCGTAGGCGGGCGCATGTTCTGCCATCAGCCGATAGATTCCGAAATAGCACATTCCTTATTCCCCATGGCATTCCCATATACTTCATTGTTCCGCTCCCTTCAACTCGCCGTTTTTCTTCATTTCCCGCAGCAAGACCAGGCCAAGTCCCAGTACCAGCAGGTACCCGGCGGATTCCGTACCATGGTCAAGCTGATCGAGCGGCCACGGCAAAAGGGCGAACAGATTCCCTACGATCCCGGCGAAGACCATAGGGTTGCAAAGGGACGCCAGTATCCGCTGCCATGTGTTTTTGAGCGGGAGCATTCGCTTCCAGATCAGCACAAGCATCACCGCAGTGAGCAATACATCGCAGAGGAGATAGGCGGCCAGCATAGGAGCGGCGTTGCAAGAAAAGACCCTGTTGGCAATGTCAGCCGCCGCCCGGACATCGCCGTACTTCTCAAAGGTGAACTTGAAGACCAGCGCCACATTCATGAACATGGCGTGGACATACGCCCAGCAGACCGTGCCGGTAAGATAAGCCGTCCGGAACGCCTTGATCCACTTTTGCTATTTCGGCGCGGTACAGTGCAGTTTCAAGAGCTTGTACATCTGATGAAAGCCAATATAATACAGCGCTGTGCCGAGGCCGCCGCAGAGGATGCTGACCACCATGCGCCAAACGTCCATATCCAGGTAAGCAATGCGCACCACCAAACCGATAGAATCGGTGCTTTGGCCCTTGCCTGTCCATGCATAGAGCAGGCAGCCGATCATTCCGAGTGTCAGCGCGCGTTTTTCTCCATTTGTTTTCATATGTTCCCTCCGAATCCGATCCTTACGATCTGCATTTTCAACTTGTTATCGCCGACATTGGCGGAAAAGCGGAATTAACCGCCGATGGACGGGTCTTTCAGATCATGTCCCCCCCCGGCATATCTCCTCTGCTTATGAACCGCAGGCGGACGTCCCGCGGAGACGGCTCGTTTTTACGTCCAAGACCGCGAAGTACGCGCCCGCATTCTTGATCTTTGGCCCTTGCGTCCTGTTTTTGCACGCATCTGCACCGCTGTTCGGTTCGCCGCAATAAACGCCGGTGCGACGTTTTCTTTCAGCGCCTTTCGGATCTCAGCAAGGGCTTTCTCCGGCTTTGACGCAAGATGCGGGGCGTTGAGCATGATCTCCACATCAGAGGAACGCTCCGCGTGGGACAGGAAAAACATGTCCCGCACAGAAATGCGGCGCGGTCGTCCCGCTCGGCCTCAGTGATCATCTCCGGCGAGGAATCCATGGTCTCTACAGAGTCCGCCGCATTTGCGACGATGTTCTCGGCGATACGTCCCGTGCCGGTCGCCAACTCCAACACCGTTTTGTGCCGCACCACCGAGTGCAGCAGCTCATATGTGCTTTCGTAGACCGTTCGTTCTATTTGCATAAGCTTTGCGCTCTGTCCCAAAGTCCTTGCATTCGCGCTTTCTCCTCCTTTTACATTCTGTTGCGTCCGCTATCCCCTCTTCACAAGCGTATGGTTAGACGAAACTAACCGTCGCCCCTTGGAAAAGCCGCATTTCTGCGGCCTCGGATTTATTCAAATAATTTCCTGCAAGCTCCGTGTACCAGGGTTTCCAGCACCTGCGGGTACAGCGCTCCGATCTGTGTCTTATGCGAGACCATCAGGATCAGTCCGCGCACCGCCGCAGCCGCCAAGGAAGCGCCGCCTTTGGGCGCAAGGTCATACTTCTCCAACAGTTCTCGAATGTGCGTTTCATCATCGTGATAATGCTCCGTTTTGACGTTCTCCGGCAGTCTCTGTAATAGCAGCTTTGCATCATTTTCAATAAAGACCATGTCTCCGGTCTCGGACAGCCGCTTGCAAACGGTGAGGATCGCCTTTGCCGCACGCTCCGACGGTGGGAGCCCGCCGTCATCGCTCATGACCCGGTCAGCCACGCCAAACAGCTCGGAATGGATGCCCTCCAGAACTGCAAAAAACAGCATTTCCTTGGATTCATAAAATTTATAAAACGAGCCTTTCGCTATGCCGACGGCTCTTGTCAGCTTCTCTACAGACGTTTTCTTCATCCCAAGCGTAACCGCACAGCGTCTTGTTTCCTGCAGCAGTGCGTGTTGAAGCTGTTCGAATTCAAAATCGGTAAAAGCCAAATCCGCACCGCCTCCTTCCGATGAAACATGACCGGTTTGGTTCGTTTGGTCATATTGTATCATGCTTCCCTTGTTTTTGCAAGATACGGAAGAGCACAGCGTTCCTTCCTATAATAACTGCCGAATGTTCGTCGGCAGGCGACGATTCTCCATCGTCCGCTGCCGTCCCGGCACATAGAGCGGACAGTTTTTCCCCCTGTATCCGCAGTAGAAGCGCACTGTTCTTCCTGCGCAGCTTTGCAATCCGCCGGCAGGCTGTCAAAGTGCGTACCCACAATACGCCCGATGGCAGCGCTGATTTCCCGTTTTCCGAGGCTGCGTTTCTTCTGCGCTCATTGTTTGAAGTACACGGGATAGCATCGGTCAAAGCGATACCCGAGGCGCTCCGCAAGGCGCAGCGATGTGAGATTTGCAGCGTCCCAGCTTGGATACAGTCCGCGCGAAAGGCAGGCAAGGATCAGACGTGCAGCGCAGGCTGTTGCAAGTCCATGCCGCCGGTGATCAGGCCGCGTATCGATCTCGACCTCGATCCCGCCGGGGAATACCGCATAAGAGGATGCGCCCGCAACCAATTCGCCCCGAAAGAGTGCTGCGATCCCAAGCCCGCGCTTCATATAGTCTTTCGTATTCTCAAACAAGGAAAGAAAATCCTGCGACCACGGCTGCCCCAGTGCGATTTCGGCAAGGTGCTCATCGAACATACAAAACGTATACCCTGGTTCGGCAGAATCTGCCATGCGCAGCAATTTTGCTTTGTCGAACACATTCGGCTCCTTTTTCAGTGCATACCGTTCTCCGCGCCGGATGCCGGCACCCCATGCGGCTTCGATGGCACGCGACCATGTCTTGGTCATCGGTGTGATGATCTCTGCCGCTGCGGTTTTGGCAAACGCTATGCTCGGTTCCCCTGCGAAAAAACAAAAATCGCCGAGCACAGCCTGCGCAGCCGTCGGATCCACCGCACGGTTTGTATAGATCTTTCCCATCGTGCCTGATACGCAGGCGCGTATCATCGTATCTTCCGCGCCCGCAAACAGCGCCGCACCGTTTCTTTCCATGTGCTCCGCTCCCCCCCTTCTTTTTTCCTACGCCCCCTATTGTACCAGCGTCATCCACGGAATCCAAGCGTCTGTTTTTTCGAATGATTTCATTTGCACTTGCCGCCGCTTTCCTGTATGATAGTCAGGAAGAAGCATTTTTGCCTCTCACCCTATCGCAAAGGACGTGTCACGTTGTATGGCGGTTGTTATCACTGCGCGCAGCAATGAGCGCATCAAACAGGCGCGCGCGCTTTTGCAGGCAAAAGAACGCAGAACGCGCGGCCTGCACCTCATCGAGGGCGAAAAACTGCTCATCGAGGCTGTCTCTTCCGGATGCACGCCGGAAGAGGTGTTTCTTGAGGACGGGTATTCCCTGCCGCCGGAGCTGCCCCACGATCTTCCGGTGCAGCTTGTCAGTCGAAGCGTGCTGGAATCGCTGACCGTCAGCGCCACTCCCCAGCACGTTGCCGCCGTGGTACGCACGCCCGATCTCACGCCGCCCGTCATATACCCGGACGGACTCGCCGTCGTACTGGACTGCGTACAGGATCCGGGCAATGTGGGAACGATCCTTCGCACGGCCGATGCGCTCGGCGCGTCCTGCGTCCTGCTCGGCGCCGGATCTGCGGATGCGTTCTCCGGCAAAACACTGCGCGCTGCAATGGGCTCGAGCTATCATCTCCCGCTCTATACGGGCGATGCGGCGGG
>ENA-ORPK01001637-ORPK01001637.1-human-gut-metagenome-genome-assembly--contig:-NODE-1637-length-17151-cov-4.697356_pt1 | contig 17151 bp, 9 predicted proteins | sample MGYA00242139_ERZ509068 | MGnify/ENA primary metagenome ERZ509068 (study PRJEB26280, sample SAMEA2338687) | human gut metagenome | biome: human gut; feature: human-associated habitat; material: faeces... | reverse complement strand
TTTTCCTGCTGCAGCTCAAAATACTCCACAATCGGCTTCAGCTCAGGATAAACTACAGCTTCCGAATCAGGCTGCTCCAGATTAAGGTTCTCCAATGGTCGCAGTATTCTGGCGGTAATTGTTTTGGCTGCCCAAAAGGCACCGCACAAAACTACCAGTGCCAGCAGCACAAAATAACCAAGAATGATTTTATATTGTTGAAAAACGGCGTCATTCGTGCGCGACAGGCGCAGCACATTGCCGTCCGGCAAGCGCACGGCATAGTACAGGATGTTTTTGCCCAAGGTTTCGGACGCACGCTGGCTGCGGCCCTCACCGCCTTTCAGTGCTTCCTGCACCTCCTCGCGCTGCAGATGGTTCTCCATTGATTCTGCGTCAGCATAATTGTCATACAAGGCGTGCCCGTCCGGTGCAATCAGCGTTACGCGGTCGGCAAGCTGCAAGCGCTGCAGCTCGCTCACCGGCACATTGCCCTCTCCGTCGGCCACAATCAGAAGATTAGCCTCACGCTTAAGGCTGGCGAAGCTGTCCTGCGTAATATATTGGCAGGAAACCCAGAAGAATAGCAGCAAAACAAGGCCTACCGCTGCCCCTGTCAGCAGCAATATACTGCGAAAAAGCCTCTGCTTCATTTTACGGCCGCCATTCTGTAGCCAACGCCACGGATAGTTTCAATCAGCTCGCCTGCATCGCCCAGCTTTTGGCGCAGAGTACGGATATGTACATCAACGGTACGGGTTTCACCGCTGAATTCATAACCCCAGATATCGTTAAGCAGCTTATCGCGCGAAAACACAATGCCCGGATGCTGCAAAAACTTGCGCAGCAGCTCGTATTCCTTCAGCGTCAGCACAACCTCGCTGCCGCCTACACTCACCTTATGCTCCAGTTGGTTCACCTCCAGGCGACCGATGCGGATGATTTCTCCCACGTCTTCACTGGGGCGTGGTGCTGCGCAACGGCGCAGCACAGCCTTGATGCGCGCCACCATCTCCAACATACCGAAGGGCTTGGCAATATAATCATCGGCACCGCTGTCCAGTCCTTTAACCTTATCGAACTCCGAGCCCTTAGCCGTAGCCATAATCACAGGTATATTCGCATAACGTTTATCAGCACGCAAACGTCTGAGAATGCTTACACCATCCTCATCCGGCAGCATAATATCCAAAACAATCAGCTCCGGCACCTGCTTTTCCAGCAAAGCGAAAAGCTCTCTGCCGCTGCCACAGCCCTGTGCCTCCATGCCAACGGACTGCAGGGTATAAACCTCCAGCTCGCAAATATTTTGTTCATCCTCCACGCAGAAAATCATGCAAAACACCACCAATCAATACTCTTATGCATTATTATATACGCAAAGCCGAATTTTTTCCTGTTAAATTTAGGTAAAATGAAAAAAGATAAGCCGTATCAGTCAGCTAAGCATGCAAAAAAGATAAGCCGTATCAGTCAGCTAAGCATGCAAAAAAGACCGGGAGCAGTGCTCCCGGCCTTTTGCTATATACTATATGCATATGCGATTGTAGAAAAAACGAAAGCTGCCTGCGGCAATCCTTTCCCTGCAGTTTAAATCTGCCAAAGTCTGTGATACACTCCGTTTTCCATATTATCGATTACATCTACCTTAAACGGCATGTTTTCAATAATATCCAGTGTATCAAAATACGTATCCGGCGTAGCATAAAACTTAATCAGTCCGCTGGTGCCGTCTACGGTGCTCACCATGGCCAGATGCTCATAGCCTTCCATAATCCAGTTAACATCTGCAATACGCTCAGGCTCAACCTGCGCGTAGATCATACTGTGGGGTCCGGGGTCATTGTCACTCATTCTTTTACAACCTTTCTGCGTAATAAGCTGAATTGCAGCAGCGGCTTATCGCTGGCTGCGGAAAATTTCTGCTGGGCATGCGGCGCGCAGTCAATCGGCGTACCTGCCTCATCCAGCATTTCTGTCAAAACAAAGGGCATTGTGCTGCCGTCAGGCATCAAAAGCTCCAGCGGCTCGCCTGCCTTTACATTATTGCGCTGCTCAAAATAAGCGCGCTTTTTCTCGGCATCGTAGCCTGTAACGATACCGACAAAATCGTGTGTCTGCTCATACTTCGAGCTGGTGTAAACCTGCGCATTTCTGTCAGGCTTGGCCACAGCAAAGCCTGTGGTGTACTGGCGATGGGAAACCTTGTTCAGCTCGGTAATCCACGCTTCCGGCACGCTGTAATGCTCCATGTCTGCCCAGCATTGGTCGATAGCCTTGCGGTAAACGCTGACTACCGTTGCAACATAATGCACGCTCTTCATGCGGCCTTCAATCTTCAGGCTGCACACACCGGCGCGCATCAGCTCCGGCAGATATTCAATCAGGCACAGGTCCTTGGAGTTCATCACATAAGTACCGTGCTCGTCCTCTTCGAGGTCGAAGTATTCGCCGGGGCGCTTTTGCTCGCCCAGCTTATACATATTATATTCCCAACGGCAGGCCTGCGTGCAGGCACCGCGGTTGCCGTCGCGCCCGGTCAGATAGGCGCTCAAAAGACAGCGTCCGCTGTAGGAAATACACATTGCGCCATGCACGAAGGTTTCCAGCTCTACCGAGGTTTTTTCGCTGATTTCGCTTATTTCCGCCAATGACAGCTCGCGTGCCAGCACCACGCGTTCAGCGCCCAGCTGCTCCCACGCCTGCACAGTGGCATAGTTGGTGGTATTAGCCTGCGTGCTCACGTGCAGCGGCATATCAGGCACAACCTGGCGGGCAGTGCTCCATACGCCCAAATCGCTGATCAACAGTGCGTCAACCTTAGCCTGCTGCAGTCCGCGCAGATAATCCGGCAGTCTGTCGATATCCTCGTTATGCGCAAAAATATTTACCGTTACATAAACCTTTTTGCCGAGGCTGTGTGCATACTCTGCCATCTCCGCAATTTCCTCTAAAGAGAAATTGTTGGCAAAGGCACGCAGACCGAACAGCTTACCGCCCAGATAAATAGCATCAGCACCATACAGCAGGGCCATTTTTCCTTTTTCCATATTACCGGCAGGAGCCAGTAATTCGGGTTTAACTAAGTTTCTGCTCATTAATTCTCCTTAAAACACTTCTCTGCTCCGCCACACTGACAGCGCAGAAATATGTAATAAACTGTTGTTAACCTATTTCCTCAATCGCCTTCAGATGCTCGGCGTAGGTTTTGGTAAAGCGATGGTGTCCGTCCTTTTCCGCAACAAAGTACAGATAATCTGTCTGCTCCGGCTGCAGCACCGCCTTAATTGCGGTCAGTCCCGGACTGCCAATCGGTCCCGGAGGCAAGCCGGGATTTTGGTAAGTATTATACGGACTCTGTATTTTGGTGTCGGCAAAGGTAACTACTTCCTTCTGCGTTCCCAAAAGATACTGAATCGTCGTATCCGACTGAATCGGCATGCCGATAGCCACACGCTTGAGGAAAACGCCGGCGATTTTCGGCTGCTCTTCGGCAAATACTGCCTCCAGCTCCACCATCGAAGCCATATTTACTACATCACGCAAGGGCAGGTTACGTTCTGCCACAGTTTTGGCAATACCGCTGCTCTGCATTTCCTTATCAAACTGTGCAACCATCATTTTGAGCATTTCCTGCTCGCTGATTCCCACCGGGAAATCATAGGTTGCCGGGTAGATAAAACCCTCCGCCTTAAACAGCACATTGCTGTCATCTGTCTGCATATAAGGATAAGGCGCATAATCCTTCGCCGCCGCCATGAACTTGTCAGCACTGCCAAGGCCCTCGGCCTCCAGTTTTTTCGCAGTTTTCACCACGCTATAGCCTTCCGGTACGGTAAAGCGCACCTGCTTGATGCGTCCCTTAACCATAACATCAACAATCTGCTGATTGCTCATGCCGCCGTCAATCTGGTAGGCACCTGCCTGCAGCTTGGTAGCCAATCCCTTCCAGCGCGCCTCCATTTTAAAGGCAGCGGGATTTTTTACCAGCTTTTTTTCATGCAGCAGCTCGGCGATATCCGCCGTAGTCATGCCGTCCTTGACAACAATAAGGCGTGAGCCTTCTACGGCAAAGCCCTTATTATTGCCCTGTCCGTTAAGATAAATCGTAAATGCTACCACGCCGGCAACCAGCAGCACCGCCAAAGCACCTGCTGCAGCCTGCACCGGATTGTCGCGTACCAGCTTTTTCAGCTTTTCTATATCCATCAGAAAACATCGTCACATCGCATAAAAATACCGGACCGAAGTCCGGTAAAATTATTGACTGTGAATTACTCCTCGTCCTCAAACATTTCGTCATACTTAGCAGCAACTGCTTCGTATTCTTCGTCAGTCGGAGCGGTGTAAACAGCTTCGCCGTTTTCGTCAAAGTCCATGCGTGCGATAACGCAGGTATCTTCTTCTTCGTCATGCTCGTGGCAATCGCAGTCGTCATCCTCGCAGCAGCAGTCTTCCATCGGAACCAGTACTGCGAATTGTTTGTCATCAACAGTGATAACCATGTCCTGATAGAACTCGTGCTCGTTGCCTTGCTCGTCAGTCAGAACAACGCAGATAACTTCTTCTTCACCTTCAGCTTGCATAGCTGCTAATTCTTCATCTCTAATGTCTTTTTCCATAAAGGCACCTCTTTCGTCATAGCTCAATAAATAAAAAGCTCAATTTTAATCTAAACATATTGTATAATAGGGACGCTAATCTGTCAAATTTTAAAGCTCTTGCTGTCCAGATAATTTTGCAGAATAACAACTGCCGCCATCATATCAATAACCTTCTTACGCTTTTTACGGCGCAAATCCGCATCAACCAGCACCTTTTCAGCAGCTACGGTGCTAAGACGTTCATCCCACAGCACTACCTGCACCTTCGGGAACATGGTGCGGAGCTTTTCGGCCATTGCTTCACAGGCCTGCGCGCGTTCACCGATAGTGCCGTTCATGTTTTTGGGATAGCCTACAACCAAGGTATCAACCTCATGCTCGGCTATCAGCTCGGCAATGCGGGCATAGTCGCGTTCTTCCGTAGTACGGTGGATGGTTTCCACGCCATTGGCAATCATGCCCAGCAAATCGCTCACAGCGATACCGATAGTTCGTGTGCCTACATCAAGGGACATTTTTCGCATTAAGTCAATTTCTCCTTTTACTTGTTAATCTGCTGCAGGTAATTTTTCACCAGCTCTTCAATGAGCTCATAGCGCTCGTGACGGCGCAGCTTGGTACGTGCGTCCTCAAAGCTGGTGATATAAGTGGGGTCACCGCTCAGCAGGTAGCCTGCTAATTGGTCCACAGGGTTATAGCCCTTCTTTTCCAGGGCAGCGTATACTTCTTTTATAGTTTCGGCAACGTTCAGCTTTTCCGGCTCACGTTTGAACATCATAGTTTCTTGAGATACTTCAGACATACGAAACACTCCTTTCGTTTTTCGTAAATATATTGTAGCACATTTTGAGCGAAAAAGCTGTGTTTTTCTGGTTAACTTGCAAAAAAGAGTGCTTACATTAAGCTTTACTTTACTTCAGGTAATGCTGCAGCAAAGCGTCCTGACAAAAGCCCCGGCACAGACGCATCGTTTACGATGCGGCAAATGCCGGGGCTTTGCTTGAGCTGCACTTCTATCAGGATTGTACAATCCATAAAAGTGCTTTAACCGTCAATATTTAATTTTGCTTAGAGGCTCATACCGCCAGCTACATAATGGAATTCAGCCTTGCGCTCACGCAGGTTACGTTCCTTATCCCAAGGAGCAGTGCCGAACCAGTAATCGTCTGCCGGATTAAAGCTTGCCAAAACGGTCAGGGCACCCGGGTCAATTTCCACTTTGTAGTTTTTGAGCAGGCCGTCGCCACCTGTCAGATGCAAGCTGCCATTAATCAGGACGCCGATTTTGTCTTCGTAAACGCCGACGATTAACGGATTTACCGAGCTGTCCAGCTCATAGCCGCCTACGCCGATACCAGCCATGGTGTCGCCATTGGTCAAGCCGTTGGCTGTGCCGGTGTATTCTGCCGGTACATTTTGGGTAATTATTTTGTCATCTACCACAAATGTCAGCGTTGCCTTGCCTACAACAGACTTGCCATCTTCTTTCAATTCCAGCTTATAGTTGTTCTTCAGTGCTGCATTTTCTGTTGTTAAAATACCGCTCCAGGTATAATCGTCAGCATCGTTCGTTACCCTGTTGCCGCTTACGCCATCAATTGCGCCGTCACTAGTTTTGTTTACTGTGATTGCGCTTGCGTCATAGCTGTCGCCGTTTACCAGACCTTCGATACCGCTTGCACTGTAGCTACCACTGGTAATTGCTGCATTACCATAGGTGCGTACTACTTCATTCAAGCTTACCTGCAAGGTTGCCTGTTTAACCACGGAAGCACCATCATCAACAACCAGTTTGTAGTTTTGTTTAAGCTTATCATTCGCTGTAACCACATTAGCATTCCACTTATAAGTATCACCAGCATCATTGGTTACCTTGCCAGTGCTATTGCCTGTCAACGCGCCATCGCCAGTAACTGTTACCTTAACATCGCCGGCATTATAGCTGTCGCCGTTGACATTACCAGTCAATCCGTTAACGCCGTATGCTGTACCATTAATCAGCGCTGTATTACCATAGGTGCGCTCAACACCGTTCAGCTTAACATGCATTGTTTCCTGGTCAACGGTAATGCTGCCTGTAGCGTCATTAACAAGCTCATAGTTGCCCAACTTATTTGCATCGCCGGTAAGTGCTGCATGATCAATTTTCAGGCTGTCAGCATATGTATCAGCGTCCGCAGTATTGCGCCCGCCCTTATTAGTCGCATAGCTGCTGCCATCCTTCACATTAACGACGGCACCGTCAGCCAGCTTGACATCATCACCATAAACAATAGCATTTGCCAAATCCTTAATGCTTACCACGCCATTGATATGGTTATTAATAGCATCCTTACTGCCGTAGGTCAGCTTAGTATTAATATTATTCAGGTAAACCTTGCGCGCCAAAACATTAGATTTGCCATGAACTGTCGTTGTTGTGCTGCTTACACCATCATTTTGGAATTCATAATTGCCTGTAAGGCTGCCATCAAGCTTAACGCCTGCCTGCCACTCATAGGTTCCCTTATTCTTAGTACGCTTTTCATCCCCAACAGTAATAATACCTGTATCATTGCTGTTTTGGATTGTATCCTGCGAATCAATGATAGTTACCTTGCCATCCAGCTCTGCCTTCATAGCGTCGTTGAAGCCGTCAAATCCATTAATGCTCAATGCATAGTCATGGTTTTTCAGCAAATCGCCATACGTTCTGTTAACAGTATTACCGGTAACATTCAGCACCTTTTTGGTAACAGTAATATCACCCACGGTAAAGTCATAGCCCAAATTGTTGGGACCTACGTCGCCGCCGCTGGCAATCTGCCCGGACCACAGCCAGCTGCTGTAATCACCGACGTTCTTCAGAGCTTCGCCCTGCAGCAGGCTGCTGTTGTTCTTATAAGCCTTAAAAGCATCGTTGTCCGCATCATTTGTTTTAAGCTTGCCGTTTTCAATCCAGCCGTGGATATCAAGATGATTTGTCGCATCGTAAACCCAACCTTTCTGCAGGTCATCTGCTACCGTAACCTTAGTCAGGAACACCTTCAGCAGCGGGTTAGTGCGTTTATCGTAAAGCTTCCAAGTTGTATCCTTATAATCAAAAGTATAGCTGTCCAGCTTCTTGGCATCCTTGCCGTTTTCTTTCAGCGTACCGTCTTCCTTGATGATATAGCTGTTGCTGACAGTGCCACCGTTAACATTGGTGATGCCATTTGCTGCATAACCATAAATATTGCTTACGTGGCCATCATTGCTGCCTACAATGTTTGCCACATTGCTAGCGCCTGCTACCGCAGTAGTGCTATAAGCGTTGCTCAGTTTGCCTTTAGCCGTATTACTGCCAACGATACCGCCGACATTGCTAGCGCCGCTGATTGCACCGCCATCGGTATAAGTATAATTATAAAGCTTTCTGCCATTAGCATCAGTTGCGCCTGTTTCGGTCTTGGTTACTGTTACTACGCTGTTGAACACCTGGTCCAGCGTGCCGCTGTTAGTACCGGCAATGCCGCCGACGTTGCTGCTTTGCTCTGCCTTGACCACACCGGTGTTATAGCCTGCCGTCAGCGTGCCGCTGTTATTACCAAGCAGACCGCCGATGTTTTCTCCTGCAAACGCTGTAATAGTACCGTTTGTTGCATCATAGGAGCCTGCCTGAATCGTACCATTATTGTAAATCTGATACTTATAATAATTTTTGTTATCATCGCGACCACCGGTGATAATACCATGGTTGATGCCAATGATGCCACCGACATTTGCTACACCGCTGACATTACCATTTACTCTGTTCATCAGGGAGGAATTGCTGATATTCGCGCCAGCGCCATCTGCCTTATAGCCATTTACACCGATAATACCGCCGGTGCCGTTTTCTTCCGTACTTCCTTCAATAGAAGCATTGCCATGCACTTCGCCCTCATTTTTCATGATGACATGGGTAATATCCGCACTGTTTTCACCGATGATGCCGCCAGCACCACCAGCCAACGCAATAACGGTACCGGAGTTGACAATGCCTACGCTTTGTTCGGCAGTACCGGTAATATCCACTTCATTTTTGCCGATAACACCACCGACATAGTTTTTGCCGATAACAAAGCCTTCATTGCTGTTGCCCATGCCCAAGAGCTGGCCTACCTTATCGCCGTCTTTTGTGTTTTTACCGACAATGCCGCCGACATAGGAAGCCTGCGCAGCATCCACTCTAGCTCTGTTGGTCGCATTGGTGATGATGCCCACGTTTTCACCGGTAACGCCGCCGAAGAACTGCGCATTAGGTGTAATTACCGTGTTGCCCTTTAAGGCAGTTCTGGTCGCTTCATCAATCACATACAGGTTGATATTGGAATTGACATTATCAATTTTGCCGCTGTTTTTGCCGGCAATGCCGCCTACGTTTTCCCAGCCGTAGATTTTACCGCTGTTCACCAGGTTCAGCTGGTTATCTGCGGAAATTTCGCCCTCGTTGACACCGGCAATACCGCCTACATAAGTAATACCGGTAATTGTAGCCTGCGGAGAATTTTCCAGGTTTTTGAGGTAGGAGTCTGCTGTATTATAGCCTACCATGCCGCCGACATTGGTGCAGCCGGTGATTGCGCCGGTATTGCGTCCCTGATTTATAGTAGCATGATCTTGTTTACCTAACAGACCACCGACATTTTGGCTGCCTGCATCACCAATAATCTCTACAGCATTGGCAACATCGTTCAGCTCCGCCATATTGGAATTTGACGCCTGCGTTACATTTTTGCCAGCAACACCGCCGATATTTTCTGAACCATGGATAATACTTTCATTATAAGCATTACTGATTCTGCCTTCATTTGTACCAACAATACCACCGGATGTTTTGGTGTTGCCGGTTTTACCGGTAACACCATGAGCAGAAACATTGTTAATATTGTATTTATTCAACAACATCTCATTCTTGCCCACGATACCGCCCAGATTAGATGCATATTGATTTTCAGCCAGGACACCAGTAGTCACAGCACTGTTGCTTTGGACGTTGTCGATTGTGCCACCTTTATCTGCATTTGTACCATTAACGCCCGCAATGCCGCCTGCTACAGTATCTGCACCGGCGATAACGGTGCTCTGGTCATTGCTATTGCTGATGCCGCCGTAGTTTTTGCCTACAAGGCCACCAATATAACCGCCGCTGCCTTTTATAGTATTACCATAGCCGGAAATGCCGCTGATGCTGCCGCCGTTATTTTCTGCTGCTACAGCGCCAACACTATCAGTATTCTTACCGGTGAATACGGAAGACGCAATGTTGATGTTTTTGACTACCGCGCCACTGCCCAGCTTGCCAAAAATACCGCCTTTAGCCTGCAAGCCGACAATTGTGTGGCCATTACCGTCAAACGTGCCTGTAAAGGCTGTAGTGCCACCGCCGATAGTGTTATAGGTGCTATTGCCATTTGCATCCACCAGACCGCTGGCATCGATATCATTTTTCAGGACAAAATTATAGCTTAAAGCATCTCTATCATTCAGGTTTTCAGCCACACGCTGCAGGGAATTCAGCTCCTTGGCGTTGCTTATCCAGGCATAAATAACATTGCGGATATTGTCTCCTTTATAAGTAGTACCGGCTGATTCCACATACAGGCTTTTCAGCTTATCTATCAACGTGGTAGCAGTAGTACCATCTTCGTTTTTCAGGTCATACTTTGCATAGTTCAGATTTCCCTTGATGTTGTCAACAGTACAATCATCATCCCAAATATCGAAGGTGATTTTCATTGGTCGCTTACCAGCAGTGTTGCCATAAATACCGGTTACTTCTGTCGCATGCGCATCAATAAAAGCATGTATCGCCTTTATCTTTTCATTTCCCTTCAGCTCGCCGCCGATATTGGAAAGGTCCAGGGTAATATCGCTGTCAGAGCTATTACCGCTCAGGTTAATGCTACCTGCGATTTTAAGGTCGCTGTCAACTAAAATATTGCCACTGCTGCTGACAGTCAGGTTGCCCTTGGTCTCAATCTTGCCCTTTTTATAGTTACCATAAAGCAGGTTGGCGCTACCGCTCATGTGCGTGCCATCATCAAAGGTATTTTCCATGGTGCTGATGGTGATGTTACCGGTTTTGGCAGTTTCAGTCTGCAGCCGATAAGCATGCGCCATGCCCTGAGAGGTCATTGCCTTATTTTTGTCTGACACATTATTTTTATCAGGTGCCTGGGAATCACCATAGCCATAGTTAATACCAGGAACAATAACATCGGTTTTTTCTCCCTCTTTGCCCAAGGTAATCAGCTTGCCATAGACAGTTAAATCAGCGGCGTTGATGTTAATGCCATGCTGAAGCGATTTATCCGGATTAAAATGGGAAAGCGCATTATGGTTGCCGGTAGATATAACGCTGCCGCTCAGCTCCAAGGAGCTGTTGGTATTTAACACAACATCACTGCCGTAAAGCATGCTGTCCATACCAAAGCGCAAGCCGCCCTGCAGGTTATCCTTGGCGTTGAGCTTCAGCACGCCATCGCTGTAAATTGTGCCGCCAAAAATATGCGTGCTGTTGGTAATTTCTACATTGTTCAGCGTCAGACCAGGTGTATAATGAAGGGTATTATCAGCATTAGGCAAGCCAAAAACTGCCAGGAAGCCATTGTTCTTCAGGTTCATATCGCTCCAGTTGAAGCTTAAATCCTTTTTGGTGTTGATAATCGTCAGCAGCGGATCATAGGCCGTGCCATACTGCACATTCGCACCTTTATTATCCTTAATGAACTCCTGCCAGTTGCTTTCCTGGCTGAAGTAATTATGCGAGCCTGACAGGAAGGCGTTCAGTATCGGCAAGCTGCCATCGCTCATGCGCCAGTTATCATCCGTTGCTCCTTCTATTTTGCCATCCGTCTGTTTGGAAAAGCTAAATTTGCTCCACGCGTTCGGGTCATTTAGCTTATCGTAGTCAATGACCGTGGCATTTTTTTGCAGGTACCCAGAATTAGGCGCTGATGCTAAATCAAAATAACCATTGTCAGCCTGCGGACGTATGTAATAAACATTTTCAAAATCAACAAAGGATCTATTCGTGCCACGATCAAACGCACCTACTATATCCCCTACAAACCCACCTGCGGCATACAATTTATCGACATAAATATTGCCCATGGTATAAGCGTTACTTATCTTCAACCTGTTGCTAGTGCCACTGTAATTAAAAGTACCACCCAAAATACCGCCAACTTCGTTGTACTTGCCACCACCCATAAAGGAACGTAAAGAGCCAAGGTTATAAGCATTGCTAATACTTAAAGCAGCATTAGAACCGCTGCTCAGATTGCCGCCGCTCAGGTCTACGGAGCCAACAATACCACCTACCTGGCTAGGCGCATTATTCTTGTTATATACCGTAATATTACCGGTGTTGAAGACATTTTTCAGATAACCACTATACCAATAGCCGGCAATGCCGCCGACAACATTGAAGCCATTGTAAATATCGCCATTGTTATAGCTTTTTTCAACAATACCGCTCAAACGGCCGACTATGCCGCCGACATGGCGACCATACGTGGTGTAGCTGCTGTCGCCAATCGTACCCTTGTTATAGGTATCGTAAATGATAACACGTCCAATAGCAATTTCAGTACTTTCACCCAGGATGCCGCCCATATTAATTGGTGTAACACCGGTTGATGCCGCATCATGGCGTGTTGTCTTAATATCGCCTACATTATAGGAGGCAGCAATACTGCCATTGTAGGCAAAGCCGCCAATACCGCCAATATTAGTATAACCAGTAACATTACCTGTATTATAGCTGCTGGAAACTGCCGCGCTGGCATAACCGCTTTTACCGGCAGCATCAGTAGCATTACCCTTGATGATTGCCAGTCGATTATCATCAGTCAGACGGTTCCCATCGCTATCCGTTTTCTTCGGCATGTCAATTTTACCGACGATGCCGCCAACATTGACAGCCTGTGACGTCCGCTTCGACGTATCTGCCGCAGTATGCACATCGCCACGGTTGCCGCCGGCTTCAATACGCACCGGCACACCGTACAGATAGCCTGCTATGCCGCCAATATTACCAGTAATATAAGTTTCCTTATGGGTGATTTCTTGCGTAAAGCTACCATCCTTTTTGATGCCGCCGGTAGCCATAATATCGCCGCCGTTGTTAATAGCGTTCAGAATGCGGTAATCCTTTTTATTTTTATTGGTTGCATCTGTGGAACCAAAATAGCCGGCAATACCGCCTACGTTCATAGCACCGCGGATATTGCTTTCTACGTTATTGGCATTGGTGATATTGCTGTCCTCAGCACGGCCGACAATACCGCCGACGTTGCCTGCTGCATAATGGTCGAAGCCGCGAGGATCATTATTGTTATTAGCAGTTTTCTTTACCAACGCGGAGCTTACATCCGCTTTGTTGGTTACATCCTTCAGCTCGCTGCCAGCAATGCTGCCCACAATGCCGCCGACGTTGGCTGCACGTACCTCAGCCTTATGAGTGCCGGGAAGGGCTTCATTATTATTCTGCCAATTACTGCCAGTATAATCAGTATGATAAATATAGCTGTCAATAGTAAAGCCGTTGGCTTTGACAACGCCTTCGTTGGAAGCATTAGCAACGGTAGTATTATTGGAAATACTGCCGACGATACCGCCAACATTATAGCCACCCTCAACAGTATTATAGTTAATCAGCGTATTCTTCGTGCCACCAACTGTCGCATTTTCTGCTTTACCAATCATGCCGCCGATATTATACGAATAGTTGGAGCCATTATCTATACCGGTAATTTTACCAAGGTTATAGGAGCCCTTGTACTGGACACGGTTTTCCTCATCATTGGACAGCTTGCCGCCGTTCATATAGCCAACCAGGCCGCCAACGTTGCTAACACCGCTGACATTACCGGTATTGGTCAGGTTTGACAGCTCACTGCTGCGGCTGTCCGGTTGAACAGAACCAGCAGCATCAGCAAAATTATAGGTAAGCTTACGATCACCCTCAGCATAACCGATGATACCACCGACATTATTTGTACCGCTGACCTTCAGCGTACTGTTGACGCCCTTGACCGTGGTATTAACCGCATGACCGATAAAGGCACCGGTATCAGTATTGCCGCCCTGTATAGATACGCCGTCATTACCGGCAATCAGCGTTACATTGCCCATGATGGCGCCGTCAGTAAAGCCAAAAAGGCCTGTGGCTTTGCCCTTGCTGTTATCACTGTTATTAATACTCAGGCCAAAGATAGAATTATCAAGGCCATCAAACTTGCCCTTGAAGGCATTATCCTGCGTATTGCCGATAGGAGTCTGGTTACTGCCCGTCAGGTCAATAGAATAGCGCAGGGCATAATGGTCTCCCATGCCCCAATCTTGCTTTTTGCCGATATTTTCTAATTCCTTGCCGTCCTTAATCCAACGGTAGGTAAAAAATTCCGTAACGGACTGGTTCGGTGCATCAGGATTGCCGGCTTGAACCGTGCCTTGCCATCTATCTCCGGTACCATTATCAGCAAACTCAATATATTCGCCCCATTTTTTGGCATTTTCCGGCGTACTGCTGCCAAGTACAACATCATACTTGCGGTTATCACCAAAACTCTTGTCATCATAAGGCTTGCTAACAATAGTCAAGGCATCTGCCTTAGTCGTATCAAGTCCGCTGAGGCGGTCCATATCAATAACTACACGCTCGCCCTCAAAGACCAGCTTATTGGCATTGATATAGCCCAAGCTCATCAGCTCGGCGTTGGTCATCGCCTTGTTCTGCTTCAGCGCGTTGGCGATATCAGTATTTTCGTTCCACCTGTTGATATTATCTATTTTTTTGTTGGCAATATGCAGGCTGCCGACATTAATTTCCGCACTGTTGCCAATCTGCACGCCATTGGGGTTTACAAGATAGATATTGCCGCCCTGCTTATCACCGACATAGGAATTCAGCTTGCCGTAAATCTGCGAGCTTTCGCTGCCGGTAACATAGTTCAGCATATTAAAGTTATTGTGGTCACCACGAATAGTTACGGTAGCATTGGCACCGATAGAAAAGCTGTCCCAGGTGACAATGGCATTTTGGGTCGTCTGGTGCAAATTCATCTGGTTGCCCTGTGCTTTAAAACCACCTTCAATAGTACCGGCAATTACGTTTCCATTACCCGGAAGCATGTTGTTAGCAACAACGCTGTTGCCTGCGGCGCTGGCAACCCATGGCACTGAAAGCACAGAAAGCATTACAAGACTGGCCAGACGCGTATTTAAACGTTTATTTAGACTATCCTTTAGTTTCATTTTTTTCTCCCTTCATTTAAGCTGCATATTCAATTATCAATTTATTTTATAAGCCTGGTGTTTTTCCGCACCTTCTCCCTTAGGCACGGAAAAGCACCAGGCAAAATCACTTAAAACATTTTGTAAAGCTGGAACCACATATGGCCGCTATGGTCACGCGGTTCAACCCTATCTCTTTGCGCATTGATTTTGCGGGCATAATCCAATTGAGCATGCCAGGAATTATCCAAATTATAGCGCAGGCCCACGCCCCAACCGGAAAGATGCTCGATAAGAGCAGCATTATGCGATTTTACTGCGCCTGTATCAATAAAGGCTGCAGCCTCCAATCCCTTGATGCCCGTCTGACGGCGAACCTCGGCAGTAGCAGTAAAGCCAATATCGCCGCTGCCTTCACTGGCACCATAAGCACGCACGCCGTTCATACCGCCCAGGTAGAACATTTCGCTGCCGTCCAGGTTACGGTTGGCAATTTGGCCGCTGAGCTGTACGCGGTAGTTAGTTTTACCGTCATAAATAACGTGCAACAGGTCACTTGTCAGCTTATGGTAGTCGCCATCCAATGATTTACTGCCACTGCTCAAATTACCATACCAGTAAATCAGGCTGTACTGGCTGAAGCGGTTCGGCAGATACTGGCTGCCGCTGATGCCTGCATGGTAAACATTGGCCATTTTCTCCCAGCTCAGCTCCCCGGCCAACCCTGCAGCCTTCAAATGCAGTCTGTCCTTAATTTTACGATGGTCATAGCCATAAATCGCCGTCACGCGGTTCATGCGGTCGCGGTATACAGGCGTCAGACCGTAGAAGCTGAAGCCACGCGACTGACCAAGAGAATCGTAGAAGCTGTTGGTATTGATGTCATAGCTGCTCTGGCTCCAGCCAATGCCCCAGCGCGTGCCATCGCGTCCGACAGGCGCTTCATAGCGTGCACCATAGTTTTTGGTATCATGGTTGGTGAGCATACCGTTCAAAATAATTTTGTCACCCTGATGACCGGGGTTATTGATTTCGGTATTAAAGCCGTAGCGGTAACGGCCGCTGTAATAGCCACCGGCGTTGTCAGTAAATACGTAGTTATTCCAGACGGGACGACGCAGCACCTGCACCTTTACCTTCGTGGTGCCAGGCTTGCTGCCCGGTGCTAAAATTGCTCTGGCAACAACACCCGGCAAATCGTTGATGTTGTTCATCGTCATTTCCAGCGGCTTATCCATAATATAAGCACCGCTTTGCAGATTCTTATGAATATAACCAGCCAGCACTCTGTCCGCTACGTCCGATTCATTGCTGATAATCTCAATATCATCGTACTTGGCAACATAAACTGCAATTTCCAGCTCGCCCTGCTTTACCTCCTGCGGCGGCACAATAGCCTGCGCTACAGTATAGCCGCAGGTGCGCGCATATTCATTAATGCTGCTGATGAGCTGCTGCAGCTCTGCCATCTGCAGGCTGCGTCCTTCATACTCTTTGCAGATAGCTGCCAGCTTACCGTTCTTATCAGGCAGCGTGAAGCCTGTCAGTTTAACCTTGGCAACAAAAAACGCCGGATTAGCCTCCGTGCCTGTATTGCCAGGCTTATAAAGCTCGCCTGCACCTTGCATGCCTTCCACATGTTGCTCCTGTTGACCTGTTCTGTTGTAAGGATGTGTCGTTACAGCCTCCTTATCAAAGGTAGGTATGGGGTTTGCAGCTAATGCCGTTGTGCTCATCAGTGAGCACATAACAGCTGCTGCCATCAGCTTTTTGTTCATTATATTCAGCTCCATTCTCTTAATTTTCTCTAAAAAACTATATCACTCAAATTGATGATTTATAAACACTAAATTATTTACATATACCATTCTTTTATGATTATGAATAAACTTACCATTATAAATTACCTAGCTTCTTAACAGAAATTATAGCACTATGTCCCCCCCCAGTCAAACTCTTATCCATGAACACGCTACACTTGGCGTAAAAAAATTTACAGAGTCTTAAATATGTTATATTTGTTACACTTAATTGAAGTTTTTCATTTAAGGTTAAAATAAGTTCCAATAAAGTAAAGAAAAGGTGTATCTTTAGCAAAGCTTACGCAAAAAAAGTCGTGAGCAATGATAAACTCAAAGCTCACGACTTTTTATTTTTTCAAACACACACTATGAAATTACAAATTCACTGCCTCATCAGAAGCTCCAGCGAACACCGGCGTTCCACTGCCACGGGGTAACAACGTTGCCGCCATAGGTCTTTTCTACGTCAAAGTACAGATGAGTTGCGTCGCTCAGGTTGAGGTTGGTGCCTACGCCAACCTCCC
>ENA-ORPK01001635-ORPK01001635.1-human-gut-metagenome-genome-assembly--contig:-NODE-1635-length-17169-cov-36.451677_pt1 | contig 17169 bp, 6 predicted proteins | sample MGYA00242139_ERZ509068 | MGnify/ENA primary metagenome ERZ509068 (study PRJEB26280, sample SAMEA2338687) | human gut metagenome | biome: human gut; feature: human-associated habitat; material: faeces... | reverse complement strand
ATGCTACTTATGATGTTACCGGTAAAGGTTATTATTATAATGTAATGGATGGAACGAATGTAATAGGTGGCTTTAAGCTCGAATCTGTTACTCCTACCAAGGTTATGACAAAGGGAGAATACCTGATAAAGCGAGTTTCTTCAGATAAAGATGTATCTTCTGTTACTTATTTCGGATTAGAAGACAAAGATGCAGCCAATAAAGCTACTAATTATGTGGTTTGTCCTTGGTCAAAGGATCGTACAGGTCTTACTCTCGCAGAAGCCGAAGGTCCTGCATCTTTTTATAATGTAAAGAAGACAACTTCTACCGGTACAATAGCAGATGCATCATACATCCTCGATTATGTGATGGAGAATACGACCACCGATAATGCCGAGACTAATTCTACGGGCCTTGTCTTTAAAGGAAAGTATTATGAGCTTTCTGATTGGGACACAGCCAATAAGCAGCCTAAGCCTGGTAAATCCGGTACAGATAAATACTATACCTATACCATTCGCCATAGTGATCCAACAGGTGCTGGTCCTAAAACCGCTCCTATGTATTATGGCATAGTCCGCAATAACATCTATCGCATCAAGATAGAAGGAGTAGTGGGTGAGAAGAAGGGTATGGTTCTCACGATTGCTGTCAAGAAGTGGGCAAAGTATACCCATGCAGAGACTTCCATGTAATAAGACGGAAAATAAAGAGTAATAGATATGAATAAGATAAAAACGATAATGGCGCTGTTGGTACTGACGATGCTTGCCACCTTTACGGCTTGCTCGCCAGACGACAGTTCTATGTCTGATAATCCTGGTGGAGGAAGCAAAAATGGTTATACCATTCATCTCAAGCTCTCTACTTCTGCGTCTGGCTCTATAGGTCAGGCTGCACCTCATAGCCGTGCTCTTACTCCAGAGTGGGAGTCTGGTTCCGATGCAGAGAATATGAAGAGCTGGTTTGTTGTTCTTACTCAAGGTGGTAATGTGGTGCAGACTATAGAGAAAACTCAAGTTGATGCTCAGCATGCAAAGGAAGACGAGGTTACTCTGGAGAATGTAGCCCCAGGCAACTATCAGGTCTATTCTTTTGCCAATATTGATAAAACGCAGTTGGGTAAGTTGACAAGCGGTTCTACTGTTGATTTTATGAACAAGAAATATAAGATGAATGGCAATGGCTTCGATGCTACTATTTCTGGTATTCCTATGAGTAATGAGCAGACGCTTACTGTAAAACAAGATGGAACAACTGATAAGAATAAGCTTTGGGTAGTAAGAATGCTGGCAAAGGTTACACTTCAATTTAAGAATCCAAGTGCTACTCCTTTGGTAATCAATGATATTACCATCAGCGATATTACTAAGAACAGCAAAGATAATGCAAATGCTGATAACATCATGTTGCTGCCAAAGCATTCTGATGCTTCATCTGGTGCAGATAATGATGAGGTTGCATGCACTCCGAATCTGGTAGGGCAGGCGGCAACAGATAGTTATACATATCCGTTGTCTTCACCAAAAACGATTGCAGCGAATACATCTGATTATACAGAAGAGAATGAGGTTTCATTCTATGTGAATGAAAGTGAAGCGGGCAATACTTCCAAGTATTTCATCATTAACTTGAATACATCAAAAGGAGTCAAGCGTTACGCCCTGTTCCAGGATTGGACAACGATAGCTCGCAACGACCATCACATTCTTCCAATCTCATTAGATGATTACAAGTTGAAGTTTGATGTTCAGTCCTTCACAGCCATCGGTCTCTATCCATCCATAAGAGATAACGGAACCACTCTTTCCTATACCTGTTATTACCCAGAAGAAGAATTCCATATCCAGCCAAAGGTAGTGCATGCTGATGACACCGATGTGTCAGGAACCATCGATTATGCCAAAGTAAAATGGGAGTTAATCAAAGAAGATGGTATAGCTGATGAAACTGCTAATGCCAAGCTGGTATTTAAAACTATTCCATCATGGAATACAACCACCGGCTATTTTGAAGGTACTTTCAATGATGATGCTGCCGACAAGCAGAGTGCCCTCTACAAGGTCACAGTCCCTGTACCATGTGTCTTAGGAAAAGAACTTATATATAAGATACTTTTCACCAAGGATTTAAGCAGCTTTGCTGCTCGTAAACATTATACACGTAAATACTATCGCTATGAATAAGATTAAAAACATATATCGTACTCTCATCCTCCTCCTTTCATTGGTTCTGATGCCAGTGGAAGGATGGGGTGCTACTGCTGTATTGACGAAAGATGCTACTACAGGCTATTATAAACTAGATCTAAAGGATGCGTTTTTGGATGCAAACAATAATTATAGTAGCTATAAATATAAGTTTTATCGTTTAGAATTTAGAGATAATACTGATAAGTCAATACCTGACCTATCTAGCTGGGTTATTAAATATGGTGGACCTTGGAATGCATATGACGTAAGTTCTGAAACGTCTAGCAATTGCTATTTGTATAAGAATAGTGATAATTATTTTTTTGATGGAAATAAAGGACAAGCTTCTCAATATGGGAATAACGTTTTATATTTTACTCCTCCAACTGATGTAAATCTTGAAGGAGCAAAGATTGTTCTTCATCTTTCTAATGATGAAGGACTCTTGACTGATGCTACCAAAGAGCAAGCAACTTATACTTATAATATTCGTTTGGCAGAAAACTTGACTGATTATTCTGTGAAGGAAGCCAGCGAGCCAACCAATGTTATAAGTAAGAAATCTGTTGTTGATCAAAATAATGCACAAGCACGTGTAAAATTAGATATTAATGATGTCAAGTATATGCGTTGGCAAGTACTTGATAAAGATGGTTCTGTTATAAATTCTGTTAGTTCTTTATTGGCTGGAGAAACTGCAACCAATTATCAGGTTGTTAAGGATAAATATGTTTGGGCTAAGTTTGATAACTGGGAGCCAAATAATATAGCACAGGAATCAGATCGTACTGTGACTTTTAATTTGCCTTCAGGTAAAACGTGGGATGATGGTTATCAGGTGGTTTGTTATTGGGCAACAGATAAGTCTGATGGAGATTTTTATTCTGATGGTAGTAAAGTCTATTTTTTCCATGAGCCAACTCTTTCTGGCAAGTGTGTTTTCTCTTTTATGTCTAAGACGGCTGCAGAATCTGCTACGTTTACTCCTAACACAAGTAGCAATGTCCAAAAGACAACAGAGATTAGAACAACATCAGATGCTTCTTTTACTATTTCAATGCCTAATACAGCGAAATATATGCGCTGGTATGTAGCAGATAAGGATGGTAATGTGGTAGATGCTTTAACTCCTGATGGTTCAGCCACAGCTAATACTTATGTAAAGAAAGGTAACTATTATATTTGGTATAATAGTGATAAAGAGACAAGTAGTAACGATTTAAAGATGACCTTCACGCTTCCAAATGGGAAATCTTGGACGGATGGTTATCAGGTAATTTGTGCCTGGGCATCAAGTTCAGCTGGTTCTGACATTCTCTATGATAACAGCAACAATTATTATCTCTTGAAAGAACCAAATCTTAGTGGCTTGTATGTTACTGCATTTACAACTGCAGAACAGATTAAGAGTAAGGATCTTACTTTGAGCAGTTTGTCAAAAACAGCAGTTGATGAGTCTGATGTATATATGGTAAATGACGGCATTGAGCAGGTAACTGTTACAATACCAAAGCATAGTGTAAAGTATGTACGTTGGCAGCTCATTGACATGACTACGGGTCAGATTGTAGACGCAGTGGGTGAAAATGGTAATTCGATATTAAACAACTCCTACTTTACCAACAGAAAAAAGGGAAGTTTTGTTTATTACAATGCAACTTCTTCTTCCAATTCTCCTGTAAGACAGATAACTTTTGATAAGTCACAGATTACTGTTGCAGGCGAATGGAGTAACTATCAGCTAAAGGCAGTTTGGACCGATAATGTAGATGGTATTGACGCCCCAACTTTGGATACTAACCCATTTGTTGTGGCAGAACCTTCTGTGTTACAAGGTGCTTATACCGTTAATTTTAAGACCGTAGCTCAGGCAACTGCTGATATGAAACTGTCTTCAGCATTGTCATCTAATGTAATTAGTGAGTCTGATAACTTTGCTGTCTCTGGCAGTAAGGTTACTGTTACTGTGCCTACTCACTACCTCCGTTATATCCGTTGGCAGGTGATTGATAAGACTACAGGTAAGGTGATTGAAGATTTGCCAGATGGTACATTGAGTAGTTCTTCAACTTATAATAGAGGTAAGGGCAATGTTATTGGTTATTCTGAGACTTCTGTAAGCAATGAAAATCTCAGAACGATTACTTTTGATAAGTCTAAATTGAGTACTTCTGGTGATTGGAAGAATTATCAGTTGAAAGCTGTATGGACCAATGATGTCACTGGTATGACATCTTATATCAATACTGATGGTACAAGATATGTTGTATCTGAACCTTCTGTTATGCAGGGTGTTTATACAGTATCCTTTGCAGACAAGAGCGCTGTAGGTACATTGGTTACTTCTCCTGATCCAACAACAACAGTTAAGGAGGTAGATGGTATTTTGATAAATAATTTAACTGCGGGTAATGAAGTCAAAAGGATTAATGTCAACTTAAATCATAAGTTAGATGAAATTCTGTCAGCTCTTGGAAAGTCTTCAGTAAGCGAGCTTGGTAATCTCTATATTCGCTGGACAGTTACTGATGCTGATGGTAACAGCTTCAAAACTAATGGCTTTGGAATATCAAATAAGAAATACAATGACTTTAATAACAATAAGTATTTTAATGTCTTGACGAAAGCCCCAAGTAGCGAATTGTCAGACTTGTTGAAAGTATCCTTTGCACCAACTTCTGAGCTTTATACCTTTGATATAACAAATGTTACCAATATCTCTTGTGTCATCACAGATGATATAGAGGGATTGACAGAGACGGATGGAATCGTTACAAAAGAGCCTACTAGCCTGAAGTTGAAATATCAGGTAAATATCGTAGACCCTACTAAGGTGCCATTCCGTCATTACAAGGGTTATGCCAATGCAGATGGTGATTATGAGGTGATAGATGCTTCTAAGGGTCAGTTACGCCAAAAGACCTATACTTGGGAGTATACGTATCCAGTAGCAGAAGGTGAGTCTATTCCATTGACGTTACCTTTGGAAAACTATGCAACAAAAGGAAACCCATTGGAGCCTCTCGGATATTTCAGATGGTATAATTATGATACAGATATGGCTTCAGAACATCTGCAGGCCGATAATACTACAGGAGAATCATCTTTAATAAGATATCAGCACGTGCTTACCGATGAGTTTGGTAAGAGCAAGGGTATTTTTGCCTATAATATGCCTGAAAATACCAATGCTTGGCAAGGTAATGTTGGTGTTTTCTATACTCGTCCTAACGATACAAGTTGGGAGGGGGAGACTATCGCTTGTGATGTGAGCCGTTATGTTGATGGAATTGATGAGACAGGTACCTATATGGATCATGAAAGTACGCTTTCTATCCGTTATATCTTCCATCTGATTCCTGCAAAACAAATGGCAGATATGGAAAAGGATTTTCTTACCAATTCGGAAAATGACCTTACTTATGAGGATAATAAGAATGTTACCGTTGGTTTCGCTAACGCTATGTCGACAATGACTTTGCGTATTAACATGAAACCAACCATGTACTATTTCTATCCGATGATAAATCCGAAACATCATGTATATTTTCCAACAGGTCAATCAGACCGTGATATTGTTGCTAAAGATTTCGGAAGAGACCTCAAGCATGCAACTAAGGTTATATGGAGAATATATAATGGTGATAAAGATAGATATTTTGATAGTGAAAGTAATGTGGCTAACTTCCCTCGTTTCTTTGATGTCAATCAAAATCTCTTAAATAATGCAAATACATGGAAGAATTTGGATGGTAATTCCGTTTCAGATAAGATTACCTTCAAGTATGGTGACCACTTCTCTGTTGTGGCTTATGCTGTAGATGAAAGCGACAATAGTAGTTGTCCGATTGCTAATTTCAACTGTCGATTCTTTGGTTTCCATCCTATGATGGATTCTGAAATGGGGAATGAAGAGATTCAGCGTAAAATTTCTTATCTTCGTGATAATTATAACCGTGTGGCTATGGTTAGTTTCGATGATGATAGTCCTGAACAAACAGTTTCTGCTCCAACCAATGATATGGATAACCAGTCTGAACATCCGTCTGATTGGTCAAAGAGAAACTATGGATTTGTCTATAAGAATTTGATGAGTAAGAGTGCAGCTTATACAGGTAATCCTACGTATTATGACCCAATGCATTCACCATTGCATGGTGAATATGGTATCTATAAGACGGCTAATGTACCGGGAATTTCATCTGGTTCTGATAAATATAAGTGGTATGATGGTTCTGAGTTGCATGACAGAACCTGGGAATTAACCGGAGGTTCTCAAACCGGTTCTTTCCTTTATGTAGATGCTTCTGATGAAAGCCGTACCATCGCTTCTGCTGAGTTTACTGCAAGTCTATGTACGGGACAGCAAATGGCTTTTTCTGCGTATGTTGCTGATATGACTAGTGCCCAAACATATCCGCAGCTTATGTTTAAATTGTATGGTCTTGTTGGCAATCAGAAAGTATTGCTTCATAATTTCTCTTCTGGAGATTTTGAAACCAATCGTGATAGTTATAATAAAGGAAAATGGTATCAGGTATATGGTCAGATTACCATTCAGAAAGAGTCACATGCAGAACAGTATGATAAATTCCGTATTGAGATTGATAACTATAGTGAGGGTACTCAAGGTGCGGACTATGCAGTTGATGATATCCGTATATATTTAAAGCCAGCCAAGGTGGAGGTCTTCCAGGACCGACCTGCCTGCGGTGAAAATGGGGTGGCAAATGTCAAGCTGAAGATACGTGCTATTCATGAGACATTGAATGCTATACTTAACCATACGAATACGAAAATCCATTTCCGTTTTGTGGAAGAAGATGGTACGCCTATAAAGGAAACAGGTCTTTACAACTATAATTTGGATGGTGCGGAGAAAGCAATGCCAGATGGCTATGCTTCTGTTGATGTATATGACTCAGAAACAGATTGTAAGTCTCATACGATAGATGGTGTCAACATGATAGAGACTGATGCTTATGGTGAAACTTACATCATTCTCGCTAATCATAAGTTTGGACTCAAGGCTGGTAAGAAGTATTATGTCTCAGTATGTGCTGATAGTGATCCAAATGCACCTAATGCACAGTGGGGTAAACCTTCTGATGTCTGCTCTATTTATAGCGATTTGTTCGAGTTGATTGGTCAGACTCCTGCCATTATAGATAGCAAAGGTAATGTCATTACTGACTATCGTGTGGACTGTGCTGATCCTAATCCTAGTGTTAAACTTAAGGGAAGTCTCACAACCATCGATCCAAAGACTGGTGCAAAGATTATGCTTACAGATGTGCCTTTCTACTGGTATATCGATCAGAAGACAACGCCTTATAACAGTACCGCTTCTAATGAGATTACGATTCCTGTTAGGGATATTAACTATGGTGCTCATACAATCTATATGAAACCAGCACCTAATGGAACAAATGCTGACGGTGAGGATGTTTATACTACACCGGATGGAGTCAGTTACTTGCTTTGTAATGAAGCAGTTCCTGTACCTCTGCGTATAGCTAAGGATGGCCCACAGCTTAACTTCGGTTTCAATGATGTGTATTATCCGTTTAATGATGCAACTTATAAGTCTGCACTCCGTATCGGATTGCCACAGATTAAGAAGTTGTTGGAGCAGAACAAGACAAACTCTTCCAAGGGTTATCTCCAGGTACCATTGCATAGCGCAAGCTATAAAACTGGTGTCGAAGATAAGACTTTGACATTCATTGATGATAGTAAGACTGGTGCAAATTCTGCAGAAGTCTATGTTGCTACAACCAATGACCCTCTATGGGATGCTTCTTTATTGAATAAACCTGTTGCAACATTAAAGTCTGATCATATAGGCGAAGTGGGTACTGCGACTCAGGCAACCCTTGACCTCCTGTTCTCACATGATGTATTGGATAAATTCCATGAGGGATACTACTACGATCTTCGATTCGTCTTCGAGCAGAAAGCAGCTGCAACAGGTGGAACAAGTTGTCCTGGTGAGGCTTATCTCAAGGTGAAGATAGTTCCGGAATTCATTACCTGGACTCCTACAGCGAATGGCGGTATGAATGCCAACTGGAATAATGATGACAACTGGCATCGCTCATCATCTACAGAATTGTATGATGATAAGTATACAAATTATCTGGCTTATGGCAGTAGCATGTCGGGTACTCCTGCTTCTGCAAAGGACATTCCTACGCTGAATAGCTATGTGCCAATGAAGTTTACCAAGGTTACTGTCGTCAACTTGAATGGAAAGCCTTTCCCTGACCTCGGTAACATAGTTTACCGTCAAGAGAATGGTATTGCTACCAAGTTGAATAATGCCAAGGGTGATGTGGCAACAACGTATATCCAGTATGACATCATGGCGTTTTGGGATGAGGCGGATGCTAACAAGGGATTGGATACAGAAGGTAATCTGAAGTGCGAGAAGTTCTATGGCAATACCTGTCATCAGATTTACTTCAAGCCTCAGGGCGAACTTCGCGACCAGTGCTATCTGGTATATGACAAGGCTTGGGTTGAGAAGGAGTTGGTGCCTAACAAGTGGTACACCATGGCTTCACCTCTGCAGTATATCTACGCCGGTGATATGTATGTGCCAGCAAGTAATGGACGACAGGAAACTAAGGCGTTTACTGATATCAACTTTGATACTAATGTGAATAGCCGAAGCAAGTATCCGGTTTATCAGAGAGCCTGGATGAAGAGCGATGTGAAGGAAATCACTCCTAAGGGTGATTATTCTGCATCGCATTATCCGGATGGAACAGCTCCTAGTGATGTTGATATGAATCTCGGTTACTGGAGCCACGTATATAATAAGGTGGATGAAAGCTATTCCGCAGATGGAACCTTCGGTGGTTTCTCTATCAAGGCTGGTAATGCACTCTTGCCAAAGGATCAGACTAAGAATGCGCTCCTTCGTTTGCCAAAGGAAGATACAAGCTATCAGTACTTTGATTATGATGGTTCAACGACTTCTGGTGGTAAATCTGTACAAGTAGGAAAGGCTGGTCATGGCAAGCTTCTCGTTGCTTTCAATAACGATGAGAAGCATCTCGCAGAGAAGACCCAGAGCTTGGGAGATGATAACACCAGCGGATTCTATCTCGTAGCGAATCCATATACCTGCTCTATCTCGATGGCTAAGTTCTTCGAGGCAAATACTGGTTTGCAGAACGCTATTTGGATTGTAGAGAATGGTGAGGTGAAGGCGATTTCTTCTACCGAATTGGGTAAGCAGAACTACGCTATCCAGCCTACCCAGTCGTTCTTTGTTAAGAAGAATGCTGGCGCTACTATTAGAGAGGTAAGATTCACTTCTACGATGTGTGTAGACCGCACCATTACTCCTGGTCTGTTGATGGCATCTGACTATGTAAAGACTGTAGAGGTAGAAACTGAGAATTCCAATGGCCAGACCTCAAAGGCACGCATCGCTTTGCGTCAGGAGGCTTCTGCCGACTATGATGACGAGGAGGATGTTGACCTCTTGTACGATCAGAACCTCAAGGATATTCCGCAGGTTTATACCGTTGCCGGTAACGAGGCGGTGGCTGTGAATGCAGTTCCTGAGTTGTCATGGATTCCGCTCGGTATCGTGAGCCAGCAGGCTGAAGAGGTTTCACTTACCCTGAAAGGTGTGAACAAGCTCGATGCTCCTGTTTATCTCTACGATGCAGTATCGGCAAGCTATACCGAACTTCATGATGGCGAGGCTGTGAAGGTGAAGGCGGGTGACCACGGAAGATACTTCCTCACACAGACTCGTACCGTAACAAGCATCGACCGTATTGAGGCAGAAGAGCAGAACGCACCGGTAAAGGTTTATTCACCTGCTGCGGGCATGATTGTTGTATCAGCCTTGAATGGTGAGAAGTTGGGTAGGGTAGAGGTATTTACCTTGGATGGCAAGAGGGTTCACAGTTATCAGTTGCCTAATAAGCAGAGAATGATTCTCCGTGTTCCATCCGGAGTATATATCGTAAAGGCATCCACCCAGTCCTGTGCTCAGGCTAAGGGACAGAAGGTTGCCGTAAGATAGGAGAAGCTTGGTTTGACAAGTTTATAATAGTTGATAAAAAACGAAAAGAGGGTGTATCATGAATTTATGATGCACCCTCTTTTATTCGTATATTAAAGATATATTGTCGGAAAAGACAGGATATATTTCTGAGTTATTTAGTATCTCCGGCCGCACAACAGCTGTTGTGCGCTTGCATAACAGCTGATATGCGCTCGCACATCAAGTGTTGTGCGAGCGGTGACCATCTGTTATGCACCAACTTTTATTTTCCTTCACTATATGAACAAATCCTTCTTCGGCATATCTGCCATGAACTGCTTGCGGAGCTTCTCAAAGAATGCCATGGTGTCGTTGCTGAAGCCGTGCCCCTTCCAGGTGGAGGTGTTGGTGATGAGAATCCAGCACTGGCCGTCGGGGTACTTCAGGACAATGGCGGAGGTGCCGGCAAGAGAACCGGTACGAATCCACGGACCATTGCTCTTTGGAGTGTAGTTCCAACCGATGGAATACTGATGGTCGGGCTGCTCGGTGGTCATGAACTGGATGCTCTTCTGGCTGAGAATGTCCTTGGCATGTGGCATACCGTCGATGCTGGCGATGAGACGGCTCAACTCGGCTGCGGAACCACACCATGCTCCGGCACCGGAGAGGCGAGGAAGGTCGGTATCGCCATAACACTTTTCTACCATTCTGCCACTGTTGTTGTATTCATATACCGGGATGCTGCCCTGGTGCATGTAATATTTCGTCTCGTTAGGACGGCGGTCCTTGTAGTAGGTGCCGGCAATATGCATGTCGTAGCATCCGGCAGGCTGGAGCACGTACTTCTGCATGAAGTTCTCGTACTTCATTCTGCTCTTCTTCTCGATAATCATCGAGAGAATCATGTAGCCCAGATTGCTGTAGCATTTGCCCTCGCCCGGCGTATAACCCAGATGGCGCTTCAGGAGAATCTTGAGCAGGGTCTTATGGTCAGGAGGAGTAGTGAGATGGTTCTGCATCATGATGTAGCGGGTAGAGGATACCGGGTCGCCGGCATAGTTGTTGAAACCTGCCTGATGGCGCAGCAGCTGTTCTACGGTGATGTTGTAGTAGCGCTGGTCCTTGATACTGTTATTGTAGGTGGTATCGTTCAGGATTCCCTTCGGTCCGAATACCTTCTCGTTCATCTTGAGCTTCTTCATCTCCTGCAGTTTCATGATGCCTACAGCAGTGATAAGCTTTGATACAGAGGCGAAGCGCATCAGCATGTTCGGTTCCATTCGGATGCCCCTCTCCTTGTCTGCCCATCCGAAACCGCGGGCATAGAGCAGGGAGTCGTTGCGGGTGATGACGAGCTGTGCCCCGTTGATTTCCCATCGCTTGAGGTATCTCTCCACGAGCGAATCCATCTTGTGATATTCCTTTCCCTCGGTGAGGGCATTGCTGATGGAATCGTTGATATGCACCTTGGGGAGCGTATCCTTTGCCTTCTCCTTATCCGAAGATGAGGTGCAGCGCGATACGCAACTATGTGTAGACCATGCGACGATGGCCGTGAATGTGAGCAATATGATAGCTATTCTTTTCTTTCTGAGTCTTCTTGCCATATTTATTGATGATGTTTTTTACAGTTTACGGCTTGCAAAGATACTGCAATCTGATGAATTGGCAAAAAAAATAAAGTTAAACATCTACAAACATGAACGGTTAAGCAGATTTTTATGTACCTTTGCACCGTAGTAATACTTGAACAGGTAAATGAAAAAGATAATTAAAAGGATATTCAGATCCTTCTTATATATAATAGGTATGGCAGGGCTTGCTCTCTTGCCCGACATCTGGCTCTGGCATCTGGGAGTGAGCGGGTGGCCTTTGGCGCTAGCCATTCTATGGTGGGTGCCTTCCTTGCTGCTTCTGCTAGCAGAGGTAGGGCTGCAGATGGGCTTCTTTCATAAGCTCTCCGTCCGCATCCTCTTCACTACGATTCTGTTTTCGGTGATGCCCAAGGTGGTGTTCATCCTCTTCGATTTCATGTTGCCGTGGTTCTTTGCCCTCCTTCCGGCGCTGGCGCTGATGGGATGGTTTGCCTTCGGATTCATTGAGGGCTGGAAGCGGTTGGAGATACGGTACGTAACCTATGAATCGCCCGACCTTCCACCTTACTTTGACGGTTACCGTCTGTTGCATTTCACTGATTTTCATCTGGGTTCTTTCCCGAAGGATAGTGACTTCGTGCAGAAGGTGGTGGATGCAGCCAATAATGAGGAACCGGACATGATGCTCTTTACGGGCGATCTGGTGAACAATGATGCCAGGGAGGTGGAGCCTTATCTGGAAACGCTGAAACAGCTGCATGCCCACGATGGCATCTTCTCGGTATGGGGAAACCATGATTACTGCGAGTATGGCAACAATCATACGATAGCAGGACTGAGAAACAACTGGAAGCTGCTCTATAACTATCAATGCCAGTTGGGTTGGCATCAGTTGATGAACGAGCACTATACCGTGAGTCATGGTATGGCTTCCATCGATATCATCGGTGTGGAGAATGCGGGGCAGCCTCCTTTCAGCAACCGCAGCAAATTGCCAAAGGCGATGAAGGGACTGAAGAAGGAAGGGTTCAAGATACTGCTGACTCATGATCCTCATCACTGGCGCAGAGAGGTATGGGACCGACCTATCCAGCTGACACTGGCAGGACATACGCATGCTGGACAGTTGCAGATAGGCAAGTGGACACCAGCCCGCATGGCATTCAAGGAGTGGGGTGGTGTTTATCGCAAAGGCAGTCAGATGCTGAATGTTTCATCGGGCATCGGCGGCTCCTTCCCGTTCCGATTGGGAGCTTGGCCAGAAATGACTGTAATAACGTTAAAAAGGACTTTAAAATGATGTGCATACGTTAATAAAATACAAATACTCTCTTAAAACACAAAGATTGTGGTAAATATTTGCCGAAACTTTTGTGAATACGAATAAAAATCGTATCTTTGCACTAGTTTTCGCATATATTTGGGCAAATGGGGGGTGTCGAGACGACTGTACTCCATTTGTTTTTTTATATCCTTCTCCCAAATATCCCTTTTCTCCTCACTTTATTTCCTGTGAATTTGAAGAGTATTCAGTATGAAAACTAATCATAAAGTTCCAAGTTTCAAGTTCAAAGTAAAAAGTTCCAAGTAAAATGAAGATTCCAGTAGAAGAACAATATAAATTCGTGAAACTATCACTTCCTGATGGTAGCAAGGCTGAAGGTCATGATGTGTTGCTGCATGCCTGCTGTGCGCCTTGTTCGTCAGCGATTGTAGAGTGTATGCTTCGCAACGGCATGAAGCCGACGGTATATTTCAGCAACAGTAACATTTATCCCTTGCAGGAGTTTGAGATTCGCAAGCACGAGCTGATGCGCTTCCTGGAAGCGCAGGGGGTTCCGTATGTGGAGGATGAGTATGATCATGAGGAATGGTTGGCTACCATCAAGGGATTGGAGCTGGAGCCTGAAAGGGGAAGCCGTTGCTCGATGTGTTTCCGGTATCGTTTGACGCATGCGGCTAGGTATGCTCAGGAGCATGGCTTTCATCTCCTTACTACTACCTTGGCTTCTTCCCGGTGGAAGAATATCCAGCAGATAGATGCAGCCGGACATCTCGCCGTAGAAGGTTGTCCGGATGTAGAGTGGTGGGATATGAATTGGAGAAAGGGCGGTTTGCAGAATCGCCGTGGTGAGTTGTTGAGACAGAATGAATTCTATAACCAGTTGTATTGCGGTTGTGAATTCAGCATGAGATAAAAAATCGCCCTGAAAAGGCAAAAGCATGGTTTATGTAAAGCTTTTGCCCTTTCAGGGCGAACTGTTTTATATAAAAATCTGTGTGAATCTGTGAAATCTGTGGGACTTAAGAAAGACCAGTAATTTCACCATTAACCACATCGATACGCTCAGCCTGTGGGCTCTTTGGCAAACCTGGCATACGCATGATAGGACCGGCGATGACTACGATCATCTCAGCACCCATATTCAGGGTGATGTCGCGAACGTGGAGTTCGAAGCCTTCTGTAGGACCGTAAGCCTTAGCATCGGTAGAGAAGCTGTACTGGGTCTTGGCAATACAGATAGGGAACTTCTCTGCACCCAACTTCTTGATTTCATCAATCATAGCCTTTGCAGAATCGCTCATGGTTACGCTGCCGGCACCATACAGATTGAACGCAACCTTCTCAATCTTCTCTTCTACAGAATCTTCGTCAGCGTAAGTGAAGTAGAGAGGAGCAGATGGACGCTCGTCGATGGTCTTTACTACGAGTTCTGCCAATTCCATCGCACCCTTGCCACCTTCGGCGAAGGCACTGTTGACAGCGAATCCGCAACCCATCTCCTCACAGTGCTTGCGCAATACCTCAATCTCCTCGTCGGTATCGGTAGCAAACTTATTGAAGGCGATGACTACGGTCTGACCAAAGCTCTGAAGGTTTTTCACGTGCTTGTCGAGGTTCCAGTAACCAGCTTCCATTCCTGCAACGTTAGGCTGTTTGATATCTTCCAGAGCTACGCCACCGTGCATCTTCAATGCCTGGAGAGTAACAACAAGAACGGTAAGGTCTGGCTGCAGACCGGTCTTGCGGCACTTGATGTTGTAGAACTTCTCTGCACCGAGGTCAGCACCGAATCCTGCCTCTGTGATGGCGTAGTCGCCATATTCAAGGGCTGCTGCAGTAGCCATGATAGAGTTGCATCCATGGGCAATGTTAGCGAAAGGTCCGCAGTGAACGAAGGCAGGAGTGCCCTCGGTAGTCTGAACCAGGTTTGGCTTCAAGGCATCGAGGAGGAGGGCAACGATACTGCCACCTACACCCATATCCTTGACGGTGAATGGTTTGTCATCCTCAGTGATGCCGAGGAGAATATTGTCGATGCGACGACGGAGATCGTCTACACTTGTTGCGAAACACATGATAGCCATGATTTCAGAAGCAGGAGTGATGTCGAATCCAGCCTCTGTCTCGATGCCGTTCTTATCGCCGATACCGGTGATGATGCGACGGAGACCACGGTCGTTGACGTCCATTACTCGGCGCCAGAGAATCTTCTTGAGCTTGAATCCCTCTGCCTCGTGCTGGAAACGGTAGTTGTCCAGGAGGGCAGCAATCATGTTGTTGGCCTCTGTGATGGCATGGAAGTCGCCTGTGAAATGGAGGTTGATCTTATCCATAGGCAATACCTGTGCATAACCGCCACCGGCAGCACCACCCTTCATGCCGAAGCAAGGACCGAGAGAAGGTTCGCGCAGAGCTACTACTGCCTTCTTTCCAATCTTCTGCATACCGAGGGCGAGACCCACGGATACGGTGGTCTTACCATTACCAGCCTTGGTAGGACTGATAGCTGTAACGAGGATAAGATGATGGTTCTTAAACTTGTTTCTGTCAATTTTGTCCGTAGTAATCTTAGCGATGTAACGGCCGTAGTTTTCCACTTGGTCTTCATGGATTCCAAGTTCTGCTGCCACTTCATTGATAGGGCGCAGTTTTACTGATTTAGCTATTTCAATATCTGTCAACATAAGAATAAATAGTTTTTATGGTGCAAAGGTACGGAAAAGTATTCACATATTAGAATAATAATGTATAAAAAAACAAAATAAAAAAAGAGGAAGACTTTCCGTCTCCCTCTTTTCATTTATTTCTTTACATAGAGTTTGAAGCCCTTTACGCTTCCTGGAGCTCCCTGTTCGGCACGTGGCAAGTACTCGAAGGCAGAGATGGTAACCTCCTTGCCCATATCCACGATGCCGAGGTGTGGAAAGTTGGCACCCTTTTCGGTCTGCCAGTAAGTGCTCTCCTGCAAGTCAAACATCTTGTCGAGTGTTGAGTTGCCCTTCTCGCTGTCGGCATAGAAGGCTACCCAGTTGTTGCGGTCGATGCGGTTGCCCTGTGCATCCTGCAGATAAACCTCGGCGATGGCAATCTGGCTGTCGCCGCTCTGGCTGCTTTCTGCCTGGATGGCGAAGTAGCGACCTGTTACAGGCTTGTCGAGCTTGATGGTCTGCCAGCCGTTGCCGGCCTTGAACTCACCCTTCAATACTGGGGTCTCAGAATTCAGATCCATGCGATGGCCCGGCTCGTTGTGCTTATTGCTCTTTTCGAGCTTCAGCTTGTCGAGTTCTGGATGATCCTGGCAGAAAGCGGTAGGAGCCACGTTGGAGCCTGGCTTGCCTGCTTCGCCCTTAGGACCTACTACATCGAGAACAATCACCTCGTTCTTTCCCTTCTTCAACCAGCAGCCTGGGAGATAGAGGGTCTGCTGAGGACCAATCTGCCAGAAGCGGCCGAGAGCATGACCGTTTACGTAAACCTGACCCTTGCCGAATGCCTCCATATTAATAAAGGTATCGCCCACCTTCTTGATGTTGAAGTAGCCACGGTAGTAACCCGCCTTGCTCTGAAGACCGCGCATCTTGTTGGTTGGCATGGCGAGTGCCTTCACTGCCGTCTGGTAGTCATCAGCGATGGTGCTGTTGTTCCATCGGGTAGGGGTGAGGGCAAGTTCGCAATCCTCTTTCTGAGTAGTGAGGGTTACGTTGCCGATGATACCCTTGTAGTCCTTGATGGCACGGCCGAAGTTGATTCTTCCCATACCTTCTACCACGATGGTGAGCTGAGCACCCTGTGGCATGGCAGGCAATTCGAGTGATTTCTCGTTCTTCACACGGTCTATCTTGCCAACATACTTTCCGTTCACATATACCTGAGCAAAGTCGTGGAACTCACCGGTGAGGGTTGATATGCCTTCGATGGCAGGAACCTGGGTTTCATAAACCATGGTGCCCCATCCCATATCCATATCCTCGAAACTCTGGGGAGCTTTGCTTTCCTTTTCCTTTCCGATACCGTAGCTCAGAGGCTTGTACTCGCTGAACTTGAACTCAGGCACCTTGATGATCTGCATCGGAGCCTTAGGCACGGCTGGCAACTTCTTGCCGT
>ENA-ORPK01001631-ORPK01001631.1-human-gut-metagenome-genome-assembly--contig:-NODE-1631-length-17183-cov-17.490075_pt1 | contig 17183 bp, 18 predicted proteins | sample MGYA00242139_ERZ509068 | MGnify/ENA primary metagenome ERZ509068 (study PRJEB26280, sample SAMEA2338687) | human gut metagenome | biome: human gut; feature: human-associated habitat; material: faeces... | reverse complement strand
CGAACTTATTCGTGAATTATTCATATTTATAAAATTAATTTTGAACAGTTACTTATAGAAATGTATGTAGGTGCAATTCCGGTTGCCCCGAATAATAATTAATAACCAATAAATAAACAAATAAAGAAAATGGAAACAATTCTTTCAATAGCAGGTAAACCAGGACTTTACAAACTCGTCAATCGTGGCAACCGTAACCTCATCGTTGAGGCTATCGACGCTACTCACCGTCGCATGCCGGCATTCGCTTCCGACCGTGTTACATCGCTTGCCGACATCGCAATGTACACCGACGCTGAGGACATCCCATTGTGGCAGGTGCTCAAGAATCTTGGCGAGAAGGAGCAGTCGAAGGAGTGCTCGCTCAACTACAAGAAGTGTTCAGCCGACGAGTTGCACGCTTTCTTTGCTGAGGTTTTGCCTGCATACGATCGCGACCGTGTTCACGATTCAGACATCAAGAAGCTCATCCAGTGGTATAACATCCTCGTCAACAACGGCATCACCGATTTCGAGGCAGCACTCGCTCCTACAGAAGGTGATAATGTAGACGACCGTCAGGAGGCCGAATAATGATAAAATCCGTAAGACCAAAGAAAAATCTCGGACAGCACTTCCTTACTGATCTTGGCATAGCCAAGGCTATTGCCGACACGGTAGATGCTTGTCCCGACATACCGGTGCTTGAGATAGGTCCCGGCATGGGTGTCATGACGCAGTTTCTTGTCACCAAGCCTCGTCCCGTAAAGGCGGTAGAGATAGACAAGGAGTCGGTGGCTTATCTCAACGAGAAGTTTCCGAAACTTCGTGAGAACATCATTGGCCAGGACTTCCTGCGCATGGATCTCAACGAGATTTTCGACGGCAAACAGTTTGTGCTCACCGGCAACTACCCCTACGACATTTCGTCGCAGATATTCTTCAAGATGCTTGACTATAAGGAGCTGATACCTTGCTGTACGGGTATGATACAGCGCGAGGTGGCTCTGCGTATAGCATCGGCTCCGGGCAACAAGGCCTACGGCATATTGTCGGTACTGATTCAGGCATGGTACGACGTGGAGTATCTCTTCACCGTCGACGAGACAGTATTCAATCCGCCTCCAAAGGTGAAGAGTGCCGTAATACGCATGACACGCAATGAGGTGATGGATTTAGGATGCGACGAGCGTTTGTTCAAGCGCGTGGTGAAGACTGTGTTCAATCAGCGCCGTAAGATGCTGCGTGTATCATTGCGCCAGATATTCGGTGGCTCTGCATCGCCCGAATTCTATGCTCAAGACATCATGACCAAGCGTCCCGAACAACTCTCAGTGCAGCAGTTTGTGGAGCTTACTAATATGGTGGCAGAAGAAGCACAAAAAATCGGAAAGACATTGTAATTTAGAATTTCGAGTTTTAAGATAAAAGGCTTTACATTAGATGTAACGAGAACCAAGTTCTCTACAATCTAATGTAAAGCCTTTTTTTGTTTATAGGGAAATAGGAGAGAAATATCCTAATAAAAATCTTGAATAGCATGTCCGATTTTTTTGTTTCATACGTTATATCTATGTAAGAGAAATGAAACCAAGCGAATTTAACCATATCATCCTGCCCATGCGCGACGAGCTGTTAGGCTATGCGCTGAGTGTCACAAAGTCAGAGGACAATGCCGAGGACCTTGTGCAGGAGGTGATGTTGCGCCTTTGGGACAAGCGTTCAAGGCTCGATTCAGGAGGTCGGCTCAAGTCGCTTGCCATGACAATGATTCACAATCTGTATCTTGACCAACAGCGACACGAGAGTCATACAGCAGCAATGCCCGACAAAGTGGACATAGCTGTGGACGATCGGCGGGCGGAACTCCGTGACGAGACAAGGTTAATCCGCGACATCGTTGCACAGTTGCCACCTCTGCAACAGCAGATATTCCGCATGAAGGAGATAGAAGGCTATACCGCTGACGAGATAATGCTGATAACGGGATGTACTGCTGATAATCTCAGGCGAAACCTCTCAAGAGCACGAATCAAGATACGCGAGACTTACATTAAAATAATGATGAAAGGAGTCGGAACATGATAAAAGATATAAAGCCAAAATTGCACGAAACCGACATTCGGATGCTTATCGACAGATATATGTCGGGCGATACCACTAACGAGGAGGAGGCTACGTTGCGCACGTGGTTTCGGCTTGCCGGAGACGACATACCTGAAGAGTGGCGACCGCTGCGAGCTTTGTTTTGTTTTGTGGATGAACAGCGCAGCACCACTTTGCAGCGAGCCATGCATCGACCCCGCATATGGATTTCGTCAGCTGTGGCTGCTGTAGCTATTGTCATAGTGATGCTTGTGCCGTCGATGAACAAAGCTTTCGCCCCGGAACCGCAAAACTATGCTGTCATAGACGGAAAGGTATATACCAACCAAGAAGTGATAAACGAGCAGGTGGATGACGCACTACAGACTGTCTCGGCAGAGAACGACGATCCGTTCAGCGCACTCGACCTGATGCAATAACATTTGACAACAATTAAAACCATTTACATTATGCATAAACTATTTGATATCATATGCAAACCTCCGCTGATTGCAGCCAGGATGGGTCTTCTGTTTGTCATGACGTTGTGCGTTATGCTTCCGTGCCACGCACAGGATGGACTTGCCGTTAATGGCATATTCCAGCAGTACGGTCATTCTAAGGGTTGCAAAATGGTGGTGATGCATAACACCAAGCTCCGAGGCTATCAACTGGCCATATACAAGAGCCTTACATATAATAACAAATATGCAGCAAGCATCAACAACATCCTGAAGACCGATCGCCGGGCTGCTAAGAAGATTCGTGAGGTAGTGGACGACGGACGAATAGCAAGTGGCTATTATATGATGGCACCACTGCCGTCAGGCAACAATAGATATATTCTCTTTAGCCATACCGACCGAGGCAAAGGGGCTGTGATATACATCGAAGGCGATTTGTCGCCGGACGACATAATGTCGATATGCTATACTAAGAGATAGCAAGAAATATAAATAGAAATATTTGGAAATTTAAAAAACGTATATTATGAATATCAGAACATTGGTATTGGCGGCAACCTTCATGCCAGCCATAGCTTTAGCACAGGAGGCAACCACAGCGCAAGACACAACATACACCCAGCAGTCAGCCACAGTGTCTAACACGTACGACACAACTTTTGTATTCAACAGTCAGAAGTTTGCCATATCTCAAAATGGTGAACGTACGAATGTAAGTGTGTACAAGAAGTGCGGCACGGAGATGAAGAAGGTCAGAGAGACCGAGTTTGTCGACGGACAGGAGGTGGAGCAGGTGTATATCACGTCGCCCTTTATCCCCAGAAAGACATACAAGCGTCGCAATCAGGAGTATAGCCATTATCCGTTTTTCTTCTATGGTGGCAACATGCTCGCAGGCTCGGCATTTGGTGTCAAGTCGGAAGGTAAGGAAATGCGCGACAGCAAGTCGGGTGAATGGGGATTTACAGGTTGTACGTTCGAGTGTCCTATAAGCAGCAGTTCGTGGGCAGTGACGGCTGCTATGTCGTTGGCTTTTGTCAGCCATCACTTTAAGACCGACTATATGCTTACTACCGTTGACGGTATAACAAGCTTTAAGCCTTTCGCCGTTGGAGATGATGAGAATGGCGAGCGTCCGTCTAAAAGCTACCTAAGCTATTGGGCCGTCCGCATTCCGATAATGCTGGAATGGTCCAACCGCATCGGTTCTGAAGACGTCTATGCAGCTTTCGGCCCATCCATAGAGTTTCGTGCAAAGGAGCGTTCACGCTATAAGCTCGGCAAGAGACATACGCTGACAAGAGATGTCAACATGAATCCTGTAGGCATAAATCTTGAGGCACGTCTTGGATATGGCTTCTTGATGCTTTATGCACGCACATCGCTCACTCCGCTTTTGCATACTAAGTATGCTCCCGAATGGCATCCATTCACCGTTGGAGTAGGACTGAGGTTGTAAGATTTAGACGTAAAGTCCCCGCCACTTGCACAAGCGACGGGGACTTTTTCCTAACCTTCACTATTTATTATTCAGCTGTTTCGAGGAGCAGCACTCGGCTTGCCCATTCGTTGGCCTTGCCCCAGTCTGCATTATGACCGTAAGGAATCTCCAGGCCGTTCTGCATGAGATATTCGCCTGAGAACGTCTTGCCCTCGAAGGCGAGCGGAGTCTTGTCTATGCGGTTAAGCTCGGTGATGCGGTAGCGCTTCTGCGGGTTGAGTCCTGCCATAGGGATGCGCGGCAGATGCTGATTGCAGAACGACTCGGTCTTCCACCAGAAGAACACCGCCTTGTCCTTGGCGTTGGTCACGTACATAAGCGAAGCCACACCCTTCTTTTCGTAGGGCGACTGCAGGCGATAGAGGTCGCCGAACTGCACTATTGGACGGATGCGCTTATAGTCGGCTATTGCCTTGCGACACTGGGCCTTCTCGTCCTTGCTGAGCACCTTGGGCTGTATCTCCATGCCCAGACGGCCGCTCATGGCCACGTCGGTGCGATACTTCAAAGGCACGGTGCGGGCTGTCTGATGGTTGGGGGCGTTGGAGATGTGGGATGCCATGGCTATGGCAGGGAAGAAGTAGCTGGTTCCCCACTGCATGTAGACGCGCTGAAGGGCGTCAGTATTGTCACTGGTCCAGAACTCGTCGAAGTATGGCAGTGTGCCCCAGTTGACACGTCCGCCACCAGAAGCGCAGTCCTGGATGGTGAGGTCGGGGTATTTGGCACGGATGCGCTGCAATACCTTCTCGAAACCACGGTGATACTCGATGAACATATGGCTTTGATTGTTGGCGGTGAGATATTGCGAACCATGGTTGGTAATCTTCATGTTTGAGTCCCACTTGATGTAGTCAATCTCGGGATACTTCGTCATCATGTCGTCGACGATAGAAAACACAAAGTCCTGCACCTTAGGATTGCCGAGGTCGAGCACCACCTGTGTGCCGCCACGTCCACATTTAAGGTCGCGGTGGGGAGCCTTGATCACCCATTCGGGATGTTTCTCGAAGAGTTCACTCTTTGTGTTCGCCATCTCCGGCTCGAGCCATATACCGAACTTAATGCCCTGCTTCTTGGCTTTGGCAAGCAATCCCTCAATGCCATTGGGCAGCTTGTTCTTGTCAACCACCCAGTCGCCCAATGCACAGTTGTCAACGCTACGTTTGTACTTATTGCCAAACCATCCGTCGTCCATAACGAAGAGTTCGCCACCCATCGACTTGATGTCTGCCATCATCTGCGCCATTTCCGGCTCTTTGATGTTGAGGTAAACACCCTCCCAAGAGTTGAGCAGAATCTTGCGCTCGACGTTGCCGTTCATCAGTTTGTACTGGCGTCCCCAACGGTGGAAGTTGCGGCTCACTCCGCTCATTCCCTCCTTGCTGTACGAGAAGGCTGTGACAGGAGTGGTGAAGGTCTCGTTCTTGGCGAGATGATACTCCGAGTTGTACTCGTCGATGCCTGCAAAGAACTGGTGATACTCCGACTCGTCGGTCACGGTGCGCAGCTTGTAGTTGCCCGAATAGCAGATGGCGGCACCTATCACACGGCCCGTGTTCTCCTTGCCCTTGCCGTCGAGCGAGAACATTACTTCGCCGCGTGATGTCTGTGCATTACGTGTTCCGTCGCGGTTTTCAATTACGAATGTGCCTGGTTTCAGCTCCTCTTCCGACAGCTGTGCCTCGTTGGCCCAAGCTCCGTAGAAGTGCGACATCCATACATTGCCACGGCGTATGGGCAGATAGGCAGAGTCAAACTGTGAGAGAGTGACGGTAGACTTCTCGCCGTTGTTTATCTCGGTCCACATTTCGATAATGTCCACATCGTTGTAGGCACGGTAGCACACGGTGACGTAGAAGGGATATACGCGGTCTTTGAGCTTCACTTTGAGCACTTTGGCGTTCTTTTCGGTTGTAGTGGTGTAGCTATCTACATCCATCTCAAGAGTCATGTTGCCATCGGCATGGCGCACCGAAAGTGCAGCAGCCGATTCGCCTATCATGCCATATACCGGATAAGCGTCCTTGTCTGCCGTTCCGCCAGCCTGTAGTGTGGCTATGTCGGCATCAGTCAGCTTGTCGCCATAATACACGAATTTGAATGCTCCGCCCTTGGTGGCATCAACTACGAGCGATGTCTTGGGTGTAGACACGCTGATATTCTCAGCATTGGCAGCGCCCGAAAGCATCATCAGCGCCAATGCCGGAAGAAAAATACGTTTAGGATATTTTCCCATAGCTTTGTTTTAGTTATATACATCTCTTTCGTTCATAGTTATGCAAATTTACCAATATTTTTAATATAAGCAAATATTCATTGTCGTGTTTTTTGGTGTCAACCATATTAAATGTGATGTAGGGAGTATAATTGCAATAATTTTGGTTTGTATTGTAGCGTAGTGTCAAGTATTTTCATTAAATTTGCAAATCGAATAATGAAAAACGTTTGTACGAAACTAATACAATATTAATATGATAGACGTAAAAGAAACATTGAACAGCGCCGAGGAGCGCATGGAAATGGGTGCAATGTACCTTGAGGAGCAGCTTGCACGCATCCGTGCCGGACGTGCCAACGTGGCAATTCTTGACGGCATTCGAGTTAGTTCATGGGGTTCGATGGTGCCATTGAACCAGGTAGCCAACGTTACTGTGCCCGATCCACGCACTATCGCTATCCGTCCTTTCGACAAGAAGCAGATTCGCGAGATTGAGAAGGCAATCATGGATAGCGATGTAGGTATCACTCCCGAGAACAACGGCGAGATTATCCGCCTTGGCATTCCGCAGCCTACCGAGGAGCGCCGTAAGGAGCTTGTCAAGCAGTGCAACAAGATTGGCGAGCGCACTAAGGTGGAGATTCGCAACGCACGTCAGGAGACTAAGGACAAGCTGAAGAAGGCTATCAAGGACGGTCTGTCTGAGGATTTGGAGAAGGACGCTGAGGGCGAGCTCCAGAAGATTCACGACAAGTTTGTCAAGAAGGTAGATGACCTGCTCGCTGCAAAGCAGAAGGAAATCATGACAGTATAGTATTGAATGCAAGGTTTAGTAATAAAGAACACGGGCAGCTGGTACACTGTGCGCACTGACGACGCGCAGAATGTAGACTGCAAGATAAAGGGCAACTTCCGCCTCAAAGGCATACGCAGCACCAATCCCGTTGCTGTGGGCGACCGTGTGGAGATTGTGCGCAATCAGGAGGGCACGGCTTTCATTACTGCCATTTGCGACCGTCGCAACTATATCATACGCAAGTCGCAAAACCTGAGCAAGCAGAGCCACATCATTGCTGCCAATGTCGACCAGGCTTTCCTTATCGTCACGGTCAACTATCCGCAGACAAGCACCATTTTTATCGACCGCTTTCTTGCCACTGCCGAGGCTTACAGCGTTCCGACGGTGCTCGTGTTCAACAAGACCGATATCCTCTCGGACGAAGAACGCCACTATCAGGAGATGATGATGACGCTCTATCGTACGATTGGCTACGAGTGTGTGGCTGTGTCGGCCACTACGGGACTGGGTATGGACAGCATACTGCCTATGCTGAAGGACAAGATTACATTGCTCAGCGGCAACAGCGGTGTGGGCAAGTCTACCTTCATCAATCATATCCTTCCCGGTGCCAATCTGCGCACGTCGTCGATTTCCGACGCTCACAACACGGGTATGCACACCACTACATTCTCTGAGATGCTGCCGCTTCCCGAGGGTGGATGGATCATCGACACTCCGGGCATCAAGGGTTTCGGAACGTTCGATATCGAACCCGAAGAGCTGACAAGCTACTTCAAGGATATATTCCACTTCTCGAAGGACTGCCGCTTCAACAACTGCACGCACACCCACGAACCGGGTTGTGCCGTGCTGAAAGCCGTTGAAGAGCATTACATAGCTGCATCACGCTATCAGAGCTATCTCTCGATGCTTGAGGATAAGGACGAAAACAAATACCGCGAAGCTTATTAAGCCTCGCGGTTTTTTGTTTTTGTAATATTACTTGACGGCTGTTGCCGTCAGTTTCTTCAATGTATTTTGCAGTAGTGTGATGCTTGGATTCTTCAGCACTACTCGTTTTTGTTCGTCAAGCAGATATACCGACGGTACCGACTTGATGTAGTATATGTCGTCGGTGGTGATTTGTCCGTCGGGACTGTAGCCTTCGGTCCATGTAGAGGGCAAACGTGATTTCTTAGTTTTCCACATTTCGGAGTCGCTATAGGGATATATGGCGAGCACGCTGATGGCTGGCGATGATGTTTCGGGCATTGCTGCAATCTGTGCGGCGGTTTCGTGACAGTGGTCGCAATCGGGGTCGTAGAAATATAATAAGGTGTATTTTGCTTTCAGATTATACAACCGGTGTTGCTGGTTCTTGCGGTCGATATACACGAAGTCGGCGGCTGTGGTGCCTGGAAGGTTCTTCTTCAGGTTGCGCGCCATGTATTCGTTGCGTGTGCGTTCGGCCATTGAGGCAAACTTATTTGCAGCCATTATGTCGAGAAACTGGGTGTAGAGCAAGTCGTTGTGCAACGGCGATTCGGAGTCACCGAGATATTTCTCGGTCAGTGTGGCGAAATAATCGCGTATTAGTTCGGGTGTTTTGCTGTCGTCTTCTTTGCCGGTCTTTATGTTGTAGAGGTGGTCTGCCAATGCCTTTACGCCGAGAGTGGCAGTCGATGGAGCCACACGCGGCAGGAGGTCGATGAAGTTGGCAAATCCTTGTTCGGTCGTTTCTGGTCGGTGCATCAGTGTTGTGTCGGCAAAGTTGAAACGGTCCCAGTAGTGCTCCATTACATACAAGGCACGTGTCTCGGCAGTGCGCAATGTGTCGGGCACTGTAGGGTATGGGAAGTTGTCGGCTTGCTGTGCTGTAGCATTGGTGCATACCAGCATGGCTGTGGCTACGGCTATGACTGTGAATAATGATTTGCTCATGTCTGTTCGGATATGGAAAATGCCGCAACAATCCATTCTTCGTTTTGGATGTTGCGGCATTTTGTATTATTTTAATTACTGCATGTCGTAAACTACCTGCATGAGCTTCTTGCCCAGTGCGTCAGCCTCTTCCATTGTAGCAGCCTCGCTGTATACACGGATGATAGGCTCGGTGTTCGACTTGCGCAGGTGAACCCACTTGTCGGGGAAATCGATCTTAACGCCGTCGATATCAGTAATCTTCTCGTCCTTGAACATTTCCTTAACCTTCTCGAGGATTGCGTCGATGTCGGTAGACGGTGTGAGGTCGATGCGGTTCTTGGCAATCTGATAGCTTGGGAATGTAGCACGCAACTCGCTTGCTGTGCACTTCTTGTGAGCCAGTGAAGAGAGGAACAGAGCGATACCTACCAATGCGTCGCGACCGTAGTGGCTCTCCGGATAGATGACACCGCCGTTGCCCTCGCCGCCGATAACGGCATGCTCAGCCTTCATCTTTGTGGTAACGTTAACCTCACCTACTGCCGAAGCTGCGTAAACGCCACCGTGCTTCTCAGTTACGTCGCGCAGAGCACGTGTAGAAGAGAGGTTGCTTACGGTGTTGCCCGGTGTGTGTGAGAGTACGTAGTCGGCTACGCTTACGAGTGTGTATTCCTCGCCGAACATCTCGCCGTTCTCGCAGATGAAAGCCAGACGGTCTACATCGGGGTCAACAACGATACCGAGGTCGTACTTGCCGCTCTTCATCTCGTCCATGATGCCCTGGAGGTTCTTCTCCAATGGCTCTGGGTTGTGGGCGAAGTCGCCGTTAGGTGTGCTGTTGAGTATGGTGAACTCTACGCCGAGAGCCTTAAGGAGTTCGGGCAGGATAACACCACCAACGCTGTTGATAGCGTCAACACAAACCTTGAACTTGGCATTCTTGATAGCCTCTACGTCAGCCAGCTTGAGGTCGAGTACGCTCTGGATGTGACGTGCGTCCATAGAGTCGTCGCGTGTATAGTGGCCCAGATTGTCAACGTCGGCATAGTCGAAGTCTTCCTTCTCGGCGATTTCCAAAACCTCGTTGCCGTTCTCCTTTGTCAGGAATTCGCCCTCGCTGTTGAGCAGCTTCAGAGCGTTCCACTGACGTGGGTTGTGGCTTGCTGTTATGATGATACCGCCCATAGCGCCAGTCCAGCGTACAGCCAGCTCTGTAGTAGGAGTAGTAGCGAGGTCGATGTCGATAACATCAAGTCCCATACCCATAAGAGTACCGCACACGATGTTGCGCACCATGTCGCCAGAGATACGTGCGTCGCGACCAACTACTATCTTGCCGCGTCCTTCGGTCTTGGCATTGCGCTTCATGAATGTAGCGTAGGCAGTTGTAAACTTAACGATGTCGAGCGGATTGAGTGTGTCGCCCGTAGGTCCGCCGATAGTACCGCGGATACCTGAAATTGACTTGATTAGTGTCATAGTAATAATGTTTTAAATGATTGACTTTAGTCTTTAGTATGTTGGCGGCTGTTGTTGAGTAGCCGCCGATTCTGCAATTATGCTCCCTTCTGGTATGTTATCTCGTACATGCACGGATAAACATTCTGCGAGGCATTGCTTTGTCCCATTGAGTGCGGAACAATAAGTTTCACCTTGGCAATCTCATCGGTTGCTGAAGCCGGACGGCCAAGCTTGATATAAGTAAGCGGAACGAGCCATCCCGAAGGAACAGCTGTTGAGTTGTATGTGTTGTACATCAGACTGCTTTCTTTGTCGAATGTGCCAGAGAATGTACCTGATGTATTCTTCACAGTCATTTTTTCTACCAACCAGGGGTATCGGTAGATGTTTGAACATTGCAGTGAAGAGTCAGATTCGAGAATATTGTACTCGTTGAATCGGCACAGTATCTTTTCAGTCTTGCCGCTTTCCAGTTTCTTGCCGCATCCCTCGCGCACAATCTGCATATATACGCCAGTGCCTTCAAAGAGCACCCACTCGTTTTTGTCAACGTTTGTGGTCTGGTTTTGTGCGTTGAATACATCCTCAGATATGACCTTTATCTTTTGGTTGGCAATGTATCGGTTTATAGCCGAGCGTTCCTTCTTTTTCATGTCGGCATAAGTTTCGCTGTCGCTACACGAAGCAAGAGCCACAATGGCTAAGAGTGTGAGCGCTAAGAATTTTAACGTCTTCATCAATTGCTTTTTCTTTTTTATTTGATTGAAATCACTAATTATCGTACAAAAGTACAAAAATTATATGTAATGTCACCTTGGGTTGACAATATTTCACGTTTTTTATTTCGTGAGCAGGTCTTTGTATTGCTCAAACGCATTTCTCACTATGCGTTCAGCCTCGTCGAGCGAGCAGTAGAGTCTGCCGCCGCTGGCGTTGAGATGGCCGCCGCCGTTGAAGAAGTCGGCTGCCATCTTGTTGCAGGGGAAGTCGTCTACCGAGCGTAGCGACACCCAGATGGTGTTGTCGCGACGGTCGTCCTCGCGCAGTGAAACCGACAGACGCATGCCTTTTATCTTCAGTGGTTCGTTGACAAGCCCCTCAGCGTCGCCCTTGATGAAGTGGAAGTCGCGCATGTCGCGGCGCGAGATGGTGAAGTAAGAGGCGTGAATGTCGCCAAACACGTTCAGCTTCTGGCTCATCAGATAGCCGCGCAGACGTATTGCCCATGGGCTGAAGTTGTTGAATACGTTGCGGTATATCTTGTCCTTGTCGATGCCCTTGGTCAGCAGTTGGCTTACGATGTAGAATATCTCGGGGCGTGTAGAGTTGTATGTGAATCCGCCCGTGTCGGTCATCATGCCGCAATATATGCATGCAGCACACTTGCGCGACATCTCTTCGAATCCGCCCAACTGCCATATTATACGGAACACGAGTTCGGATGTGCTCGACATGTGCGGGTGCGACACGGTCAAGACGGTGTCCATGCGCGGGTCGAGGTGGTGGTCGATCATTATCTTCTTGGCAGGCGACTGCTCCAGAGCGTCCTTCATCTCGTCTACACGATCGGTGCCGTTGAAGTCGAGGCAGAATACGAGGTCGGCTGAGGCAAGCATCGGGTCGGCCTTGTCGGCAGCGTGCTTGTCGTAGCGTATGATGCGCTCGGTGCCGGGCATCCACTGAAGAAAGTCGGGATAAGCGTCAGGCACAATGATTTCGGGGTTCTTGCCGAGTGAGCGCAGATAGTCGGCCCATGCGAGCGACGATCCGATAGCATCGCCGTCGGGCGACTTATGACAACAAATAATAATGTGTTCGGCTGAGTTGATATATGCCTTGAGTGATTCGGCTTCCGCCGCGGTTAATAATTCTATGCCCATTGTTATAATAATGTATTGGCTGCAAAGTTACAAATTAAGTATGGTACAGCCAACTTTTTTTTATTTTTGCAACTTTTTTTTGTAGCTTTGCGTCAAATATACGATTAATAATTAATATTTAGTATTATGATGACAGCAAAACGTGTTTTTTCGTTCGTCATGTTAGTGGCGATTTGTGTAGCGTGCACAGCATGCTACTATTCGAGTAGCGATTTTAAGGCAGACCGTTCGTTTGTGAAGCGTGTGGTCAAGGTTGGTTATTTTTGCAAGATTGAGTCGTATACATCTGCCGATATAAAGTTTGTACAGGGCAAGAAGTCGTCGGTTCGCATAGAGGGAACCAAGAGTCTGGTAGACAATCTCGATGTAAGACAGAAGGGCGAGACTCTTGTTGTTACAACTAAAGGTCGTGGAATGAGGATAGTCGGTCCGGCGCGCCTCACCGTATATGTATCGTCGCCCGACATTACTTCTGTCTATCTGAAAGGATCGGGCAATTTTGAAGCGCAAAGCAATATTGACACTGACGCTCTCAATGTAGAACTCTCTGGTTCGGGTGATGTCGACCTGCGCAAGGTGTTGTGCGACAATATATCGTTGCGCTTACGTGGCAGCGGTGATGTTGAAGCGCAGGCTGTAGACTGTGCTGTGGCAAACTTCGAACTGCTTGGCAGCGGCGACCTTGAGGTGAAGATGCTGAAGGCACGCAATGCAAATGCAGCACTCAGAGGCTCGGGCGATCTTGACGCTACGCTCAAAGGTGTAGCCGACGTGAAGGCTTCGTTGCAAGGCAGTGGCGACCTCGATCTTGACTTCATCAATTGTGGCAATGCCGATATTGACCTGCGCGGCAGTGGCGACGTAGAGTTGAAGGGAACGTTGCGCACGCTCAACACCTCAAAGAAAGGTTCGGGCGACATCGACCGTTCTCAGTTGCGTTTGGCACGATGATGCAACGGCATAAAAACAAAAGAGGTTGGTGCAGGAAGCTACCAACCTCATAACTGTTGATTTCGTAAAAATCGAAATCATCAAAAAATGATAACGCAAATATATAGCTTATATTCGAACAAAACAAATATTTGCGGTTGAAAAGTGGATTATTTAACAAAATAAGCTAATTTTGCAAGTTGTTAAGCATAAAACAATGGCAATGCCTGCATTGAACGCTGCGGACATTGCCATTATTTTAATGTATGTAAAATTGATTACGAAAATTATTAATTCAGACTATTATTAAATTTGTATGGGAAGAAACAAATATTCTGATTCCGAGATTCAGGGCATTGCCAAACTCCTGCGACTGAAGAACTGTGCCAATCGTGCCAAGCAGAAGGAGATTCGCCATAAACTGCGTGTCGAATACGAGTTCAACATCTCCGACTTCAACGTGCCGGGACGTGCCTTTGGCGAGCAGGAACTGTATGACGCCATACATCGTGGCGCCATACGTATACTCGACGACCAGACCATAGCCGACATGAAGGCAAAGCGTGCACGCGACCGTGAGCGCGACGAGGCTGCCCGAATGCAGGACGCTGTGGCTGCTGGCGAACAGACCGACTGGCAGGAGGCTATGAAGCAGTGGCAGGAATGGGAGGCAAGCGAGATTAGCAAGATAGACAAGTAGTCTACAGCTTCACCTGCACTGCCGCTGGATATATACGGCATGGGTCACCGAATGTAGCCACGCTTTCTGCCATGTTCTGAATGTTTGTCTTGAGTTTGCCTGCAAACACCTTATGTCCGTTGACAATAATAGTTACCTTGCGGTTCATGTCTACCAGATGCTCGTCGAGGAACACGGTGAACTGCAGGTCGTTGGCTTCCGAGTAGTGGCGTTTTATCTTCATGTCGATAGTGTGCCAGTATGGGTCGGTCTCCAGAATCTCGTATCTCACGGTCTTCACAGTGATGTTTACGGTGTTGTCTACGATGTCCATAGTGTATGTAGAGCGCGACATAGAGTCGAGAGCAGGGCGCTTGTCTACGCGCAGGTTGTAGAATCCTTGGCGGTGGCGTCCGTGCATTGCAAAGTCCTCCCACATCATGTGCTTGGGGTAGGGGTTGCGTGTGAACTCGCTCAGCCATGGTGTCGTGGGGCGATAGTCAATCTGATGGGCGCATTTTGGCACCAGTTCGATGCGGTGCTTGAACTGGTCGGGGTGCAGGGCCTGCAGACTGTCAAACGCCAGTTTGGTCTCGTAGGTGAAGCGGTTGCGGAAGAACATCTGGTCGTACTCGCCGGTGAGGAATGAGAATCCGATGTTGGCGCAGTTCTCTACAGGAGCGTTGCGCAGCGGTTCGCCGCCAGCCATTGGTCCGGCAGCCGCCAGATAGTCGGCATAGAATGAAGCCAGACGCTGCGAGCCGTATCCGCCTTCCGAGATGCCGAACATATATATACGGTTGGGATTTATTTCGCTCGAGAGCATAGCCATGCGCAGCAGTTTCTCCCATGCCCATTGCTTCGACTGCTGCCACCAGCGGTAGTAGTTGCCCTCATTAGGTATCTGTGGTATGAAGTAGGCTGACGGCGAGTCCTTGAACATCTGTGCAAGCTTCAGCCCCGTTGTCCACTCCTGCGCCTTGGGTCCCGAACCGTGCATGTATACAAACAGGGGCAGTCCGTTGGCTGGCACAGTCTCGCCGGCTGCCACTTTCTTGCCATAATAATACGGCATTGTGGCGTTCGGTTCAAGCTGTGCAGGCAACTGCCATTTGCCGGTTTTGGCATCTGCCAGATTGGGCAGGTTCACCATTATGTTCTTGTCCTGTGCGTTGTTGGCGCGCTTCCATGCCTCCCAAACCATAGTTCTCGACGAGGCTATGTCAGCTGTCTTTACCTTGGCGTTGCAGTTGAGCTTGGCATCCTTGCCAGCCAGACGCTCGCCGAAATAATTCTCAATTTCTTTAGCTGTATTCTTGTTGTCGGATTTGGCAGCAGCCGTTGCGTGTGTGCCAAATCCCAGTGCGGCAGTAAGCAAAGCCACACTCAATGTCTTGATTAAAGACCTGTTGTAGATTGTTTGTTTTACGAAAGGTTTCATTTTTATGGTTATTGTATTTATTTGGCTGTAAAGGTAAATATTAATTTTCAATTCATCACGTGTATTCATATATAAATATACATTTTCATCTCAACAATTAATCTATAAAACCACAACGTTGTCGATTTTTATTCGTAAATTTGCCATATATAACAATATGTAAACAATAAATATAGTTCCACTATGAGATATCTTGACCCTAAAGCCGACCTCACATTCAAGAAGATATTTGGTGAGCATAAGGATTTGCTCATCAGTCTGCTTAACGCCCTGCTGCCATTGGCTGATGACGAGCAGATAAAGAGCGTTGAGTATCTGTCGCCTGAACTTGTGCCCGACACTTACGTAGGTAAGAACAGTATTGTTGACGTGAGATGTCGTGATGTGAAAAACAGGCAATTTATTGTAGAAATGCAGATGCTGTGGACAGAGGCGTTCAAACAGCGTGTGCTGTTTAATGCTTCCAAGGCTTTTGTGCGTCAGCTTGACAAAAAGCGCAAGTATGAAATGTTACAGCCTGTATATTCGCTCAATCTTGTCAACGAGACTTTCATGAAGGAATATCCGGATGAGTTTATCCATAACTACAATGTTGTGCACGAACTGCATAGCGACGAGATTATCGACGGACTTCATTTCACATTCGTGGAGCTGCCAAAATTCCAGGCTCATTCCATCAAAGAAAAGAAAATGGCTGTGCTGTGGCTTAGATTTCTGACAGAGATAGATGAGCATACAAAGGAAGTTCCGCAAGAACTGTTGGACAATCCCGAGACCTCTAAAGCACTAAAGGCTGTAGAAGAATCAGCAATGTCGAAAAATGAGCTTCTTGCCTACGACGACTTTTGGGACAAACTCGGTGCAGAACGCTTGCTTTTTGTCGATTCTAATAGGAGAAGCATGGAGGAAGGCAGAGCTGAAGGCAGAGCGGAGGGCAGAGCGGAAGGACGTGTTGAGATTGCCAGAAATTTATTAAATATGGGAATGTCAATTGACGACATTGCAAAAGCAACTGGTCTGCAGAAACAGGAAATTGAACGGTTGAATCCAGTTGTATAAATAAAATGGGAAAGCCTCGAAAATAAAATGAGGGTGTGTCAAAACAAATTGACACACCCTCATTGCTTTATGTATAGTCTTAGAGACAATAATCTCCTGACTTCGTCATCGTGTCACCCAAAAATCTTCGTCAAAGAGTTTAGCTATTTTCTGATGCCTTGCCATCAGCATTGTTTGGGTGTAAACCTCCTTGTTCAGAGGTAGCTTAATTTGTATTGTCGTGATTGTCTTTGCCAATGCAAGCACCTTGTCCACGCTCATCTTTATCTCTGAGACTTTCAGCATGCGCTCCAGTTCCTTGTACACTTTCAAAGCCACAAAGCAGATGCATATATGGGCTTCGATGCGTTTGCGTGTAAAATGAAACATGGGGCGTATCTCTATCTTTGATTTGGCTATACGGAAAGCCCGTTCTACGTGCCAAAGGTTGTGATATGCAGCATAAACGTCTTGTATTGGTATATCCGTATTGGTGAGATATCCTTTTAGCCCGTCCCATTTGGAGTCGTCGGCAACACGGTCATAGTTGATGGCGACTTTCACCTCACCATCCATGGATAAAAACTTATTGTAACCTCTTTTGTTGATGTTGCCTTTAGTGAGCGCACCATGCTTGTAAGCCTTTTCCAACCTGCGTATTCCCTTCTCCCGGTTATAGGCATCTTTCTTTGCACGGTCATCCGTATAGCCGACCAGGAGACGGCGTCCGCCTCCTTTGTCATACTCAACCATCTGGCAGTCGCGCTTGGGCTGTTCCAGTATCCAGTTCTTGACTTCCT
>ENA-ORPK01001630-ORPK01001630.1-human-gut-metagenome-genome-assembly--contig:-NODE-1630-length-17188-cov-35.207494_pt1 | contig 17188 bp, 10 predicted proteins | sample MGYA00242139_ERZ509068 | MGnify/ENA primary metagenome ERZ509068 (study PRJEB26280, sample SAMEA2338687) | human gut metagenome | biome: human gut; feature: human-associated habitat; material: faeces... | reverse complement strand
TTCTCAAGTTTATCCACCATCGCATCATCCTTCTCCAAGGTCTTGATGAGCATACGATGCTGGATAGTTTCCTGCAGCACACTCTGCACCTTACTGTCTGAATCACGCACCTGGCGGGTCAGTTGGCGCATCTTTCCCACATAGATTTTGGAGAAAGCCAAGAAAATCGGAATCATGATGACGATAACGATAGAGAGCACCTTGTCCATCGAGAAAAGATAGAAGAAGGCACCGAGAAACATCGCTAATACGCTCAGCGTATTCGGGATGGTCTCCGTCAGGAAATTCACCACATTGCTCACGTCCGTCTCCAGTCGGTTGAGCACATCTCCCGAATGCATCTTTTCCCTACCGTGCCATTCAGAACGGAGGATACGATCGAGCATGCGCTGCTGCATACGGTTTTGCGCCTTGATGCCCAAGAGATTACGAATCCAGACGGAAGAAACATTCAGGGCGAAGTCGGCAAGAATCAGGAAGCCCATGAGAGCAACAGCCCAATAGATATCGCCTTCCACCACATGAGAAGCAACATCTATGGCACGCTTAACCGCCCAAACCTGTGCCAGACTCACTCCCACCGAGAGCAAACCCACGGAAGCATTGAGGACAGCCTGCAACTGGTTGCCCCGCCATGCCTGCCAAAGCCAAATCAGCAAGGTTTTGGCATCATACTTAAACTTTGGAACCTTGAATATCTTCATCCATCTAAGCATTTGAATTCTTCACTCTTCGTTCTTCACTCTTCACTTAAACTATCTCTCCCTCTGGTCAGCGCCCCACATCAGTTTCTCTCTCAGCGTAGAGAAATAACGCTGGTTGCGCTGCTTCACGATTTTGATAGAATGCGCAGCTTTGCGGATGACGAGACTAGTTTCCTCCGTCATGCGCTCACTTCTACCATCGATAGCCACGAGATAATTATGACTGCGACTCTCAATGTCCAGTTGAATTTCAGCCGTATCATTGATTACGATAGGACGGATATTGAGACTGTGCGGAGCAACAGGAGTGAGGCAGAGACTTCCACTCTGCGGGATGATGATAGGTCCGCCATTGGAGAGATTATAGGCAGTAGAACCCGTAGGCGTGGTAACGATCAGACCATCCGCCTGATAGGTAACCAAGAATTCCCCATCCACATGAGTACGGATGGAAATCATGGAAGCATCATCACGCTTCAAAACGGCAATATCATTGAGGGCAAAAGGATTGCCAGCCAATATGCCGCCCCTCGCCTCTACCTGAATGACCGCATGTTCCTCTATCTGGCATTCCCCAGCATAGAGGCTGTCCAGTGCAGTCTCTATTTCGCTTGGCAACACATCAGCCAGGAATCCCAATCGTCCCATATTGATACCGATGATAGGAGTCCCCTTCGCTCCCACCTTGCTGGCAGCCTTGAGGAAGGTTCCGTCGCCGCCCATGGAGATGACGTAATCCACATCGAAGTTGTAATCCTCGAAGACACCCGCCACCTTCACATCCAGATGGAGGTCGCGCACGAGAAAGTCGTAATAAGCATTTTCCACATAGATCTCAGCCTTCTTCTTTTCCAGAAAAGCCAGGATAGTTTCGATGGAAACCGACTTCTTAGCCTGGTATTCATTGCCAAATATTGCAAATTTCAAATGTTGTTCTGCCATTTGTTTTGTCATTTCAATTATTATTGTTACTTTTGCAAAGGTAATAATATAAATCGAATTATTCAACAAAAAAGATAAAATTATGGCAAAGGTATATGAATTTCTTGCCAATGGCTTCGAGGAAATCGAAGGTTTGGCTCCTGTTGACATCCTCCGCAGAGGGGGCGTAGATATCAAGACGGTCAGCGTTACCGGTAGTGAATTTGTGGAAACTTCCCACGGAGTTACCATCAAGGCCGACCTCCGTTTCGAGGATGTTGAGAGTTTTGAAGATGCCGATATGCTGATGATTCCTGGTGGAATGCCGGGCAGCACCAACCTCAATGAGCATGAGGGAGTACGCCAGGCACTCATCGCCCAGCACAAGGCAGGCAAACGTGTAGGTGCCATCTGCGCAGCGCCTATGGTATTGGCCAGCACAGGCATCCTCGACGGCAAGAAAGCTACCTGCTATCCTGGTTTCGAACAGTATTTCGATGCCAGCACAGAATATACAGGCACCCTCTTCCAGGAAGATGGCAATGTGATTACAGGTGAAGGTCCTGCAGCCACCCTTCCTTATGCCTACCAGATATTGAGTTATTTCGTGAGCAAGGAAACCGTGGCTGCCCTGCAGGACGGAATGATGTATGATCATCTCATGAAGAGCAAGTAAAAAGAAAAATATGGATTACGTAATTATAGTAGCTGGGGGCAAAGGTCTCCGCATGGGAAGTGAGATTCCCAAGCAGTTCTTACCTGTAGCAGGCAAGCCTATCCTGATGCGCACCATCGAGCGCTTTCATGAATACGATGAGCATCTGAATATCATCTTGGTATTGCCGGAAAGCCAGCAGGAATACTGGCACCAGCTCTGCGAGGAGCATCATTTCGATATCAAACATCAGATTGCCAATGGTGGCGACACCCGCTTCCAGTCTTCGAAAAACGGACTTGCACTCATCCCCGATGGAGAGGACGGTGTGGTAGGAATCCATGATGGTGTGCGCCCATTCGTCTCTACCGACGTCATCAGCGAATGCTACGAGACGGCACGCGAGGAATATGCAGCCATCCCTGTCTATGCGGTGACTGAAACCCTGAGATATATTGACAAGCGTGGCGGTGGCAAGAATGTGCTCCGTGATGATTATCGCATCGTGCAGACTCCACAGACCTTTGACATCAGTTTGGCAAAACAGGCCTTCAACCAGGGTTACAAGGAACAGTTTACCGACGATGCATCCGTTGTAGAAAGTCTCGGCTGTCAGGTAGCAATGGTGGATGGAAATCGAGAGAACATCAAGATCACCACCCCATTCGACATCAAGATTGCCGAAGCATTGTTATCAGAATAAGAACAAGAGAATTCTTCTCTCTTCACTCTTCACTTAAAAATATGAGTAGTATTTTAGACCAAGACATCATGTTCCTGCCCGGCGTAGGACCCAAAAAGAAAGAGATACTGAGCAAGGAGCTCGGTATCAACTCCTATGGTGACTTGCTGGAATACTACCCTTATAAATATGTAGATCGTTCGAGGATTTTCCACATCAGCGAACTCACCCCCGACATGCCTTATGTCCAGATCAAAGGCCGAATACTAAGTTACGAGGAGTTTGATACTGGCAAACGCAACAAGCGTCTTGTTGCCCATTTCTCCGATGGCTTCGGCGTGGTCGATTTAGTCTGGTTCCGCAGTTCCCAGTACATTCTCAAGACCTATCATGTAGGTACCGAATACATCGTCTTCGGCAAACCAGCCCTCTTTGGCGGCCGCTATCAGTTTGCCCATCCAGACATGGATGATGCCAGCAACCTGCAGATTTCAGAAATGGGAATGCAACCTTTCTATAATACCACCGAAAAGATGAAGAAGTACGGATTCTCCTCCCGCACCATTGAGAAGCTCACCAAGACCTTGGTAGGACTGCTTCCTCAATTGCCCGAGACATTACCCGACTCCATCACCTCCCGCCTGCATCTGATTTCCCGCGATGAAGCCTTCCGCTTCATCCACTATCCGCATACCCATCAGGAGATGCAGAAAGCACAGGTGCGACTCAAGTTTGAGGAACTCTTCTATGTGCAACTTAATATATTAAGGTACGCGAGCGACCAGCGGCGCAAATACCGTGGCTACATCTTCAACCGAATCGGCGACATCTTCCATGATTTCTATGCCCACCATCTTCCTTTCGAACTCACGGGCGCACAGAAACGGGTGATGCATGAAATCCGTGCCGATATGTGCAGCGGCCGACAGATGAACCGGTTGCTGCAGGGCGACGTGGGTTCTGGTAAAACTCTCGTGGCGCTGATGACCATGCTCATCGCCCTCGACAATGGTTATCAGGCCTGTCTGATGGCTCCTACCGAAATCCTTGCCGAACAGCACTTGCAGACCATCCGTGAATTTCTCAAGGGGATGGACATCCGAGTGGAACTGCTCACGGGTATGGTGAAGGGAAAGAAGCGCAAGGAAGTACTCGATGCTCTGATTCGTGGAGATGTCCAGATATTGGTGGGCACACATGCCATCCTCGAAGACCCCGTGATGTTCGCCCATCTCGGCGTAGCAGTCATCGACGAGCAGCATCGCTTCGGAGTTGCCCAGCGTGCCCGCCTATGGGCAAAGAGCGAGAATCCGCCTCATGTATTGGTGATGACCGCCACGCCTATCCCGAGAACCTTGGCGATGACCATCTATGGCGATCTCGACGTGAGTGTGATAGACGAACTTCCGCCAGGTAGAAAACCCATCCAGACTTTGCATAAGTTTGACAACCAGTTGACCAGCCTCTACCAGAGCATCCGCCGTCAGATCAATATGGGCAGACAGGTTTATATCGTCTTCCCGCTGATCAAGGAGAGCGAAAAGAGCGACCTCAAGAACTTAGAGGAAGGATTTGAAACGCTGAAGGAAGCCTTCCCGGAGTTCCGCCTCAGCAAGGTACACGGACAGATGAAACCGGCAGAGAAGGAAGAAGAAATGGAGCATTTCGTGAAGGGCGAGACGCAGATATTGGTAGCCACCACCGTGATAGAAGTGGGTGTGAATGTGCCCAATGCCTCCGTGATGGTTATCCTCGATGCACAGCGCTTCGGACTTGCCCAACTCCACCAGCTCAGAGGCAGAGTGGGACGAGGTTGCGACCAGAGTTACTGCATCCTCGTCACCAGCTATAAGTTGTCGGAGGAAACCCGCAAACGCATTGATATCATGTGTGATACGAACGATGGATTCCGCATCGCCGAAGCCGATCTCAAGTTCAGAGGACCGGGCGATTTGGAAGGAACCCAACAGAGCGGAATGGCTTTCGACCTGAAGATAGCCAATATTGCAAGAGACGGACAGATTGTACAGTTGGCACGCACAGAAGCACAGACCATCATCGATGCCGACCCACATTGCAACCTGCCTCAGAATGCCCTGCTCTGGAACCGACTGAAAGAAATGAAGAAAACCCATATCAATTGGGCTGCAATCAGTTAGGGGAAACCATGACCGGGATTAAAAAGAGAATAACTGAGAAAGAAATCAGAGATAAAAAGGAATCAAGAGATGAAGGAGAAAAACAATATAGAAGAAGGCTTCCTTTTTGATGCAGAAGAAATCGGAAAGCAGGAAACGGACACACAGACATCAGAAGGCACAGAATCCACAGATGCCCCTCGCCGTAGAGGAAGAAAGCGCTCCATGGTGACAGAAGACAGACCGCCCCTCACGCCAGAACAGATGAAAGAACTTCTGGAAGGCATCACGGAGATAGAGACAGCTACAGGCATCCGATACATCCGTATCCACCTCACAGCCAAGATGTTGATAGGCATCCGGGAAAGTTCCGGCAAGGAGTTCACCATCAATCTCGGTGAACTGTATCAGGCCTATCAGAAATGCCTCCGCTTTACAAGTCCGGAAGTCAAGCGAATCATCTTTATGGGTCACTCTCCAGCCGTCCCCCTGCTGCGAATGCTGAAAGAAAAAGCACAGAATTTATCGTGAAAAAACGATAAAGGCTTCATAAAGGAATGAAAAAGGCTTCATGAGGAAACGAAAGTAATTTCAATAGAAAATGCAAATACTTTCGTACGAAACCTGCATAATTTTGCAAAAACGAAATACTGCAAAATTGATTTAAATCAAAAAGCGCTTCTTCTTAAGAAAAGTTAAACATCAACTTTTCGCGTTAAATATCCCCTTATTCGTGTTAATGGCCTTGGCAGACTGGAATATTTTTCATATATTTGCAAAGTCTATTTAACAAAGTCACACACATAAGGGGTTTTTACTTAGGTGTTTTGTAGTGGAATTTCATTTATGATTTCATTTCAATGGTGACAAACCTAAAAAGAATATTAATTAAAAAGTATGAGTTTAAAAAAGAAAATAAAGAAGATTTCCGTAGTGGCATTGTTGGCGTTAACAACCGTGCCGTCATTTGGTCAAGACTTGCTTGCCCGTCAAGCACCAGTTGACCATCGCATGAAGTCGATAGACACATTAGCAGTATCTCATTATCGAATGATGGAAGATAGAGAGAATCCTTCAGCAGAGTTGTATCAGGATTTCTCCAACAAGTATGCTCACCGCCGGACTGCGCTTCCAGAGCACTTCCGTATCGACCTCCGTCATTTCTGCATGCCAACTCCAAGTCGCGTTGTCACAAGTAACTTCGGTTACCGTGCAAGCTTTGGCCGCCAACATAAAGGTATGGACATCAAGGTTTATATTGGCGACACAATCCGCGCTGCCTTCTCAGGCAAAGTTCGCATCGTAAGATATGAAGGTGGTGGTTATGGTAAGTACATCGTAATCCGTCACAATAATGGTTTGGAGACCATCTACGGTCACCTCTCTAAGCAGCTCGTTTCTGAGAACGAGGAGGTAAGAGCAGGCGATGTAATTGGTTTGGGAGGTAATACAGGTCGTAGTACCGGTTCTCACCTTCACTTCGAGACTCGTCTTTGCGGTGTAGCCCTCAACCCAGCGTTGATGTTCGACTTCCGCAATCAGGACGTTACTGGCGATTTTTACGATTTCCGTCGCGACTCTTACGAGCGTGAGTCAGCAGATGCCAATGCTGCTCGTGGCAAGATTGGTAATGGTGGTTATACCCGTGAGCAGGTTAATGGTGGCGAAGTGGGCAGATACAATGCCAACGCTGGTGGCGAGAAGCTTTATCACAAGGTTAAGTATGGTGAGACTCTGAATTCCATCGCCGAGAAGCGTGGTGTAACAGTAGATCAGATTTGCCGCCTCAACGGTTACAAGAAGGATAAGAAGCTGACTCCAGGTCAGATTATCCGCTACTCTTAATCTTAGGGCTTTACAACAATACTTTTTCAATAACAACCATAAAGCAGGAATCTCTGGGAGGAGGTTCCTGCTTTTGTTTCATCCTCAATTTCTTAAGTTGAACTTTAAATTTGGCTAAGCACGCTACCCCCTTTGCTCCATCTCCTTGGCATATTCACTTGGATACATTCCAAATTCCTCCTTGAAATATCGGGAAAACTTCTTAGGATCATTGAAGCCTACCTCGTAGGCAACCTGCGAAATCAGCACATTGCCACGGCTCAGCAACTGCTTACCACGCTTCAGTCTCATCATGCGGATGAACTGCGAAGGAGTCTTTCCGGTAATAAACTGCAACTTTTTATAGAGATTGGTGCGATGCATACAGAGTTTCACACTCAGGTCATCTACATTGAACTTCGCATCGCCCATGTTCTCCTCTATGATATGGATTGTATCAGCCAGCAGCTGTTCGTCGAGCGTAGTTACCGTCACTTCAGAAGGTTTGATCTCCTCATCGCTTACGATTCTGTTACGTGCTTGTAGAATGCTATCGAGCAAAGCCCGAATGCGGAGTCGGAGAACATCAAAATTGAACGGCTTGGTGATATAATCGCTCGCTCCGAGTTCCAATCCCTTGATTTCATCCATGCTCATCGTCTTGGCAGTCAAGAGGATGATAGGAATATGCGAAGTATTGATATCTGACTTCAGGGTTCTACAGAGTTCATAGCCATCCATACCTTCCATCATCACATCGCTGATAATCAGATCCACCTCAGAACCTTTCAGCACCTGCAATGCCTGATTGCCGTCAGTAGCCTGGCACACATTGTATTCACGAGACAAGACATGAGACATATAAGTGAGCAAGTCAACATTATCTTCCACCAATAAGATGGTTGCGTCGCGCTTCTCCAAAGGCAGAGCGCAAGACTTGAGATCAGCTTCCTTTGAATCCTGCAGATTTTGTTTTCCCTGCTGTTCCAGTTTTCCCTGTTGTTTCTCAATTTCCAGTTGTTTCTCAATTTCCTGCTGTTTCTCAATTTCCTGCTGCGAGATTGGAAGATAAACCTTAAATCGAGTGCCCTTAGGCAGGTTGTCTTCCAATTCCACTTTACCTCCCCACAAATCAGCGAACTCTTTTACAATATTCAAGCCGAGACCGGTACTTGCGAACTTACCGCCTGCCCGTGCAGAAGCATAGAAGCGCTCAAAGATATGCGGTCTTTCCTCCTTAGGAATACCATTGCCCGTATCCCACACCTCCATACAGAGCTGATTCTCCTTACGCATCATTCTGATGCCGATTTCACCTCCCGAAGGAGTATATTTGATGGCATTCGACAGAAGATTGTTGATGACCTTACTCAACTTATCCTTATCAAAAGCCAATAGGAATTTATCCATATCAGACTCAAAAGTCATGCTAAGATTCTGTTCCTTTGCCATCAGCTGGAATCCCACCATTCTCTCCCGCACAAAAGCCACCACGTCTCCATAGGAAAGGTTCAACTGGCCAGAAGAACGTTCCTGTTTACGGAAATCAAGAATCTGATTGACCAGCCCGAAGAGATTACGGGCATTGCGATAGATAATGCTGAGCGTCTGCTGCATATCCGCATCCTTGACGGTATTCATCAGCGTTTCCACTGGCGTGATAATCAACGTAAGCGGAGTACGGAGGTCATGGCTGATGTCGGTAAAGAACCGCAACATCATATCATTCACTTCTTTCTCATGCTTAGCAGCAGTCCGAATCTCTCTCATCTTCTCTCTGAATTCCTGGCGACGGTGATAATAGCGATAACCGAAGTAGCAGAGAAGTGCCACGATGATGAGATACAGACAATATGCCCAGCCAGTGGACCATATAGGCGAATCTATCTCTATATTCAGGAGAACGATTTCCTGATTTTCATGATGATTGATGTCCTGCTTCTTCAGCAGCAGTTTGTATTTACCAGATGGAAGGTTGGACAGCGTGATGATATGATTTTCCATCGGCAGCCACTCCTTGTTCAGTCCTTCCAACTTATATTCATAGGAACTGAGCTCATTCACTTCCAGTCCCTTAGGATGGCACTCTATCATGAGATTGTTTTCATAATACCTCAGGTGCAGGTCTTTCAGATAAGGTAAGTCTGAAGAAACGAGCACCCTACCATCCATCTCCATACCAGGAGAAACATAGTTGTCATTCACACGAAGCGAAGAGATTATCATCTGGTGGGTAACCTGGTTGGGAACTATAGATTTCTCCAACTGATTCACATCCAACAAACGGAAACCCAGGGTTGTTCCTACCATCAGCCTGCTCCTGTCAACATTCATCATGGCACGCAAGTTGAACAATGAAGTCGCTTTCTTGTCAAAACAGTAAAGGTCGAAGCTATAAGGCTCCTCTGCCGAGATCTTTTCATCCTTATTTTTATTCACTCTTACGATGACCATTCCCTGGTCTGTGGCAAACCAGATATGTCCGTGCCCATCCTCCCGCAGCGAACTGATATCATAGTCCTGCAATTGGCGGCACTGGAAGGTGCGCCCGGTCTTCGTATCATAAATATCTACTGGCGAATGCCCTTTGTAGTTGACCAGCCAAATCCACCCTCGTCTATCTGCCAATAGGGTTTTGGTGCCATTACTGAAGTTGGAATGCTTGAAGGCAGAAGCAGGAATCGTGGTACTCTTGAGTGTATACATGTTGATCTGATACAGGAACAACGGTGTGGCTGCATAGATATAGTTGCCCATCTGTGCCAGATCCATTATCCAAGGATTCTCCGTAGGAATAGGGGTAGTCTGTCCTGTCTGCGGATCTAAGGCAAAAATACCTTTACCATTGAGCAGCACGATAAGTCTGCGGGGTGAAACCTCAATGATGTGATAAGGCGACTCTCCTGGAAAGAACTTTTTCCCATCACTACAGCACAATCCACCATGATAGATTCCTGCCCAGAGTTTACCCTGCTTATCCTTCATCAGCACAGTAACAGCAGTCTTCGGGAAACGGTTTTCTACGATTTTATCAGAACCATCTGTCATGATGCGATATGCACCATTATCTTCTGTTCCCACCCATACCGACTGCTCGTCGGCAGGTGCAAAACAGATGATATCTTCTACATTAAAATGATTGCCGCTCCACTGCACGTAATGTTCACGGAGTTCATGGGAATCAGCAAGAAAAAGACTCATATCATGCTTGTGATAAGCCACTGCTATCACATGAGACTGTGGGTCGTAGAACAGGCTCTGAATATGATTGTTGACCAGACCGTTGACCAGCGGAAGCGACTGGAATACATGGCTTTTCAAATTACCCTTGCTATCATAGACAAAGATTCCTGTATTGGAAGTGGCTATGTAAAACTGGTCATCCGGCAGGCGCAATATGGAAGCCACATCAGGCACAATTTCCTGACGCAGTTTCCAAGTCTTGGAATGCGCAAAATAAGTATAGAGATGGGAATTGGCATACACCCAGAGGTCGCCCTTACTGTTCATCTCGCATAAAGTCTGACCATACTGAAAAGATTCCGGAGTACGGGTGAACAAAACTGGGCGTATCTTCCCCATCACCGAAGAGGTGAGATAAGCCGCTTTCTCTGTCAGCACCACACTACGCTTCCCGCAGTTGGCAATACCAATGATGCGACCCGTAGAAGCAGGCAATGTCAGAAACTTGGTAACATGATTTCGGAAGTCGTGCACATAGAGCATTCTGTCCTTGTAAATCCAGGCCTTTCCTTCAGCATCAATATGCGTACGGAAATCGTATTTCACATTCCTGAGGTTCGCTTCCCGAAGATATTTCTCCACGTCGCAGATCAGTTCATTAGTACGCGGGGTATAAATCATGTATTTATTAGCCTGAGTCTTCAACCAGAGGCGCCCCCCCCATATTGTCTTGCTGTATCTGAACGATATTATTCTCCAATTCCGGATGGCGCTTATACACACGATTGGCGCTTCCCATCAACTGGGCAGAAGTAAAGAGCCCCTGAGAAGTTCCATTCCACCAGATGCCGTCAGCATCCCGGAATGTACAGAATATCGTCCTGCTACCGGTTTCGAAATGTTGGGAAAAAGGCAATATCTGCTGCGCCTGAGCAACCAGCGATGTCAACCACAATCCTAAGAACAATATAAAGTTTCTAATTTGCTGCATTCTATAGTTAATAATTATAATATATTATACAAATGTAATAAAAAAAAAAGGAAGCACCATATCATCACGTATTTTTTAGCATTATTAAACAAAGAAGGTCTTCCACAACGCTTTGTCGAAGACCCTTTCCTTGATGTTATCCTCACATCAACTATCAAAAAACTATCAATTATAAACCTAACTACTTGTATTAACTCAAGGAAATCATCAACCTCAGAAAACCATTTTCTTTCCGTTGACGATATAAATACCTCTACCTGGGCGCAGCACTCTTACCCCTTGCAAGGTATAGATTTCCATTGCCTTGTTTTCTCTGGCTGCAGGAATTTCCTGAATCCCCGTCACAGATCCGTCTTCATTCTGGAAGTTCAGACTGTAGCCCTTGGCTGCAGCTTCTGCTCCGAGAACCATATAGCAAAGTCCTGCCTTGATGGTAACCTTATTATTCTTGTGCGGATAGAATACATTATTGCTGAGATAATAAGCATTCATCGGCAACTCGGTTCTATCTGTTCCATCCTCAGCTGGGACTGTAGAAACAAAACTGACTCCATTGATGTTGACCGAAGTAGATGTAAACTTATCCACGTCCAGACTGACTCCTTCAAGCACAAATTCCTGACGATCAGCAGCTACCTTCACGAGATAAGGATTGTTGGCCTCAATGCTATTGACAGGACCAAAGGAAATCGACAATGTTTTCTTCTGATCATCGCGGACTACCGATGTCAGGGTCGTAATCTTTGCATCATTTCCGAACAACTTTGCTGTCTGCTCCTCATCCAAATTGTAAGGCAGAGACATGGCTCTCCATTGACTGGCAGAGAGATAACGCTTGAAATCTATGCAGCCTGTCAGGCCATTAGAAGCAGCTGTTGTCTTCGGACCATAGAGTGCAATTCCTATCAGCGTCCAGTCATGACCATTGATGCGCAAACCATTCGCCTTCAACGAAGCCAACATACCTGTCGCAGTTCCTTTGTAAGTCTTATAATCACTAAACTTGGAAGCCTCATCACCTAAGGCAATGGACATAGAACCGCTACCCGATATAGAGCTGTAATCTACCTTACCATTATAGCTATCATAGCCTGTCAACCAAACATAGTAGTTACCTTCTACCGCAGATTTTGCTCCGTCCTTCACACTAATCTGACCATTTGCATCCTTGTAAGAGAGCACCATCGACCAGCCTTCCTGCACATCCTTGAAGAAGTCACCACGCACAAGTAGTTCTTTACCCCATTCCTTTTTATTATATACATGGTCGCTGCCAAGGCTGTAGGTTGCCTTCAGCTCCGTTTCTGCCTGCCCCGCCTTGTAGAGATATTCCGGTTTCATGAGATAGATGCCTTCTATCGTACAATACTTGCCCTTGATGGTGAGATCAGCAGAATTTCTGTCACAAGGCAGGTCGATGTATTTCCATTCAGACAAGGAACGGTCGCCAGTCTTCAGATTTCCGTAGGTGATATTGGCAGTAGCCGCAAAAGCAGCACCATAGAGTTTATCTTCCTTACCATTGGTAATAGTTGTTCCCGGCTTCAGGAAGATGCGGAAGAATCTGCCCTCCAAGGCTCCAGCTCTCTTCAGGTCAGCACCCTTCAAGGTAAGACCTGATTCCAATGAGGTTTCTGGGATATTGAGCTTTACATAGTCCAGCGCCTGGCCGTTTGCATCCTTGAGATAAGACTGCACGTCGGCAGAAGCCTCTCCGCCCGAAACATATCTTTCAGTAATATGAGATTCTGCGCCATCATCATATACAGAACAGATGACAGAAGTAGCCTGAATACCATCGTTAGGATGCAGGATGATACATTTACCGTTCTTATACATCTCCGAACCATCACTCTTAAACATATCCAGTCCCTGTGATTCAGCATCACCATTTCCAGTAAACGACCAGCCGAGATAACCGATGTTCATAGTCTTGGAATAGTCCTGAATGGTTTCCCAGTCCATCTTCCATTCTTCACTCTTGCGAGAATAAGCATACTCGCCAATGCAGACTGGTGCACCAATGGAAAGCGCCTTGTCGATGGAATGTGCCACACGAGAACCCACTCCTTTTTCATAGTCCCAATAGCAGGCTTTCTCATAGAAGTGAATGGAGAAGATGATGTTAGGTTTGCCATCCTTGAAGTATTTCTTGTCCTCGTCGAGGATGCGCTGACCTTCCTTCCAGATAATGTCTGCATACTGGCCATAACCATTGCAGTCTATCATCAGCGTATTCTTGATGCCTGCACTTCGAATACGGCGGACAGCCTCTATATAAGTATCAGACCAGAGATTTTCCTGATAATCGCCCCATTCGCCATTACAGTCGCGTCCAGGACTTCCCATCCACTCGTTTCCGATATTCACGATACAATATTTCTCCTGTCCAATGACTGCATTTTTGATTCTTACCCAGTAGTCGGCAGCATGGAGGAGCACATTCTTATCATTACCGCCACCCGTATCCTGTACGTTGAAAACACCGATGAAATGATTGTCCTTGCAAGACTTGATCAGACTACTAACTTGATTAGCATCACAATATCCTCCCAAGCTTTTCTGTCCATCGCTCAACTGGATACGCAGGGCGTTACAGTTATATTTTTTTGCTGTGGAGAATGCTGCTCCCCACCAGTCTTTCTGCCAAGCATACGAATAGTTATAGCCACGCATCAGAAACTCCTTGCCGTTGGCATCAAGCAGTCTGACGCCATCGGTATGGAAACCAGGCTTATCAAGCTTGGTAATGGGAGGCGTATAACCTTTGGGAGAGATGGAAACCTCATTCCAGTTGAGATTGATTCCTCCGATAGCAAGACCCTTGTCCTTAATCTGACTGATGATGGAAGAGGTAAGCGTCAGCGAATAACTGCCGCTGCTCACGCTACTGCTCGAAGCAATCGGAGTACAGTCATCAAACTTGGAGACATTCGCCTGCTTGAGGGCTATCTGACTATTTTCATCCGTGTAGTTGAGCATAACATTCAGCAAGTCACCTTCCTGCATGTCGATGTTAGCAAAAGCAGCAGGTGTGATAGTCATGTAGCGGTCCCAGCTCCACGAAGGATCTACACCCGTATTAAAATAGAAATTACCATCAGAGCCTTGGAACGCATCGGAGCCATCGCTGCCATCCACATTTTTCAGTCCCTTGACCAGTTTATCACCCGAGGAGCCAGAAGCGGACGCCTTCCAAACCGTCACCTTTTCTGTGACGGCAAGCACATTCATACTTAGCAAGCAAAGCGCTATCAAAAGGAATTTTCTCATAAATTAGAATTTAAAAATTAAGAGCTTAAATATTAAGAGTAAAAACATAAAACCACCGACTTCTATCTTTTTAAAAAGATAAAGCCGGTGGTTTTTATTTCATTTTTATTATCTTATCTTCTTTATAAACTTTATAATCATATCTTCTACATACTTATGTTGTCAGGAGGGTATTAATCCCAGGAGTCCCAAGACTCCCAAGCGGAATGCTGCTTGGAATAATCGATATCAGTTACATCCGGTTTTGGTTCGGTTGAAACTCCGATATTATCACCACCTACATTAACTTTTATATCTTTTGATTGTTTATATTGATCAGATCCAGCTATCATAGTCGTATAATCGACTATTTTCACTACAACTTTTGGCGATATATATTCTTTCTTTTTCATCTTAATAATTGTTTTAAAAACTTACTTGATAATTACCTTTTTGCCATTGACAATATAAATGCCCTTAGCAAGACCTTCTACAGAAAGCCCTTTGTGAACCAACTGACCGTCGAGACTATACACATTCTGCTGCGCCTTGCATACAGAGGCTGGAGTCATATCAATCTCCTCAATACCTGTTGTTTCATTCTCATCACAGAAGAAATAAGTAATCTTGGCACCTGCCTGTGCCGCGTCGTCAGGCTGTTTGTCAAACAGAATTTGTGTCGCAGCAGGGAAGACTACGTATGCCAAACCAGAACTTAGATTAACTGAAGATTTTTTTACTGGGTACAAAACATTATCGTACAAATAGTAATTGGTAGCACCACCATTCTCACTAGGAATATTCAATACTGTTTTGTGGGGTATACCATTGATGTTCTCCACACTACCCACGTCGGTATTGGTAATATCAAATACAGGGGCGGTAGATTTGAATATCATGCGAGCATCTGTAAGATCCCTCTTAATATCCTGCTCATATTTATAAATTTTATTTAATTCATCATAGTTTTTATCACCAGCAGCTGGCATTGTAGCATCCAGCGCACTCAAATCAAAATGACCCGTACGGAACTCGTATGCCTGATAGTCACGAACATCAGCCTTTACATTTTCGATAGGATAGAAATCAGCAGGCTTCACGCCACTCTTCAACTTAATCATATAAGGATAGTTGGCGTTGATGCCTTCTTCTGTATCAGGAATCTTGGTAAAGTTGAAAGAAATACCATAATGATAATGAGTCAGATTACCTTCTTCCGTGGTTTTCTCCTTAGTCACAGCAGACTTACCCAACTCGCAGATAACTACATCATCACCAAAAGCCTTCTTCAACTGCTCGTGGCTCAAGTTGTAAGGCAGAGCGACAGAACGCCAATATTGACTGCTCAAATGATGACCCGTATAGATCGCATAGCCTGTTACATATTTAGAAACCATAGACTTGCGGATTTCAACTTTCGTAATCTTGCCATGGTTGATGGCCACATTCATACCATTGAGTAACAAGGTAGAGAGCATACCTGTCTTTACGCCATCTGCACCTATTATTGGCCTGTACCCCTGGTCACCCTTGGCAAATACTGTAATCGCATCACTCAACTCGAAATCGTAATATGGAGCGGATCCACAATCTGCGTAATTCTGATAATAGAAACCACCGTTAGCATCCTGCTTGCGCTGTCTGATGTAAGTAGCCCTACCATCACCCCCATCCGTAGCAGAAATCTGTGTATCAGGGTGTACATCTTGCAGATACAGTCTGATAATATTATTCTTGGTATTGGCGATTTTCTTAAGAGATTCAACGGCACCCGGCTGTCCCTTGCTCCGTCCCTCAAATTCAAAGAAAGAGCCATCAATTCTACCTTTTGACCAATCAGACCAACCATTTGTTCCATCAATAGGGTCTGAAAAGGTATAAGTATCCACTATGTCAGAATTATCTTCTGTCCAGTTTGGAGCCGTAGTACCATCATCATATACATAGATGCCAGCAATATAGTAATTGTTACCACCGATACGGAGACCATTACCTCTCAAGAGTCCATTCAATTCACCGTTGATTTTAATCTCGAAATATTTCCAGCCAGCGATACTGAACTTATCAGAACCTGACATCAGAGAAGGCCAGCCGTCATCATTTCTCTTCAAAAAGGCATAAGCATCATCGCCTGTTTCCATACAAACCACACGAAGGGTCTTGTTCACGTAATCCTGATCGGTATGCAAAACAAATCCATCAGAATACCAATTCTCAATATACTGAGGTGTGCTCATTATTTCGGTCACATCACTCCCCGTTGGCTTGTAATCAATTCGCTTGATGTACCCCTTGAGGCTCTTCAGACCTTTATACTGCAATCGAAGACCACCACTCTGAATGGCATCATAGAATTTCTTAGTAACGGTAAGCACAAAGTCTTTCTGACCATTGGCACAATTATACCAATTTTGATTATTTTTACATCCCACGGTGTAAATCTTATCGCCACTCTCATTGCAGATAGCATACTGATCAGAAGAAGAAGCCTCATCAAACGAGAAAATAAGGAAATCTCCCTGCTTAATCATCTCTTTTGCATTAGTAACCACCCGAGAACTCCAGCCGTCAGAGCTGCTGGTATTCTCCCCCCACGTCAATTGAATCTCATCAGTTGAAGCACTTGCTCCCATACCGATAAGTACTAGAAGCATTAACAACAAATACTTTTTCATCTTTTTCGAAATTATAAGTTAAATCATTATAATCCGCTTTTTAACACTTTCTTAAAGCTTTTACTTATTACATCAATAACTACTCATTCTCAGGTAGCTGTCAAATTCAAATAATTGCTACTGAAACTATTAAAATCAGGCTTATTTTATCATTTTTTGTCGC
>ENA-ORPK01001629-ORPK01001629.1-human-gut-metagenome-genome-assembly--contig:-NODE-1629-length-17191-cov-5.249942_pt1 | contig 17191 bp, 10 predicted proteins | sample MGYA00242139_ERZ509068 | MGnify/ENA primary metagenome ERZ509068 (study PRJEB26280, sample SAMEA2338687) | human gut metagenome | biome: human gut; feature: human-associated habitat; material: faeces... | reverse complement strand
TTAAATCCCAGAGCGTCCGTGGCGTGTGTATACTTATAAAGATTCTTATCCTCGATGTACATCTCGTCAGACGTCACAGCGTTTGAGACAAGACAGATGTCGCTTTCTGGAGCCATACCGCGGAATTTGGTCCCTCCGCCGTTGCCTGCAGCAATGCCAAGCGTGTGGGTGCCGTGATATTGCTCAGACGAGTCGTACGAACATCTGCCATAAAGCCAGAAGTCTTCCTCCGTATATTCCGCCCCGACGTACATCTCATTGCCGCCGCCGGTCGACCCAATCTGGTCCCACATCCGCTTCACACGCGGATTCATGTCGCTGTCATAGAATGTTGGGTGACTTGTGTCGAAGCCTACGTCCATCAGACCCACCACCACGTCCTTGCCCGTATAGGCTTGCGGCAGTCCTGTGCCCTCGTATATTGGCACAGCGTCGGTATGCAGAGCCATCGAGTCGAGAGTGAGCACGTTGCCCTGTTCCGCCTCAATGCGCTTGATGCGGCTGTCCGAAGCGATGCTGCCGACCCGTGAGAGAGGAACGTCGGCAATGACGATGTCGCCGAAGTCGGCAAGTATGGTGCAGTCGTTGCGGAGCAGCACCGAATCGGCGCCGTCGGTCTTCTCTATGAATGCGCACGTCCTCAAGTCGTTCTGTGGCGCCGAAGCCGTGCGGTCGTTATGACGCGGCAACCATCTGCGCAGGGAAGAAGACAGTTTTGACGCTGCTGAATCTTGACAATAGGCGGTGTTGTCGTCGCTTGTGGAGGCAAACAACGGCGCTATGGCAGCAGCACATAATACGAAGGAAAACCTAATTCTTGACAGTATATTCATCTTGTAACGAAAAAATGTAGTACCTTTGCAAAGATAGTTCTAAATAACAAGAAAAAACAAAAACAACAAATAAAATAATGGAAAACAAGACAAACAAGCTCATTGCAGCACATTATCAGCTCTTCGCCATCGACGACAATGGAGAGCGCTCACTCGTAGAGGAAACTTCACAGGAACAGCCCTTCGTGTTCATCACCGGTTTCGGCGCAGCTTTGGACGCCCTTGAGGAGAAGCTGGAAGGTCTCGCACGTGGCGAGAAGTTCGACTTCGAGCTGGACAAGGAGCATGCTTTCGGCGAGCACGTGGCAGAGCGTGTGCTCAATCTCGACAAGGAGATGTTCTCCGTAGACGGACATTTCGACAGCAAGAACATCTTCAAGGGTGCACAGGTGCCTCTGAAGAACGAGGACGGCAACTTCTTCATCGGCACAGTTCTCGAGATTGGCGACGCTTCTGTGAAGATCGACCTCAACCACCCGCTCGCTGGTAAGAAGCTCAACTTCAAGGGCTACATCATCGAGAACCGCGAGGCTACAATGGACGAGATAAAGACTATGCTCAGCCACATGAACGGTGGCGGTTGCGGAGGCGACTGCGGCGGTTGCGAAGGCGGATGCGGACACCATGAGGGTGGTTGCGGACATCACGACCACGAAGGCGGTTGCTGCGGAAGCCACGAGCACAAGGGTGGTTGCTGCGGACACCACAACTAAAAACAGTCTGCATCTCGCAGATTGAAGAACTAACTGAAAGCAAATATGCGCAACACATTCGGAACGCTTTTCACTCTCACCACATTCGGCGAGAGTCATGGCGAGGCTATCGGCGGCGTTGTCGACGGAATGCCTGCGGGCATTGACATCGACATGGAGTTCATACAGAGCGAACTGAGCCGCCGCCGGCCTGGTCAAAGCCACATTACGACTCAACGCAACGAGCAGGATCAGGTGGAACTGCTCAGCGGCGTGTTCGAGGGCAAGTCGACGGGCTGTCCTATAGGCTTCATTGTGCGCAACACGAACCAGCGTTCTGCCGACTACGACAACTTGCGCAACCTCTACAGACCGTCGCACGCCGACTATACGTACGCCGCAAAATACGGCATACGCGACTATCGTGGCGGCGGACGCTCGTCGGCACGCATCACTATCAGCCGTTGTGTGGGCGGAGCACTTGCAAAACTGGCGCTACGCCAGCTTGGAGTGAGCATAAACGCATACACCTCGCAGGTGGGCGACGTGGTTCTCGACCGCGACTACACTAAGTACGACTTTGCCGAAACAGAACGCAACCCCGTTCGCTGCCCCGACCCTATCGCCGCACAGCGTATGGAGCAGCTTATAAGTGAGGTGAAGGCGGAAGGCGACACCATCGGTGGCGTAGTGACGTGCGTGGTGAAGAACTGTCCGAAGGGAATAGGCGAACCAGAATTCGGTAAGCTGCACGCCATGCTTGGCGCTGCCATGCTAAGCATCAACGCAGCCAAGGGATTCGAATACGGCGAGGGATTCAGCTGCGCCACATCGCGCGGTAGCCAACAGAACGATGCGTTCGTTGCGGAGGGCGGAAACATACACACTTCAACCAACCATAGCGGGGGCATACAAGGCGGAATAAGCAACGGCGAAGACATATACTTCCGCACGGCGTTCAAACCGACTGCAACCATACTGCAGGAGCAGAAAACCGTCGATTCTACTGGCAATTCGGCCATTTTGCAGGCTCACGGACGCCACGACCCATGTGTTGTTCCGCGCGCTGTGCCTATCGTAGAAGCGATGACTGCAATGGTAATCTTGGATTATATTATGTTGAATAAGCATACATTTTTGTAAGAAACTTGCGTTTTCACAAAAATTTCAATCTCGTTAAGATATTTTTAATCACAATATTGCGTGTATAACGGAAATATTCGTTATATTTGCAACCAGTAATAGAGGGCTTGCGAAAGTCTTTAATTAACTTAGTTAAGTCTAGTTTAGTTTTTGTGTTGGTTGAGGGCGGTCTATTGGCTGGCCTCCATTTTTGTTTTTATGGCTTAACGTATATTTCTTTTGTTTTGAATGGTTGTTACAGCTTCGTGGTAACAATGTTACCGAAGTGCTGTAACAACGTAACCGCATTGCGGTAATGATGTTACCACGGCGCGGTAAATATTAATGCGCACAGTCTTTAGACACCTGCACACGGTCCAGATTGTGCTTCTCCACATTGTCCACAGTCCATGCCTCGCGATACTCTTTTCCTCTCACGGTGAGCTTCACGTCCTTCACGTCTACGTTCTTCACATTGCGGAAGTACATGCCCCAAACCGGGAATACGGGCCACTGGTCTGTAGGACGGTTCTCGAACCATGCAGGCAAATTGGGGTCGTCGATGCCGTCGAACTCCATATCGCAACGGCGCATCACCACACAATCGGTTGGCGCCTTGCCCCAACTCTTCACCGAGAGCGCCATGCGTGTGACGCCACGCGCCTGCATATCCTCCACGAGCAGACTGCCCATAGTGTTATCGTCGCTAAGCGTGACGCAGAGCGGCGTAAGCACACAAGCCACCTTGTTGCGCAGTATGCGTATCTTGTCCATGCGTCCAGGCGCCTTACCCCATCCGCCAGGTTCAAGATTGATAGCCGCCCCTGAGCGTGTGTGGTGCGAGGTGATGTGTTCGAACTTGCCAGGTCCGTATATCTCGTTGTCGGTGATGTCAAGCTGTACCGACGGCATTATCATACGTATGCCGTTGCACGAGGAGTTGAGCACGTTGTGGTTGATGCTCATGCGCTCCCAATAGCCGCCCGCAATGGCGTCGTCGCCGGTGTGCATCTCGCAGCGCGATATCTCCACACGCTTCGCTCCACGGATGTGTATGCCGTCCCATCCACCTTCTATATATAGATTATGAAACTGCGACTTTTCTATCTGGTAGCCCAGAAAAGCATAGTTGGCGGAGCGCTTCACGCTGAATCCGTCGAATGTCATGCGCTTGCAGCCAGCCATCAGTATGGTGTGCGGACCGCGCATGTGCTCCTCGCCAAGCGGATTGCGCACGTCGGCACCGTCGATGCAGCCCTTGCCCTCTATACCTGCATCGCTCACGCCTACAGCGAACACCATCGCCTTAGACCACTGCGAGTCGGTAGCCGAGTTGTAATTGACCGTGCCCTGACCGCTCTCATAGCGCGAGAGGTCAAGCGTAGTCTGCAGCGAGGCGTAGGCGTTTATGTCCTGCACGCCTTTCAACACAGCGCCCTGCTCAAGAAAGAGCGTCACACCCGACTTCAGATAGACCGAGCCCGTGCTGTACTCGCCGCACGGCACCACCACACGGCCTCCACCCTGCTCTGCACAATGCTCTATGGCGCGGTTTATCGCCTCAGCATTGTTCACAGACTCGTTGTTGCTCACTGCGCCAAACGACGCAATGCTCACCACAACAGATAAAATAAAACTAATCATACTTATCAATTCTTTAGGTTATACATTATTTTATATAGATACACGTACTTTTTTTTATAGATTTACGCTCTTACGACATAGTTAGCGCCATTCATCAGATAGGTGTCATTGCCGCTAAACAGCGTGTAAAGATACGAAAATCTTGCAAAAACAGCCTCAAAAACGAGTTTTAATGCAGAAAAATCAACTTTTTTGAGTTTTTCTTGAAAAAAGTCATGAAAACATTTGGTGGTTACAAAAGAAACCACTACCTTTGCACTCGCTTTTAAGGAACAACGCTTAAAGCTTTAAACAATGGCTCCGTAGCTCAACTGAATAGAGCATCTGACTACGGATCAGAAGGTTGCAGGTTTGAATCCTGCCGGAGTCACGATAAAGAGAATATTACTTCACGTAATATTCTCTTTTTTGTTATATACGTATAAGATTTTGTGGTACACGCATAAGATTTGGCGTATACCACAAAGCGTTTTTGTTACACATTATGTTACACTTCGCATTGAAGTCGTGTTACATTCATCGTTCTATTTCAGCTTTATTATATCGCTCCACCTTGTTGTAGGACACGCGCTCTTGAGGTCGTGCTTTATGGCGTCGGCAAACTTCCTGCCATTCGGGTACTGCTGCGACGAGAGTATCACGGTTTCGGTGCCGTCCACCTTATTTATACGGTCTACAGCACTGTCGAGTTGCATCATGTGCTGATACTTTTCGACGTCGAACGTGAAGAGATCGGTCTGCACGGCGGCGTTAGGCACCACACCCATCAGCACCACTCCGGCACGCTTGTAGTGAATATCCTCACGATAGATGCGACGGAGGCACGCCGTGGCAGCCTTCACCACCTCAATGGTTGAAGACGACGGCGTAGAAAGGCTCACTTCTGTCATGTTGCAATACTGCGTGAGGTCGGGGCGGAAGCGGTTCGACTCTACGAATACGCCCACAATGCTGGCAGCCGACTGCTGTTTGCGCAGTTTCTCGGCGCAACGGGCGGCGAAGTTGGCTACGTGCGTGCGGAGCGTATCGAAGTCGCACACCATGCCGCTGAAGCTGCGACTCGTGCAGATGCTCTTCTTCTTAGCCGGCAGGTCGTCGGGCACGCAGTCGGTGCCGTTCAGCTCAGCCCAAGTGCGCTCCACGACCACGGTCTTGAACGTAGCACGCACCCACGAACGCGAGTGCGCTGCGAAGTCGTACGCCGTACGTATGCCGTAGCTTTCGAGTCGGGCAGCATAGCGTCGACCGATGCCCCACACCTCATCAATCGGGTAAAGCGCAGCAGCCTTCAGTCGGCGGTCGTCGGTGTCGATGACGCAGCAATGGTTATATCCGGCGTATTTCTTCGCGAAGTGGGAAGCCATCTTTGCCAGCGTCTTCGTAGGCGCAATGCCTATAGTGAGCGGCATGCCCACCGACTGCAGCACGCGCCGGTGCAGCTCTTCGCCCCACTCCTTCAGTTGCTCTACAGAGAAACCGTCGAGAATGGCGAACGCCTCGTCGATTGAATAGCGGAAGCATTGCGGCGCCATGTCGCGTATGATGGTCATCACGCGACCAGTTATCTCGCCATACAGCTCGTAGTTGGACGAGAGCGCCTCTATGCGCACATTTGGGAACAACTGGCGCAGCTGATAGAACGGCGTTCCAGCCTTCACGCCCAAGCGCTTAGCCTCAGCGCTGCGCGCCACCACGCACCCATCGTTGTTAGAAAGCACGACAACGGGTTTCCCCTCCAGGTCTGGACGGAAAATACGCTCGCAACTCACGTAGCAGTTATCGCAATCGCAGATGGCATACCACTTCATCGTCTCCATTGTTTTATAGTCCACACCACGACGCCCCACACACGGAAGTTGTCGTCGGCGTCGATGCGTATAGGCTGATAGTTAGCGTTGGCGGGTCGCAGTTCGATGTAGCCCTCCTCCTTGTGCTTCAGGTCGAGATACTTGATGGTAAACTCACCGTTGACGAACGCCACGATGACGTCGCCGTCGACGGGCTGCAGCGAGCGGTCGATCACCGCAATGTCGCTGTCGCAGATACCCGCCTCAATCATCGAGTCGCCCGACACACGCCCGTAGAACGTAGCCTCCGGATTCTTTATAAGGTCGCGGTTGAAGTCGAGACTATCGTGCAGATAGTCGTCCGCCGGACTCGGGAAGCCCGCCTTTATCGTAGGTGCAAGTGCAAGCGCGAGCCGATGTGCGAAGTCGCCCTTCAGAAGTTCTATCTTTCCAGCCTTATCATTATCCATTCTCAGATTCATTTTATTTTCGCAAAGGTAGCCATTTTTTATAAGTTCTCATGAAAAACGGCGATTATCCCACGTATTTTTACTAATTTTGCAAGATAAGAATAGAAAATATAAACAAAACAGATACAATCAGTATGGAATTAGCAAGCAAATACGATCCACAAGCAGTGGAATCGAAATGGTATCAGTACTGGCTTGACAACAAACTCTTCAGTAGCAAGCCCGACGGACGTGACCCCTACACTATCGTTATACCGCCACCAAACGTGACTGGCGTATTGCACATGGGCCACATGCTCAACAATACGATTCAGGATATCCTCGTGCGCCGCGCACGTATGGAGGGAAAGAACGCTTGTTGGGTGCCCGGCACCGACCACGCCTCTATCGCTACTGAGGCTAAGGTGGTGAACCGTCTTGCAGAACAGGGCATAAAGAAGCGCGACCTCACTCGCGAACAGTTCCTTGAGCATGCTTGGAACTGGACCAACGAGCACGGCGGCATCATCCTCAAGCAGCTGCGCCGTCTCGGCGCATCATGCGACTGGGACCGCACAGCGTTCACAATGGACGAGAAGCGCTCTGAGAGCGTGCTGAAGGTGTTCGTCGACCTCTACAAGAAGGGACTCATCTACCGCGGCCTGCGCATGGTGAACTGGGATCCGAAGGCACAGACCGTGCTCTCTACCGAGGAGGTTATCTACCGCGACGAGAAGAGCCACCTCTTCAACCTGCGCTACTATGTGGCTGACGCCGACGTGAACCCGGTTGTGCCGACAGGCTGCGATGGCGAGGTGCTGCATCAGGACGCCGACGGACGCTACTACGCTGTTGTAGCTACAACACGTCCGGAGACTATCATGGGCGACACAGCAATGTGTATTAACCCGAAGGACCCGAAGAACCAGTGGCTGCGCGGCCACAAGGTAATCGTGCCATTGGTGAACCGCGTGATTCCGGTCATCGAGGACCGCTACGTAGACATCGAGTTCGGTACTGGCTGTCTGAAGGTTACTCCGGCGCACGACGTGAACGACTACGCTCTCGGCAAGACTCACAACCTCGAGACTATCGACATCTTCAACCCCGACGGCACTATCTCTGAGGCTGCAGGCATGTATGTAGGCATGGATCGCATGGACGTGCGCAAGCAGATTGTAGAGGACCTGAAGGCTGCCGGACTGGTAGAGAAGATTGAGGACTACGACAACAAGGTGGGCTACTCGGAGCGCAATCAGGACACAGCCGTAGAGCCGCGCCTCTGCAAGCAGTGGTTCCTCTCGATGAAGCACTTCGCAGACATCGCTCTGCCGCCGGTGCTCGAGGGCAAGATTAAGTTCCACCCGACAAAGTACGTCACAACATACCGCAACTGGCTGGAGAACATTCAGGACTGGTGTATCTCGCGCCAGCTCTGGTGGGGACACCGCATTCCGGCTTACTTCCTTCCTACAGCCGAAGGCGAAGAGGAGAAGTACGTAGTAGCGCTCACCGCAGAGGAGGCACTTGAGGAGGCTCGCAAGATTGAAGGCTACGAGAACATCACAGCCGACCAGCTCGTTCACGACGAGGATGCGCTCGACACATGGTTCTCTTCATGGCTCTGGCCAATATCGCTGTTCGACGGCATCAACAACCCGGGCAACGAGGAGATTAAATACTACTACCCCACAAGCGACCTCGTAACCGGTCCGGACATCATCTTCTTCTGGGTAGCTCGTATGATTATGGCTGGCGAAGAGTACATGAAGGACGTGCCGTTCCGCAACGTATACTTCACTGGTATCGTTCGCGACAAACTGGGCCGCAAGATGTCGAAGTCGCTCGGCAACTCGCCCGACCCTATCGCCCTCATCGAGAAGTACGGCGCCGACGGCGTGCGCATGGGCATGATGCTCTCGGCTCCTGCCGGCAACGATATTCTCTTCGACGAGAGCCTCTGCGAACAGGGACGCAACTTCAACAACAAGATATGGAACGCATTCCGCCTCGTTAAGGGCTGGCAGGTGGCAGACGCTGAGCAGCCGGAGGCTAACGCGATAGCAGCGAAGTGGTTCGAGGCTAAGCTGAAGCAGACCAACGCCGAGGTGAACGACCTATTCTCTAAGTATCGCATCTCTGAGGCGCTCATGGCTGTCTACAAGCTGTTCTGGGACGAATTCTCAAGCTGGTATCTCGAGATGGTGAAGCCGGCATACGGCCAGCCTATCGACCGCACAAGCTACGAGCAGACACTCGCTTTCTTCGAGACTCTGCTGAAGATGCTCCATCCGTTCATGCCGTTCATCACAGAGGAACTCTGGCAGCACATCTACGACCGCAAGGAGAACGAGTCTATCATGCGCGCCGAACTGAAGCTCGACGCTCCTACAGCCGACGACGATGCCGTAGTAGCAGCTATCGAGAACGTGAAGCTCATCGTGGCTGGCGTGCGCACCGTGCGCAACCAGAAGAACATACCTAACAAGGATGCTCTCGAACTGCAGGCGCTGCAGCAGAACAACTACGAGGCTTACGCTTCGGTAATAAAGAAGATGGCTAATCTCTCAGCTATCAACGTAGTATCGGAGAAGGACACGACCGCAGCTGCCTTCATGGTAGGCACAGACGAGTTCGCAGTGCCTCTTGGCGATATGATTGACGTTGCTGCAGAGATAGAGAAGCAGGAGGCTCAGCTGAAGCACCTCGAAGGATTCCTCGCAGGCATCAAGAAGAAGCTCTCTAACGAGAAGTTCGTGGCTCACGCTCCAGAAGCTGTTGTGGCTCTCGAGCGCAAGAAGCAGAGCGACTCTGAAGAGAAGATCGCAGCGCTGAAGGAATCTATCGCAGCTTTGAAGAACAAGTAAACGCTTGGTCATCAAAAACGCTTACAATACAAAAACCGCAGGAGGCTATGATTTCCACACTATAGTCTGCGCCCGGCGACCGAAAGTCGCCACAACAGCGCAGGCTACGGCATGGAGACCATAGCCTCCTGTCCTTTTAATACAGATATACATATAAATCTACTACTAATATATATAATATGTATAAGCTCCTAAAACTCGCATTTATTTCGCTTCTGACACTCTGTTTCAGCGCTTGTCAGGAGGAAGACCCTATCATGCCGCCAGAACAGCAGACAGCCGAGAAGACAATCTTCGTATTCATGCCATACAGCAACAATCTATACAGCTTTCTGCTCGGAAACATTGAGGACATGAAAACCGCCATTGTACGTAACAAAGGCTTGGACAACACGCGTCTGTTGCTGTTCGTAGCCAAAGATCAGCAGCAGAGCGCGCTGATAGACATCAGATACAAGAAGGGCACATGCACGCAGGATACGCTTGAGAAATACTCCTCGCCTACTTATCTTACGACGAACGGCAGAGCGGAACTGCTGAACAAGGTGAAGGAGTATGCGCCGGCGCACCGCTACGCCATGATAGTGGGCAGCCACGGCATGGGATGGATACCAAGCTCTACAGTGTTCAACCCGAAGAAGTCGCGCTACTTCGGCGGACTGTCTGAGGAATACAGAATAGATATCGTCGACTTCGCAACGAGCATCAAGGCTGCAGGAATGAAGATGCAGTTCATCATGTTCGACGACTGCTACATGTCGAGCATGGAGGTGGCGTACGACTTGAAGGACGTAACCGACTACATCATTGCGTCTACAAGCGAAGTAATGGCTTACGGCATGCCTTACCAGAACATATACCAGCATCTGATGAGCGCACAGCCCGACTACAAGGCTTTATGCAATGGCTTTTACGAGTTCTATTCGAACAGCAGCACACCTTACGGCACAATCGGTGTAATTGATTGCAGATACGTTGACGAGATGGCTTCCATGATGAAGAGCATCAACGCAACGCACACGTTCGACCTTAGCCTTATCGACAACGTGCAGGACCTCGACGGCGAGACATACAAGCCTACCATATTCTTCGACTTCGATGACTATGTGCGCCAGCTTTGCACGAACGATAACAACGCCTACGAGCAGTTCCACAACGTACTGCTACGTCTTGTGCCGTACAAAGCGGCTACAGAGTACATATACTCCGGCTCTACGAACAAGAAGACCAAAGTGGACCACTTCTCCGGCATCACCATTTCAGACCCGTCTACGCGCCAGGAAATAGCCGAATCGAAGCGACAGACAAATTGGTGGATACAGACACACTAACAGACAGATATAAAAACAAAAAAGGTGTTATCCGATTGGATAACACCTTTTTTGTACACCCTTAGGGGTTCGAACCCTAGACCCACTGATTAAGAGTCAGTTGCTCTACCAACTGAGCTAAGGGTGCATTGATAGAAATAAAGTTGTTGAGTGTACACCCTTAGGGATTCGAACCCTAGACCCACTGATTAAGAGTCAGTTGCTCTACCAACTGAGCTAAGGGTGCAAGTTAGATTTGTTATCTAAAGCCTCATTTCTGAATTGCGGTTGCAAAGGTATAGCTTTTTTACGAAACTACCAAATGTTTTTCCGACTTTTTTCAAATGTTTTTTCACTTTTTTATTCCTTTTCTTGCCTCTATCGCTGTTTATCTGCTGATTTTTAGGCGATTATCGTCTTTTCTTTTTCTTTTCTTTTTTGCTCTTTTCTCTTAGGTCATGTGCTGTTGCATCCTTCTTTTGCCTCTCGGCATCTTTTTAAAGAACATTCCTCACGTTACAATCTATATGGCGTAAAAGAAAAAATGATTATTTGCTTTTATTTGCTTTATGTAAAAAACGCTGACATGCTCTCTCTATATATAATAGGTATAAAAAGCTTTGAAAATATCAAAATGGCAAAAATGGCATATTCTAGTGTTGGCAGGGTGTTTTATTTCTGATTAAGGTTGAACCTTTTAAAACGTTAAATCCATTGAATTTTCAAAAAAATAAAGTTAATTTGAAAATATAATGATTTTATTTAAATAATTTTTGATTTTTCTTTGGGGCTTTAAATAATTTTTAGTACTTTTGTGCTTGTAAATTGTTAATTGGTTTGTTCGTTGATAATGATGAGCGAGACATGAAAAAATAAAGCTCACACAAGTCTCGAACATGATGTTTGCAGCGTAACCCTCAACGTCCAGACAAGAGAAAACAAATTGTTTAGACAAGTGTAAGTTAACCAAAAAAGGATATCAAAAAGTGCGTAAGGTTTATATATTCATACTGATGACATTGACTCTGCTTGCGGGCTGCGAGATAAAGATCAAGCCCAACAGCGACGATGGTGACGGTGGACAGCCAGTGGAGGTCCAACGTTACGACCGTTTGGAGAGCCGCTACCTTACCACAGGCGATTTCTCAGCTCTTCAGCAGATGAATATTGACTACCCCATGGAGACACGCACCCTTGTTGAGGACGTGTTGCAGCTGGGTGAGGTCAATGATCCCGACATAAACAACAAGTTTTTGAGGTTCTATCAAGACACCGTCCTTCAGGCGCTCATTGCCGATGTGGAGGTGCAGTATGCGAGCATGAACGATGTAAACAAACAGTTCCGCAACGCCTTTAAGCAGCTCGGCAAGCTCATTCCGGGTGTGCGCGTGCCGGTTGTCTATTCGCAGATTGGCGCTCTCGACCAGAGCATCGTTATAGGCAACGGCTCCATAGGCATAAGTCTTGACAAGTATCTAGGTTCCGATTACCCTCTCTATAAGAAATATTATACCCCGCAACAACGCAGCATGATGCAGCGCAAGTATATTGTGCCCGATGCTATGGGGTTCTATATCCTCAGCCTCTATCCTCTTGGTAACCACGATGCTTGCTCGCAGCAAGAGCGCGACGAGCACGTTGGAAAGGTCTTTTGGGTGGTAAACAAGATAATGGGTAGTGCCGTCTTCCATGGCAGCTACATCGACAAGGCCAACTTGTTTATGAGTCAAAAACCAACACCATCCATCGACCAGTTGTTTGGCAAGGAAAAATAAGAGACGGTGGAACCTTATCTGTCTCTTGCTTTACTCTCCGATAGCTCCTGTGCGAAACGCGTTTTCAAAGTTTTTCTCGTTTCTTTCTACAGTAGCTTCTTCCCTTGATATGCTCCTACAGCCCTCATGTGATTGACGAGAAGGTTGGTAAACTCATGGTTCTTAAGGCCCCATTTGGGGGCTATGAGCAAGTCGGCAGGCGATTGGCTAACGAATCGCTCCAGCACGATATCCTCCCTTATGTGCTCAATGTAAGCCGTGACAAGATCAATATACTCGTCGGCCGTGTATAGCTTGAACGGCTGTCGAGCATACTCCTCTGCCAGCTGCGTGCCGCGTATAATCTGCAGCTGGTGAAGCTTAAGGATGTCGAGAGGAAGGGCTGACACCGTAGCGGCCTGACGAATGTTGTCTTCTGCCTTCTCGCCAGGCAAGCCGAGGATGATGTGGCCACAAGTCAGGATGCCACGTTCATGAGTGGCTGTGACGGCGCGGCGTGAACATTCAAAATCATGACCGCGGTTAATGCGAAGTAGTGTGGTGTCGCTCACCGACTCGATGCCATACTCGACCGTAAGGAAGCAATGTCGCTTCAGTCTCTCAAGATAGTTGAGCAAGGAAGCATCGACACAGTCGGGTCGCGTGCCGATGATCAAGCCCACCACGCCATCCTGAGAGAGAGCCTCCTCGTAGCGACGGCGCAACACGTCAAGTGGGGCGTAGGTGTTGGAGAAAGCTTGGAAGTAGGCCAGATACTTCATGTCGGGATATTTGCGTGCGAAAAACTCCTTACCCTCGCTAATCTGCTCTGCAATGGTCTTCTCTGGCTTACAGTAGGACGGGTTGAACGTGCGGTTATCGCAGAAGGTGCATCCCCCGTGCGACACCTTGCCGTCGCGGTTGGGACAGGAGAAGCCCGCGTCGATAGAAATCTTCTGCACGCGGAACGGAAACTGGCGTCGGAGCCAAGAACCGTAATCGTTATAGAGAGGTTTGTTCATTGTTGACTTTTTATTTTGCAAAATTAATGAAAAACGTGGGAATGGTTGCAATATTTTTTGTATCTTCGCATCAATAATCGCGATTTTATGTCGCACAAGGATTTTGATTAACAATTTATCTAAAAAATAATGAAACGATTACTATTCATTTTCACAGCATTATTTATGTTAACAGCACATGTGTCGGCAGGTGGCAAGATAACCATTCCCGACATAACAAGTGGCAAGTTTGCGGCCAAGACCGTGAACGGAATAAACCCCATTGAAGGTACCGACACCTACGCACGCATAAGCGATGACGGCAAGCGTGTCGACTGCTATTCGTTCAAGACTGGCAAGCTCCTGCGCAACCTGTTTGACGTCAGCAACACCATGGGCAAGAAAATTGACAGCTTCGACGGTTACATCCTTTCGCCCGATGGCACACGCATGCTCATACAGACCAAGACCAAGAGCATCTCCCGCCGCTCGTTCACGGCTGTCTACTATCTCTATAACATAGCCTCGCGCAAACTAGAGCCTCTTTCTGACGGCGGATCGCAGCAGGTCCCCGTGTGGTCGAAGGACGGTCTGCAGGTGGCGTTTGTGCGCGAGGGTAACATTTATCTTGTGAAGCTTCTCTACGACAACGCAGAGGTGCAGGTCACGAAGGACGGCAAGTTTAACGAGGTCATAAACGGTCTGCCCGACTGGGTGAACGAGGAAGAGTTTGGCTTCAACCGCGCCCTTACGTTCAACGCCGACGGCACAATGATCTGCTGGCTGCGCTATGATGAGAAAGATGTCAAGACCTACTCGTTACAGATGTATAAAGGCATGAAGCCTGAGAAACAGGAAAATGCCGTTTATCCAGGTTTCTACTCATACAAATATCCTAAGGCTGGCGAGGATAATAGCAAGGTGACGGCATGGAGCTACGACATTAAGTCGCACCGCATAAGTAAGCTTCAAGTGCCTCTTGACGCTGACGGCTATATGCCCCGCATCAAGGCCACAGACGACGCAAGCAAGGTGGTGGTCTACACCATGAACCGCCATCAAGACGAGCTCTGCCTCTACAGCGTGAATCCGCGCAGCACCGTGGCACAGCTCATCGTGAAGGAGCATGTGGAGAAATATGTTAAGGAGGAGGCTATGGAGGCTGTGACCTTCATAGGCAACAATGTGTTGCTGCCCAGCGACCGTAGCGGTTTCATGAAGCTTTATATCTACTCGATGAACGGACAGTTGCATCGCACCATTGGTGGCGACTATGATATCACGGCGGTCTATGGATACGATGCCAAGACAGGCGATGTCTACTATCAGGCTGCTGCCCTTGGGCCCTCTGACCGTCAGGTGTATGTGGCTCACAAGAACGGCAAGACCGTGCGTCTGAGCGACAAGAAAGGCTGGAACACGGCGCTCTTCTCTGGCGACTACCAGTATTTTGTAAACACCTGGAGCGACTATAACACACCTTATGTCGTGACAACACGCGACAACAACGGACGTGTGATCTCCACGCTTCAAGACAACGCCGACCTGAAGGCAAAGGTGGCAGAGAGCGGCTTTGCCAAACGTGAGCCTTTCAGCTTCACCACATCAGAGGGTGTGCAGCTCAACGGATGGATCTTGAAGCCTCTCAATTTTGACGCCTCAAAACGTTATCCGGTCATCATGCACCAATATAGTGGTCCAGGCTCACAGCAGGTAACCGACTCGTGGAACGCTGGTTCCATGGGGCAGGGTGGTGCCTTCGACTCTTATCTTGCTCAGCAGGGTTTCATCGTGGTGAGTGTAGACGGACGTGGCACAGGCGGACGTGGTGCCGACTTTGAAAAGTGTACCTATCTCAAGATCGGCGACCTTGAGTCGAAAGACCAGGTTGAGGCTGCGCTCTACCTCGGTTCGCTGCCTTTCGTCGACAAGGACCGCATAGGAATATGGGGATGGAGCTACGGTGGCTTCAACACCCTTATGAGCATGAGCGAGGGACGTGGCGTGTTCCGTGCGGGTGTGGCAATTGCGCCTCCCACAAGCTGGCGCTTCTACGACTCTATCTATACTGAACGTTACATGCGCACACCTAAGGAGAACCCTGATGGCTATGATGTGAACCCCATTGTTCGTGCTCAGAAGCTCCATGGAGCGCTGCTCCTTTGCCACGGCACCGCCGATGACAATGTGCATCCGCAAAACTCGTACGAGTATGCAGAGGCGCTGGTACAGGCTGACAAAGATTTCCGCGAGGTTTATTATACCAACCGTAACCACAGCATCTATGGTGGCAATACGCGCAACCATCTGCTGCGCCAGGTGGCTAACTTCTTTGTCACCGAGCTGAAGTGATTTGAATTTTGAGTCTTGAGTTTTGAATTATCGGCTTTCAGCCGATATTGAATTATTGATTTTTGATTTAGATTTTATATTTGGAATCTTAATTTGGGAAATTATTTAGGTTTTGCACTCCCTAATTCAAAAATGAACAATTCCTAATTGCGGCAAACCGCAACAATTCAAAATTCAAAAATCAGAAAAAGGCTGAGTTCCGTTTATATGGAGCTCAGCCTTTTTTAGGCTTTGTCTGAGGACGTCAAAACGAAAATTGAAAAATCCCATTGCTTTCGCTTGTTGGAGATCTATTATACAAGAAAGTGTGTAACAGTAGCTTTGTACCATCATCTGAACATTTCCTAAACAATTGCTAATTTTCTTCATTTGCCGTTTAAGAGCCGTTAATATGTTAAATTGGAATGTTAAAATGGAATAAAGATATAAGCCAAAATGGCACATTCACAAATTTTGCTCTTATTTTTGCAGTCGTGAAAACAAACTATGGGCTACATAAACGGCCTTTAGGAAGATAAAACAATACAAACATAATGACAAAATAAAACGACAAAAGCAAAACGACAACAAAGATAAGTAGACCATAACAGATCAAACATCTTTATTTAACAAACATGAAATTATAAACTAAAAAGGTAATAGATATGAAAAAGTATTCAAAGTATTTGTTAGCTGCAATGTGCGTCGTGGCATTGGCGTTCTCTGCCGGCGCATTTATCAAGGTTAATGCGGCAAGTGCAACCGTAGCGCCAGGACAGCCCGTAGACCTTACATACGCTGCCGAGAAATCGCTTCCGTCGGTGGTACACATCCTTTGCACACGCAACAGCAAGGTGGAGACCGTGGAGATGCAAAGCAACCCGTTCGACGATTTCTTTAGCGATCCATTCGGATTTTTCGGAAACCCCAATCAGGGCAATGGAGGAAAGCAGAAACGTCAGTATCGCACTCCCAAGCAGCAAGGCTCAGGCTCGGGCGTGATCATTTCTGCCGATGGCTACATCGTTACCAACAACCATGTGGTGGAAGGGGCCGACGAGCTGACCGTGACACTTAACGACAATAAGGAATATTCAGCCCGAATTATCGGTACTGACAAAACGACAGACCTCGCACTCATAAAGATTGACGGCAAGAATCTGCCTGCCATCACCATCGCCGACAGCGAGAAAATCAAGGTGGGCGAATGGGTGCTCGCCGTGGGCAACCCCTTCAATCTCACCAACACCGTGACAGCGGGCATCGTGAGCGCCAAGGGTCGTTCGCTCTATCAGAACGGCGTGGAGTCGTTCATACAGACCGATGCTGCCATTAACCCCGGCAATTCTGGTGGTGCGCTCGTCAATACCAAGGGTGAGCTTATCGGCATCAACGCCATGC
>ENA-ORPK01001626-ORPK01001626.1-human-gut-metagenome-genome-assembly--contig:-NODE-1626-length-17204-cov-3.314771_pt1 | contig 17204 bp, 14 predicted proteins | sample MGYA00242139_ERZ509068 | MGnify/ENA primary metagenome ERZ509068 (study PRJEB26280, sample SAMEA2338687) | human gut metagenome | biome: human gut; feature: human-associated habitat; material: faeces... | reverse complement strand
TCCTTGCATCAAGAACTCCGTTAAGCTTGCCTCCGCAGAGTACCAATATACGGTCGCACAATGCCAAAAGTACGTCTAAGTCCTCGCCGACATAGATGATTGACACTCCCTTTTTCTTCTGCTTGTTGAGCGATTGTCTTCAATGCTTCAAAACCGTTTGTTGCATCGATTTTTTCACCTGTGAACGGGCTGACAGTTTGATCACCGAATACTTCTGAACCGTCAACTTTGCCGTTTCCGTTTATATCGCTCATTGCGAGCATTTTATCACCACCGGTTGCTGCACCATCTGCAATTCCGTTTCCGTCAGCATCAATACCTGTGTTACCGGATGTTGCATCAACTTTACCATCTTTGTTAAAGTCAACGATGATAGGTGATGTATACGTTGCACCAATGTTTGTACCCCAAGCAATTCTTCTTTCTGGTTCTGTGTAAACATTTTTAACAACTTCGGGATCACCGATAACTTTAACTTCTGCATCAACTTTGACGTTACTGAATTTCTTAAGGTCAAAATCACCTGCTTTAATGTTGACAATACCTGTTGATGTAACATTGATATTGTTTGTAGCACCTTCAGCACCGCTTGCAAGTTGAATATCAAGGTTCTTAGTACCATCAATGTGATAAGTTGTTCTTGTTGTTATTTCACGAGTGTATTCTTGTTCAACTGTGTAAAAGTTTGTACCTCTTTGTTTAGTTGCGATACATTCTTTGAATGTTCCGTCTTGCAAGCCTCTTGTGTGAATATAGCCATCATCATTTTGACCATCAACTCTTGCAAGTACATATTTTGCCGAACCGTCAGCATTCTTTTGCGTAACTGATTGAACGATTGCGTATGCAGGAACATCTTTAGCATATTCTTTGAATAATTCGCCATTTTCATACAACTTATCGAGCATTTTCATGTTAGAATCATCAAGTTTGTATGTATCTTGCATTTTCTTCATGAAATCTGCTTTACCGTTGTTGCCTGTTTTTGATGTAATATCATGAATTTCTGTTGATTCTGACGTTCTGAGTTCGACTGCCTCTACTGCTGCTTTACCTACTGCTTCGCCTAAAATTGTCGTTTTATCATCAAGAACGCCTGCCGCAATCATTTTATCCATTGTCATGATTGTGTTACCGCCTGCACCTGCTTTACCTGCTTTGATAGTTACATCATCGCCCCAGAAACCGATTAAGTGGTCACCTTTGCCCATCTTGATGTTTACATTGTCTGCTACCGTCAATGCCGTATCATTACCATCGCCGGTGTCAATATTTACTGTGCCTTTGTCACTGACTACCGCAACCATATCTTGGTCAAGCGATGAATCCCAATCCGAAAGGGCATTCGTATCAAGTTTAATATCTACATCGTTACCGAGAACTACTACATTTTGATTACCCGTTCCCGTCGTGATGTCAACGTTGTTACCTCGAACATTAATGTTGGCATTACCGTTGCCCAATTCAATTTTTACGTTACTTGATTTGTTGCCGGTATATTCAATCTTACCGTTTTTCAAAGCATCAACAATACCCATAATTTTTCTTCCTTTTCCTTCTAATCGCACCTATGTGCATTACTACACACATGTATATAAAAACATTTTGTACTCAATATGTGCATTTTTTTATAATATTGTTACATAACGTAACATGCTCATCATGCACCATGACTGGATTTGACCAGCATTTGGCAATTTTTGCAATCAAATTTAAGTATATACTTTTTATTGAATTCATCTGTTAAAACGAGAGGTTCTTTATATTTTGTTACGTTTTTGTAATGTTTCGGGCAAAGTCCGAGGGTATATTTAATGCAATGTTTTGTTGTCATTAACGTTTTGCCATCGAGATTGTTTTGGCTTTCTGCGGCATATTCGTTGACCTTTGCCCCTCTTTTTTCATAAAAATCTTTTGCAAAATTGTTATATACATTGGCGGAATAATCAAGTTGTTTAATGGGATAGGGGACAATTTTGATTTTTTTTGTTCTTTTATCGTGTTGATAATTTTCTGCTCTTTTTTCTCGCAAATCCTCGATTGCAGCCCGTCTGAGTTCGTTCAAAATTGTTGCTCGAACGAAATACGGTTTATCACTTTCTATATATATATTATTTATATCAAACTCGGTATTTCCAGTTTTCGAAATTTGATTTTTGATTGTTTCTGTCGATTTGTCGGGGTTTTGGGCAAGTTCGAAATTGTCCTTAATTTTTGCCGTTGTAAAAATTCCTTCCTCATCTTTTAATGTCAAAGTTATTTCTTTTTCTGAAATTTTCAAATTCGCATCAATCGGAATTTTTCTTGTGATGTCTTTTCTTGAGACGAGTTTGTCGAAATTGATGTCAGAATTTCTGAAAATTTTCAATCCGACATTGATATCGTTCATCGATTTTGGGAAAACTTTTTCGTTTTCAACCTTTTGGACTTGAACCCCGACAAGTTCATTTTTGCTGTTCAAAAAGCAAATTCCGTCGCCGTTATCGAGTTTTTGTCCATTTGTAGAAAAATAATTTTTTCCAACTTTTGTGATTTTTCCTACGAATTCTCCGATTGATTTTGAGTAATATTTTGTGCAGAAATTTTTTCTTTCTCCGTTGATAAAAAACTCTGTAAATCCTCTGTTGAAAGACTTTGAGGGATTTGGCTCAAAGTCTGGCGAAGAAATTCCAATTGATGATTTTGAAAGATTATTTTTTTCTAAGACCTCGTCAATTTTTTGGCGATAATACGAAACGACGTTTCTGACGTATTTTTCATCTTTTAGACGGCCTTCTATTTTGAATGAAGTTACTCCAGCGTTGATTAAGTCCTCGAGTCTGTTAGAAAGGTTAAAATCCATTAAACTCAATAGATAGCGGTCTTTTTCGATAATTTTTCCGTCGTTTGAAAAAAGTGAATATTTTTTTCGGCAAGGCTGAGCACATTCTCCTCTGTTTGCACTTCTTCCGCCGATTGCATAACTTAAATAACACTGTCCGCTGTACGATACGCATAATGCTCCGTGAATGAAGGTTTCAATTTCGATATTTGTGTTATCCGTAATATTTTTGATTTCTTGAAGAGAAAATTCACGTGGTAAAATAACCCTGTCAAAGCCAGTCTCTTCAAGAAATTTAACCTTTTCTAATGTGTTGTTATGACATTGAGTGCTTGCAAAAATTTTAATCGGGGGCAATTTGTGTTCCAAAAGTCCCATATCTTGTACAATGATGCCAGAAACGCCGATTTCATAAAGGTTGTAGATAGTTTTTATGACATCTTTTATTTCTTCATTTTTGTAAATCGTATTTAATGTGACGTAAACCTTTGCACGGTATATGTTTGCATAGTCAACAAGTTCTTTTATGTCATCAAGTGAATTGCCTGCGTGTTTTCTTGCTCCGAATTTCAAAAAACCGATGTAAACAGCATCAGCACCTGCATTTATGGCTGAAATTGCCGTTTGTTTATCTTTTGCGGGTGCCAAAAGTTCTATTTTAAAATTACGTCTAATCATCGCCCTGAACTTTGTTTCTGATACCTTGTTTTACTTCAAGTTCGTCTGTTCCGAGGTTTGTCAAAACTTTCATCGCCAAAGAATTTGAAAGCGAAACGATTGCCTCGAGCAAATGTTCTGAGTAAATTTTCGTTTTCATTTCCTTCTTCGCAAGCCCCCACGCAAGTTCCAAAACTGCCTTTGCTCTTGGAGTGAAGGTAATTTCTTTGTCGACATATTCATCGTTTGTGCCGAGCAAGGATTCGATTTCTTTTCTCAAGTCGTGGACGGTTATGCCCAAATTTTTCAAAACCGAATAGCCGATGCCGCTTCCTTGAAGCATAATGCCAAGAAGAATAAGTTCTGTACCGACAGTATTTCTGCCCATTCTTCTTGCTTCTTGATTTGCAAATCGAAGAATTACGGGGGTTTCGTTCATTTGTTTTTCTAAAGGTCTCAAGATTTGTTCTGATAACTTGTCGTTTGGATACAAATCCTTCAAAATGTTGTAGGCAATACCTTTTTTTGACTTCAAAATGCCAAGAACGACGTGTTCCGGACGGACTGCCGTGCTGCCGAGTTCTCTTGCTGTTTCTGATGCTTTAACAAGTGCAGTGAGTGCATTTGGGGTGAAAATAATTTGCTTATCTTCGTATTCTGCAAGTCTTGATGTAACTTGTTTTAATCTTTCAGAAAACTTTTCATAGGTTATGCCTGCATTTTTAAGCGTTTCGCCTAATTCACCCGATTCGTCGTCCAAAATCGAGAGCATAATTTGTTCTGTACCCAAAATTTCGTATTCAGAAGTTGTGAGTTTTGCCACTGCTTTGCTGAAAATTGTTGCTGATGCAGGGTCTTTTACGAGCGATAAAATGTGGTTGTATTTTTCGTCAACTTCTTTTTGTTCAAAGCCTTCTGGATGCTTTTCTTTTTGTTTTGATTTTTTTTCGACAATTTTTTTCATGATGTCACGAACTTTTTCTTTGTCGAGGTAAAGTTTGTTGTAAAGTTCATCTAAACCTGCTTCATCGCAGAGAAGAACGTAGAAGAGGTGTTCAGTTTTAACAAAACCGTTTCCGTTTTCTGAGGCAATTTCGTCTGCTTTTTGGAAAACTTTTCTGATTCTGTTGCTGAAAAGTACGCTCGATGCGGGGATTTTTATTTCTTTATCTCTCAAAACTTCAACGAGTGCTTCTTTTATTTTATCGGGTGAAGCGTGGTTCATTTTGAGAATTTTTGCACCCAATTCGGTAGTTTTTTTACTCAAAGCCCAGAGTAAATGTTCTGGATAGATTTTTCTGTGACCGAGTTCGATAGCCGAAATTTGTGCATCTCTTACTGCCGATATGGCTTTTTCCGTGAATTTTTGAAACAATATTATAATCCCTATTTACTATATTTGTTATCATACGGCAAAAATGTAAATTTGTGAATAGGATTTTAGTCTCCGCTCGAAAGTTTACAAAAGTTTGCTAAATTTTTCTGAATTATTTATAATTTTTTAGGAGACAAAAATGGATTGTGCAATTCTTTCACACGGCATTAATATATCCAAAACTGAACTTCGAGACTGCTGCGTTCAAAGAGAGAGTAGTGGTTCGCCGTTTATTATGGAAATTGAAAATCCAGAAAAGATTGATTTAGATAAGATTTTTGAGTTAAAAAGAAAACTTAAAAACGAAAAATTAAATAATCCAAAGATGTGCAAGGGTTGTCTTTATTTAGAAGAAAATGCTGATTTGTCGTGGGAAAGAGACTACATTTCGATTATTAATTTTGACCATTGGAATATCTGTAATTCACGCTGTATCTATTGTTCAGAAGAACATAACGGTGGTGATTTTTATTTTAATGTTCTGCCAATGATAAAAAATTTAGTTTCATCGGGAAGATTTTTGCCGACAGGCGAAATTACTTTTCAAGGTGGTGAGCCGACTTTACTTCCTGAATTTGAGGAATTGCTCGATATTTTTATACAAAATAATGCAAAAATCAGAATTCATTCATCGGGAATAAAGTATTCAAAATCTATTGAAAATGGAATTGCCGAACAACTTGTAACACTTGTTGTGTCTCCTGATACGGGGAAAAAAGAGACGTACGAAACGATAAAACGAAATCCTCATTTCGATGATGTTTGGGATAATTTAAAAAAATATTCAAGTTTTGACCAAGAAAATTTTGTTAAGGCGAAAATGCTTGTCGTTCCACACTATAATGACAGTATTGATGAGATTGATGCGTTTGTTGACAAGGTAAAATCTTCGAATGTAAAAACGATTGTAATTGACGCAGAAGGTTGGTATAGCAACAAATACGGCTATAATCTCCCTCATATCAGATTTTTGATTGAGTATATGAAAAATTTATGTCTGAAAAATAATATCAATTTTGAATGTTACGATAATGCACAATTTGTTGTTAACAATCAAGTTTTGTGTCAAATTCCAACAGATTATAATGAAATTTTACAACAGTTTGAAGCCCTTAAAAATCAATATATTTCAAGAAGTGTTGACTATTTGTAAGTTGATTGAAACGTTACAGATTTTTCGGGAACGACTTTTTGTGTTAATATATTAAAAATTGGAAGTGGACTATGAAAACGAATAATACTGCAAAAGAAATAGCCGAATTAATTAAGCAGGGTGAGAAAATCCTTGTGGTTACGCACGTTAACCCCGATGGCGACTGTCTCGGTTCGGCTTCGGCTTTGTATTCTTTTATCAAAAATGAATATGGTAAAGAGTCTGTTTTGTGTGTTATTCCTAAAGTTCCACAGTTATATGAATTTTTGCCGAATATTGATAATTTTAAAAATCCTGATGAACTTTCAGGACAAGAATTTGATACGGTAGTTGCGATTGATTGTGCGGCGAAAGACCGCTTGGCGACAGTGATTCCGTTTTTTGACAAGGCAAAAGTAAAAATTAATATTGACCACCACAAAACAAATCCAATGTATGCACAATATAACTACGTTTATGGCGAAAAAAGTTCGGCGGGCGAAGTTCTTGTGAATTTTGCAAAAGAATGTGGTTGGAAGTTTGACCGTGATATTGCAAATGCACTCTACGTCGCAATTTTAACTGATACAGGCGGATTTAAGTTTGACAATACGACAGCGGAAACATTTTTGGCGGTTGCGGATTTGATGGCTTATGGCATCAATCCGTCTTTGCTTTATCGTTGTTGTTATGAGTCGAAACCTGTTGAAACTGTGAAGTTGAGTGCTTGTGCGATTTCGAAATCAGAATTTTTATCAAACGGCAAAATCGCATACACGATTATTACGCTTGATGATATGAAAAAGAATAAAGCCTTAAACGAGCATACTGACGGCATTGTAGAAATGTTGAGACAGGTAAATTCTGTTGATATTGCATTTGTCATAAAAGAAACTGAAGAAGGATTTTCGAAAATCAGTTTGAGAAGTGAGAATTCCGATATTAGCAAAATTGCTCAAAAATTCAATGGGGGTGGACATTCTAAGGCTGCTGGTTGCACTATAAAGAAAAATTATACTATCGCTTTGAACAAATTGCTTGCGGCTATCAAAGAGGAGTTCTCGTATGATTTTTGATGAAGTTGTCAGAAAAGTACGTTCGACTCCGACTATTCGATATATTGAAAGTATCGTCAATAAAATGATTGATGCCGATTACCCTGGAATGGCTGCAGAGATGGCGTTTATGTTCATCTTAGGGCTATTTCCGTTTTTACTTTTTGCTATGTCTGTTTATGCATGGCTTGGCAGAAGTTCGTTGAGCGGGTATGTAATTTCGGCATTGACACAGGTAGCACCGAGTGATGTTTCGAGACTTATCGAAAGCACATTGTCTCAAGTTACCGTTTTTAAACATGGCGGAATTATGGCGGTTATTTGCTTTTTTGTTACGATTGCATTGTCGTCAAACGCCGTCGCATCAGTTATGAAGGGCTTGAATAGAGCATTTCAAACTGATGAAACAAGACCATTTATTTACACAAGAATTTTATCTGTTTTGATGGTTTTCTTGAATGTAATAGTGTTGTTTTTGACGGTAAATATGATTTTGCTAGGGAAAATCATTATGAGCGTTGCACTTGAGTTATTCCATATTCCGAATTTGACCTATCAAATTATTATGATTTTGAGATGGCCGTTGTCGTTTTTGGTTTTGTATTTTACAAGTTATTTTAGTTACTATATTTTGCCAGATATCAAAGGTAACGAGTGGGTTAAAAGGAAAGCGGCACTTGTTGGAACGTTGTTCTTCAGTTGTTTTTGGTTATTGGGTTCGTGGTCGTTTTCATTGTATTTAGACCATTTGAATACATATAATAGAGTTTTTGGAACGATTGGTGCGTTCGTTATTATGATGGTATGGCTTTACTATACGGCAATGATTATCTTGCTCGGCGGTGAATTTAACTATCGAACATATTTACGCTTGACGGAACGTGAGGAGAAAAAGCACCAACGTCATTACGACGAAGAATTGTACGAAGAGTAGTTAACAATTTGATTTTAAATGCACTGCCGTATATAATATTTAAGAATACAGCATGGAGGGCAGGACAATTAAAAGATTATTGACTACCGCATTAATTTTAGCCGCAGGATTGGCACTTCCGGTAAATGCCGCACCGAAATCAGTAGGTTATCCTGCACAGGCATATTATATTCAGGCTTGCACTAACGAGGATAAAGGCGACATTAAAGGTGCAATCGAAAAAATGCAACGTGCCATCGAGTTGAAAAACGATAACGCACTTTATTATACAAAACTTGCAGGTTTGTACCAAAATTTGGGCGAATGGGATAATGCACTTGCTGCATATAAAAAAGCAGCTCAGTTGAGACCTGACGATTCATTTTTATACCTTGCAATCGGTCAGATTTTGCAACAGAAAAAAGATTATGCAAATGCCCTTGAGGCTTACAAATACGTTTTGCAACTCACCCCGAGTTACAAATACAACTACTTAAATCTTGCTAATATTCAATATATTTTGAAAGATTTCAAAGGGGCTGTCGAAAATTACAACGTATTTTTGGTAAATTATCCGAACCATGTTGATGCTCGCAAAAACCTTGCCTCGGCTTATATTGAGTTGGGTGATTATAAAAATGCAAACGAACAATTTAAAATTTCGATGGAAAAACACCCCGAAAACTTCAATGAATACGCTCAATACGGACTTTCTCTCGTGAAAAATTCCGAATGGAACGATGCAAGAACAATTCTTGAAAAAGCAATCGACGTCAATAAAGACGATGCTGCTTCTATCGCCAACCTTGGTATCGTAATGGAAAGAACTGGCGATGGAACAGATGCACTTGCTTTGTTCGAAAAAGCATTGAAACTTGAACCTGAATCGGCTGAAATCACTATCGAATACGCCGATGCACTTCTTTCTTTGGGACAAGATGAAAAAGCAAAAGGTCAATATACAAAATATATTAAGATGAAACCCGATGACCCACACGCTTATTTCAATTTGGGCATAATTTATTCAAAAGAAAAAAATTATGACGATGCGATTACAAGTTTTACCAAAGGTATGGAAAATGCCAAAGATAACGAGGATTTCAAGGCTGAACTTGCAAAATGTTATCACTTCAAAAAGGATTACACTCACGCAGTTCAACTTTATGATGAATTGTTGACTTCTTTGCCGAAGGATAGAACGTTGAGATTCAATAAGGCGTTGGCTTTACAGGCTCAACAAAAATACAAAGAAGCAATAGATATTTACACTGCCTTGTATGCAGAACAACCTGAGGACAATATAAAATTATATTTGTCACAAGCGTATATTGCGAACGGCAAGAATCTTATTATTGCTGATAATTACCGCAAGGCAATCGTGAATTTCGAAAAAGCGGCAGAAATCGATGCTAACAATTCAGAAATTTATGTAAATATGGCAAATGCTTATGATAAGTTGGGTTCAGGCTCAAGAGTAATCGAAAGTTACGAAAAGGCTTTGGAAATTGATCCTGACGATAAGTCAATTTCGACGGCGTATGCGAAAGTTTTGTTGAAATACAAAAAGACAGACGATGCACAAAAAGTTACGGAAAATATTGTTAATTCTGAAAACGTAACCCCTGAAGAAAAGGCTATGTCTTTGATTGCACTTGGCGAACAATATTATGACAACAAAAACTTCACAAACGCAAAAGACCAATTTGAAAAAGCAATCGAACTTGATGCAAATAATCCATCATTGTTGATTAAAACCGGTAATTGTTACAAGCAACTTTCTTCGAATGAAAAGGCTCTTGAATATTATCAAAAAGCAATCGAAAAGGACGGAAACAATCCAGATGCTTACTTTAACGCTGGTCTTTGCTACTCAGATTTGGACAAGGCTAACGAAGCGATTACAAGTTACCGAAAAGCCGTAGAACTCAATAACCAATACGCTTATGCTTATTACGCACTCGGTATTGAATTTGAAAAGGCAAAAAATTATCAAGATGCGATAACAAATTATGAAAAATTCATCGAACTATCGACGGATAAAGGTGCTCAAGCCTCTGTTAAGGCAACTGTGAACGCTTTGAAGAAAAAAATTACGGCTCAATAAACAATGAAAAAGTTTCTGTTTTTAGTCGGAATTTTATTTTCAACGATTTTTATGACAGGATGCTCGGACAATGCAGTTATAATGCTCAAGTCCGAGCCTTTTAATTCGCAAAATTACATGGAATATGAGCACGATTTTCAGGCAAATCAACGGATTTATTATGCGATAATGTCTCCGAGAGGATTTAAGGACACGGCTTTGAAAATCGAAATTTTCACAAAAAATACCAAAGCCCCATCGCTTGGTTTTTCTTACAAATACGGCATTAACGTGCCGATTGACAACACGAAAAAATACTATACCGATTATATTGTTATGACGACACCAGGGCTTTATATTATGCAGGTGTTCGAACTTCGCAGACCTGATAAATGCCTTGCAAGACAAGATTTTTGGGTAAGATAATGTTTTTGTTTGATAAAATCAAATTTTTGTTTCAAAAATTGACCTCTTCAAGATTTATCGTCACAGGAAAGTGCAAAAAATGTGGAACTTGCTGTCAAAATATCACATTTTTTGTTGGAAAACGAATTGTGACAAGCGAAAAAGAGTTTCTGAAAATGCAAGAATTCGACAAAAAATATCGAAATTTTGTAATCAACGGCAAGGGCGAAAATGGAGAATTGCTCTTTAAATGTAAGGCTTTGAACGATGATGGCAGTTGTGGAGCGTATAAATTTCGTTCGATAAATTGTCGTTTGTATCCAAAAGTCAACCAAAAATTTGTTTACGATGGCGGAGTGCCGCTCGACGGCTGCGGATACAGTTTTTGCGTCAATAAAAAATTCAAAGACTATTTGAATTAAAAATTTAACTCTTTTCCAAGATAATCGGCAATTTCTTCCCAAGCACGTCCGTTGGGGTGTTGATTATCAAAATCTAGATATTGTTTTTCGTTATAATTTTTGTTACTTATTATAACTTTTATCCCTTCTTTTTCAAGATTTTTTATGTCATTGTTGTTAAGATCGCTATAATAATCGTAAATGTATATTACAAATTGGGAATTTGGATATTTTGTTTTAATTTCTTTTTGAATTTCTTTGAAATATAAAAGCAATAAACCGTTGAAATTTTCCAATATAGCATCAGACAAAGTCAGTTTTGAGATTGTATATTTATATATAAAAGTTTTTCTTATATTATTTTTAGGAATATAAAAATCTAATTTTTGCTCTCCATTTTTCAATTTTTTAACTTTGTAATGGGGGCTATCTGGACGAACATTTGTCAAAAATAATCTTTCCTTTTGACCTTTGAAATAGATGTAAATATAAAATTTTGTGTTTTCTTTTTCATCTGGTAAAATACCCCAATTTTTGAATTTTTGAGAATTTCTCAAAATGAATAAGTTTTCTCTTGGAGAAGCGCCACTCAATCCAATGTTGTAAACTTTATATTTTGGAAATTTTTTCGCAAGTATAGCACTGACTGTTTCGTTATCTTTTAGGCTTGCTCCATGAGCAAATGAACAACCTGCAATAATTATATCTTCGTTTTTATAATTTTTGCCGACAGAAGGTTTTCTGAATTCTTCTTGTTCAAAATAATTGTTTGCATCATAAAAATATAATATATTCATTTCAAATAACATATATTTGACAAATTTTTTTAGCGATAATTTTGGAGCCTTTAATTCAAAATTTTTGTTGTTTATTTTGTAATCATATTCTATATCTTCTTTTGTTTTTAAAATTAGAAAAAAAATTTCGAAACATAATAAAATAGTTAAGATTATTACAATATTCAATATAATTAATTTAAGACAGTTTATTTTTTTGTTATTCATTGCTAAATATTTTTTTCTATTCTAAATTTTTCATGTATAATTCTTCGATTAAAACGCAGACGGTTGCTGCGATTGCAGGGGCAAATATGACACCTAGAATGCCCATATATTTTGCCGTCAAGAATAATGACAAGAAAATCAAAATCGGGTGTAAATTGAGCAACTTGCTGAAAACGTACGGTCTGACGAGATTGTTTTCGACAATTTGTGCAATGGCGAATATGACGAGAATTCCCACAATAATTTTTCCGCCTGCTTCATAACAAGCGATTATGCAGATAGCAAGCCCGATAGCAGGCCCTACAACAGGGATAAAGTCTAAAATTGCAGTAATAAGACCGAGTAAAAATCCGTAATCGACACCTAAAAGGATAAGTCCAATTGTCATGATTATACCGATGCTCGATACCGCAATTAACTGTCCTGCAACGTATCCTCCGATTTTTTCAGAAATTATATTCATAATTTCGTCTGCTCTTTTTCTCAAATGTTTCGGGAAAAGTCTGAGTGAAGTTTTTCTGATAATTTCTTTATCTGCCATAAAATAGTAGATAATGAGAATAGAAATGATGAAATAAACAACCGCTGAACTCAATTCTTTGATGATTTCGACTGAATGTTCAATGAAATCTGACGTTACGCCCGCTGCTGAAGATGCAAACTTGTCGAGGTCAAATTGTGCAAACGGTGTATGTGCCAATATTGCCGAGTGTTGCAGCGTTTCATCTAATTTATCTATGAAGGTGGGGAATGATACAGTGAAAGTCTTGATTTCAGAAGCCGAAAGGGCAATTACAGGAACAAGAACTACTCCGATAATCAAAAGCACCCCGATTAAGGTGAATAATGCCGCTCTTTGTCTTGGCATTTTGTTAGAAAGCCTTGCAACAACTGGTTCTAACGAACATGCGATAACGTATGATGCGAAGAACATTATTGCAATATCTTGAATTTTTGCTATGAAAATAACGAAAAGTATTGCAATTATTGCGAATGTTAAGTTTTTCAAGCCTAATTGTTTTCTTAAAAAATTATGTATCATAAATTTTTCCTAAAATTTGTAAAGTGCAAAGAACAAGCAAGATGCGACAAACAAAATCCAAACAGGGATATTGAGTTCTTTTCCTTTGCCTGCAATAAGTTTCATTATCGGATAAAGTACAAATCCGCAAGCAACTGCTACCCCGATATTTGACGAGAATGACATCAAAAATATCATCAACGCTGAAGGAATACCTTCTGACATATCTTCAAAATTAATCATTTTGATATTTGACATCATCAAAATACCAATTATGACCAAAACCGCATTGCAAGCCGCTGACGGGATTATTGCAAATACAGGGGTAAAGAATAAACCGGTCAAGAACAAACAGCCCGTAACGACCGCCGTCAAGCCCGAACGACCGCCTGCTTGAACACCTGTTGTTGATTCGACGTAAACACCCGATGTAATTGCACAAAGCGATGATGAAATCACTGTCGCTGTTGAGTCGCAAAGCATTGCTCTTTTTATGTTCGGCAAATTACCCTTTTCGTCCAAAAATCCTGCTTTTGCAGAAACGCCAATCATTGTTCCCATTGTATCAACAAACATTAATACCAAAATGATGAAAATAATCGGAAACGATTCAATGTTCAAAACGCCTGCTACATCTGCCTTTAAAAATACAGGTGCAAGACTTGCCGGAGCAGAAACAAAGGATTCTGGTAAAGTTGATTGCCCGAAAAGGAATGACAAAATCGTTACTCCAATTAAGCCTGCTAACATTGCAACTTTGACCCCTCTCGACATTAAAATTCCGATGATTAAAATTCCTGCAATCGCAAGCAATGTGTTTATATCCCAAAAGTTGCCGATAGTGAGGTTATCGGTCACATTTATAATACCTGCACCTTTAAGTCCGACGAATGCAAGATAAAGTCCCAAACCTGCTGTGAATGCGAATTTCAAGCAAGCGGGCAAACAATTTACGAGCCAAACTCTCACGTTGCAAATTGTTAAAACAAAAAGCGTAATTGCAGCGATAACGACTGCTCCGAATGCCTTTTGCCATTCACCTTCGCCAAACATCGGCACAACCGTGTATGCAAGAAAAACATATTCAGCAAGCAATGGTGCAACCGCAAACGGTCTGTTTGCAATCAATCCCATCAACATACAACCGACAAACGCCATATAAATAATTGTTGAAGTAACCGCCCCTTGTGGCATACCGATTCCGCTCATAATGTTTGGAATAACAATCATAATGTATGCGAGTGTTGCAAACGTCGTTACCCCTGCAACCAACTCTGTTTTGAGGTTTGTATTTAATTCCTCGAACTTAAAAAATTTGCTTAACGCATTAGAGATATTCATAATTTTTAACCCCTTTTATAAGATTTTTTTATCGTATCAAAAATATAAATTTTTTTAATTAAAAACCTTCCAAAAGGTTAACATTTTGCAAAATTATGTTAAAATTAAGTGTAACCTTATCAAATTTTTATGTTGACGTGTTTTATGTAATTCATAGATTAATGGTGGTGAATTATGACTGATATTTCGAATAATCCTAATAAGTCTTTTTTTGTCAAAAACAATGCAAAAAATAATTTAAGTTTTGGACAGGCAAATATTAATATTGCCGCACTTAGTGACACTCACGGTCAAATTGACAAGTGTGCCGCAATTCAAGATACTTACGAAAAAAATAAAAATCAAATTCACCCTGACGGAAAAAATCCAAGTAACAAAAACGTTCTTGCGGTTGTTGGGGACTGGTTTATGAACCCGACAAGAAAAGGTTATTTGTCGTTCAAAGAAACTATCGGCGATATGCAAGGCAAGTTTTTGGGCGATATGATTGACAGAATGAAATCAGGTTTAGGTAATTTGACGACTCTTTATACACCAGGAAATCACTGTCTCGAAGGGGGCGACTCATTCCTTTTTGATAAGACTAAAAAGTGCGATATGACAACGGTTATGACGAATGTTAACGTCGAAAATTCCAAGTCGATTACCTCTCTTGAACCAGAAGCACAAAAGAAAATTACCACTTCAACAATTCTAGAAGTTCCTGATGACAAAAATCCTGATAAGGTTCACAAAATGCTTGTTTTGGGTATGATTTGCCCGAATATGGACTATTATTGCAACGGTTTGATTAACGATTTGGATATTTTGGATAGAAACCGTAAAAAAGAAGTGAAATTAGAAGAAGGCGATTTGACTGAAACTTACAAACAATTCAACGAAGAAATTGCGAAGTTTAAGGAAGAAAACCCTGATTCTCCTGTTATGCTCTTAAATCACGCCGGTCAAAGAGTTGTTCAAATGCTTTGCAACCATTGCGATTTAGACCTTGTTTTGAACGGGCATGATCACAAAGATGAAACCTCTGTTTTCACAAGTGCTGCAACTGGTAAGGAAACTTTGGTTTGCTCATTATCTGAAAACGCAAAACTTATGGATGCTGTAAATGTCCATTTTGACGACGATGGCAAGTTTTCTTTCGATTCAAAAACTTTGTATGTGAAACTTGAAGAACAAGATGCGATTTTCAAAAAACAGTTTGATGAAACTTTCGCAGAAGATACGAAAGGAATTGTTGAAATTACTGACCCAGCAGGCTGTGACAGATTGAAGGTTGATAATATCAGATTTGCTGATAATCCGCTTGAAAAATTAGTTACGGATACAATTATTTCGCACATCAAAACGAAAGAACCTGATACGCAGTTGTTTATGATGAACACTTCTGCTTTCCGTTCGGAACTTCAAGTTGACAAGGAAAATCCTGTTACAAATATGCAACTTATGGATTTGATGAGCGGTTTGATTGAAAAAGAGGCAAAAATCAGAGTCGGAAACTTCCCGGGGGAAACTATTGCGAAAATGGTTGACCAAAATGTCCGTGAAAATAACGAAAACAAGACAAGAAACGTTCTTATGGGCTGGTCAGGCTTGCAAATGGACAGAGGGGCGATTATTCGTTTGCAAAACGAAGGCAACACCGATATGAAGGAAGTTGCGAAGTTTATCAAAATTATGGATGAAAATGGCGAATACCAACCGATTGATTTTTCAAAAACTTATAAAACGGCTGTAACTCAGAAATTGTTTGATAAAACAGGTATTGAGGACGTTAAAAAATTGGACGGCGAATTTATACACCTTGGCGAAACGGCTAACGATTGTTTGCTAGCAGGCGTTAAGGAAAAAGGATACAAACTCACTGTGCCGCAAGACATTAGGGTTATCGATGACGGCGAAGGCGAAAGAAAATCTTAAACCGTGATTTTTCCTTGATGTGTTCTTGGTTTGCATAATTAATTAATTTTTGATAAAATTGTGCCATGAAAAATGACACGATTTTTGTTTGTGATTTTGATGGAACAATTACGAAAAAAGACACTATAAATGACTTTTTGGATAGATTTGCGGATAAAAAATGGATTGAAGTGGAAGAAGGCTGGGTTGCTGGTCGAATTTCGACTTGTGATGCAATGCGTTCTCAATTTAGCATGATAAAAGGTATGACCCTAGAGGTTTTCGACCGATTTTTTGAAACAGTTGAAATTGACGATTATTTTGAAAAATTTTACGAATTATGTAAGGAAAAAGGTTATAAAGTCGTAATTGTGAGCGACGGATTTGAATATTTTATAAGACGAGTGCTTGCCAAATATAGCATTAATGATATTGAAATTTATTCAAATTATTTTGATTTTAATGACGGAAATTTTATTATGGATTTTCCTTATAAAAATAATAACTGCAAGCGAGGAGCAGGAACTTGCAAATGTTCATTTATTGAAAAATTTCGTGAAAAATATGAAAAAATTATATACATAGGCGACGGTGCATCAGACTTTTGCCCATCGTCAAAAGCAGATTTTTTATTTGCAAAGAAGAAACTTTTGGAGTATTGTAAAGAGAATAATATCCCTTATGTTAAATATTCTGATTTTAACGAGGTAATTAATCATGACATGTTTAAAGAATGATATAGAAAACACAATAACCGACGAAGAACTATTGGAAAAGGACAGCAAATATTGTTCTTTCGGTGATACGGTTCACTATTCAAAGAATCCTAAAGTTTTTCACCGCTGTGAAGGTGCATATATGTATGATGCGGACGATACACCGTATTTGGATATGCAGATGTATTTTTCGGCTGCAAATTTTGGCTATAATAACAAAAGAATTATAAACGCTGTTATCGACCAAATGAATACTTTGCCTCAAATTACACCGAAATACGTTCATAAGTACAAAGTTCTTTTGTCAGAAAAATTGTGTAAGGCATGCGAAGCACGATTTGGCGAAGAAGGAAGAATCAATTTCAATGTTGGCGGTGCACAAGC
>ENA-ORPK01001621-ORPK01001621.1-human-gut-metagenome-genome-assembly--contig:-NODE-1621-length-17276-cov-6.552581_pt1 | contig 17276 bp, 10 predicted proteins | sample MGYA00242139_ERZ509068 | MGnify/ENA primary metagenome ERZ509068 (study PRJEB26280, sample SAMEA2338687) | human gut metagenome | biome: human gut; feature: human-associated habitat; material: faeces... | reverse complement strand
TCACGAACCATAAGTTTGCCGGTATTTTTGAGGAGTGGGCATCAAAACAGAGTTATACAAAGCCTGTTACGATAGTGGATGACGGTACGGAGACGAATGACACAAGACTGGGTGCCGTGTGTGATTTACTGTTTGCGATGGACAAGTTGAAGATAGATGATGACATGTTGGTAGTAGCTGCCGATAACATCCTCTTCTTCTCATTCCAGGAGTTTGTGGATTTCGCCAAGGCAAAGGGTACTTCATGTATCATGTGTCATGAGCAGCCGAGCATAGAGAAGCTGCAGCGCACTGGTGTGATTGTTCTGGATGATAGCGACAAGGTTTTGAATATGGAGGAGAAGCCTCAGGAGCCAAAGAGCCATTGGGCTGTGCCACCTTTTTATATATATAGGAAACAGGAATTGAATCTTATCCGTCATTCTGTAGAGAATGGTTGTGGGAAGGATGCACCTGGTAATCTTGCACATTACATGGTGGAACAGGTGGAGATGCATGCCTGGAAAATGTCGGCAGGACGATTTGATATTGGAAGTCTCGATACGTATAAGGAGGCGTGTGAGAAGTTCGGGAAGTAATCCCTTTCCAATTCTTCTTGATGATTGAATAGGAGAGAAGTGCTGCCATGGAGTGCTATAGTAAGTATCAATAGGGGAGTGAGTGTTTGGCGGTTGACTCTCCAATCCCTTTGCTCATCTCTCACCCATCACGATTTTCTGGAAGAAATCGGATAAGCTGTTGGTAATCAAAGGAACAATATGCGTGACCGATACCTAAAAGCGGGAATTTATCCCTCACGCATCCCTCACGATTTGGGCTTTATCCCTCACGATTTTGCTAATGCTGTTAAGCAAAAAGGCTTTTTTGCGATTGAAACTGGCTTCATTTGCCTTTGAAGTAAGCTTTATTTCAAATTGGTTTGAGGCTTAGATAAAGTTTACGTAAGGCTCTATTGAAGTTTGTTTGAGCCTCACTTCAAATTCAAAAGAGGCTCAGTTCGATTTCTTTCAGATGAATTGATGAATCGGAAAAAGATTACGATGTAGCGTCTTATGCATAGCGCTGGCATTATATAGCCCAAGTATGGGCAATGTTGGTAACTACTCATGCCCATAGGGGTGCTGAGTAGTTACGCAAAATAAATTAAATCATAAAACATGTAATTTATGTGGTCAGACAATGAAACAACGCAAGATTTGTTAGGCTATCAAGTTCATGCAGACTTGCTCAAAAAGATAATATTGAATGATGCCATGTTGCCTATCTCAATTGGAGTGTTTGGCAATTGGGGATCTGGAAAAAGCAGTTTGATGTTATTGCTTCAGCAGTCATTGCAAGAATGGGAAAAATCCCAAGTGAATGAGTACCATAACATCATACTCCAAGTTTATTTCAACAGTTGGCAGTTTGAGAGTTATGACTCCACCAAGCTGACAATGATAGAAAGTATATTGGAAGCACTTGACAAAGACATTAACACACGGAAAGATGTATTTGAGCGAGCAGACGATTTACTTGCAAGAATAAACTTTCTGAAAGTTGGTGTCTTCATTCTTAAAAAAGCATATGACAACCTGACTCCTGATTGGATGAAGAAATGGCTACCTAAAAAGGATGACATAGATAAGATAACGGGAAAGGATAAATATAACAACCTACTTGAAGATGTAACCAAAGGTAATACTTCAAAATTCATTGCCACTTTCAGAGAACTTTTCGAGGATTTGGTTAATGACATGGGATATAAAGCCGTTATTGTCTATGTTGATGATTTAGATAGATGTGATCCTAAAAGAATTATCGGATGTTTGGAGGCTGTCAAGTTGTTCGTAAATGTAAAGAGAACAGCTTTCGTGATTGGTGCGGATGAACGTATAATTGAATATGCCATAAGTCAGCATTATCCTATTCAGATGAAGAAAGAAGATATATCCAGTCCGTTTTCTGACTATCTAGAGAAACTTATTCAATTACCATACAAACTGCCGCGCTTGTCGGACAATGAGCAAGAAACCTATATCACGCTTCTTTTATGCAAAAATCATTTGAGTGAGATACATTTCAACGAAATCCATCAGAAATATTTGGAATTCAGAAAAACAGACAAGCATTCCAAATACAATATAGATGACATAAAGGCAAATATTCAAAATGTAGATTTTTATGCGGTAGAATATCGTTTGCCGATAGTTCCGATTATTAAACAATTCTTGAATGGAAATCCACGACAACTAAAGCGTTTCCTAAACACATTGTATGTACGTCAGGAGTTAGCGGAAGTAGCAGGCTTCAGAGATATTCGTCCTGATGTGTTAACCAAACTTATGGTTTTGGAGTACAATTCCCTCTACAATTCTCGTTTTGAAGAGCTTTATAGACTGCAGAAGACAAATGAAGGAGTTCTACCATTAGGAAATGTCGAGCAAGAGGCAAAAACTGAAGATGGCATTCAAGACCCACAATGGAAAGACAACTGGTCTTCAGACTATCTGAAACAATGGTTAAGTTCAGATCCGTCTTTAAAGAATATAAATCTACAAGATTATTTTTGGGTGGCACGTGATGCCTTGAAGAATGAAAAGCCAATAGCTTCTTTAATTACAAATAAAGTCATGTTGCTATTCCAAAGATTGTGTTCTATACAAACAAATCGGGTAATGAAACGAGAGTTGCCTGATATAATTAATGCTTGTGATGATACTGAAAAAGCAATGATAATTCGTTTAATAAATGAGAAACTTAAACAAGAACCAAAATCCGAGACTTGTTGGACAATTCTTAATGCCGATGAAGAAAATCTATTGATGAACAATGATATAGATAGATTAAGGTTGTTATTCCATAATATGAAGGCAGAAGATATAGATGCTAAAGCTGATATTTTCTTTGTAAGAATGCTATCATTGAACGATGATATACGTGCTTATATAGAATCATTGCCGAAGGGAAATTCTTTAACAAAAGCTATAGAACGAAAAATGAGGAAACAATAATCATGGGTACATCACAATCACATAATTTAAAATCCTCCCCTAATTGGTCTGCCACCAAACGCGCAATGACGAGCATTGCAAAAGGTACAGAGAACAAAGCTGCGACAAACGCAAAGTTTATAGGAAACTTTGGTTCTGCCCTTGGTAATGGGTTGTATAGGGGCGGTGGAAATGGCAGACACGGTGGTAATAGAGGTAGTTCGTTTGGACGTGCCGGTGGTCGAGCTGTAAGAGGGTTAACCACTGTTTTAAACAATGCCAAGCAATACGGACTAATAGCAAGTTTAGGTGTTGAAAATCTTCCTGAAGATCAGAAGCCCAAGACTCCACAGGAATTTAAGGAATTACTTCTGAATGAAATCATTGGAGACAATGATTCCACAATGGATGATGCTGCAGCAACTTATGCTATGGATAAAGTGCTGAATGATATTTTGTCAGATTGCAAAGATGGACAAGAGATAGAAGATAGGCTTCAAAACGCAAGCGAAGATGATATTTGTGAATGGATTATAACCTTTGAAGTGGAGTATATATTGGAATACTCTGCGGAATTGTTTCAAAGTCACATATTTGATAAAGGAAGCAATCCTGAGGATATAAAAAAAGAGATCAGGGGATGGTTGCATAACGAATTGGACGAGAAGTTGAGCAAAGAAATGACCCAAATCGACTTCAATAGCCAAGACGGAAAAGACTATCTTGATTCATTAACATCCGATATTTTAGATATATGGAAACAAGAATAAACATCAATTATACTCCGTCAAGAACAAGTGAAGTATTTGGAACTTTTACTATTTCTTTCCAAGGATTTGACGGACAAATTCGCTCAGTCGATACAAAATTCGACCCCAAACAACTATGGGAATTCTCGCGGGATACAACATCTGTTGCTTTTGACTTTCTTGTATTAGCCATGATTGTATATAATGTGGATAGAGCTGTCCGTCGTTTATTATATTCAGACGATGGATGGAAACGAGATTTAGTATTGTTGGATGTACCTGTTATCAATCTTGCCATGATGAATCATGGATGCGAGGCATTTAATAGAGCCATAAGTTTTCTTACTGGAGACAATTGGAACATACATTTCGTTCAAGCAAATCCTTATGATTATCGTCCGACAAAAAATATTAGAGATTACGACCCACAAGAGTTTGAAAAAGTTGCTTTATTCTCTGGCGGTTTAGACTCATTAATCGGTTTTATTGATGAAACAAATACGTTGTCTGTCAATAAAAAGATACTGCTTGTTTCTCATATGGAATTGGGTAAAGAACATTGCGACCAAAAAAGTATTTTAGGATATTGCAGAGAAAACAACATTTTCCAAAACAAATTTGAGCAAGTACTTCTAAATGCAGGTTTAAAGCCTAAGTCATGGAATGTAAAGGGAACTCCATCAGAAAGCACATTCCGTTCAAGGTCATTGTTGTTTTTTGCTGCTGGAATATACGTAGCCCATAAAATGTCACCAAACACCCCACTAATAGTACCCGAAAATGGAACAATATCAATAAATATACCTTTGGATAGCGGGCGTAGAAGTGCTTGCAGTACAAGGACTACTCATCCCACATTCATAAAACGAATACAAGAAGCACTTAAATTGGTCGGTATCAACAATACTTTTAACAATCCATACAGATTGAAATCAAAAGCAGACATGATGAAAGACTGTGATAATGATGTGAATAAGAGTGTAATATTAAGACAATTATACTCTAAATCATGTTCTTGTGCAAAAAGAGGGCATAATAGTCATTGGGATAAGCCAGGAGGCGTTATACGCAATAGAAAAATCACTCATTGCGGAATGTGTCTGCCATGCTTGTATAGAAGAGTTGCTTTAGATATTATAGGATTGGATTCAGCAGAATATGTTGGAACTGATGTCATGCATGGAACCAAGTACAATCTGAATATTCATAACCAGAAAAGAAACCATGATTTCAATGCCTTATTGTATTTTATAAAGAACCGAATGGATGCAAATATCATCCGAAGAGAACTCTTTATGAATGGAATACGTGGCAAGCAGGAACTTGATGATTATGTGTCGTTAGCGTTACATTCATATCAGCAAGTCAAAGATTGGATTGTAAGAAAAGGAACTCCCGAAATCAAAAGTAAAGCAGGAATCATATGACATTAGATGCACATTGCCATTATGATATGATGGAAAATCCTACAGATTATATTAGCAGGGCTGAAAGTCATGGTGATATAATTATAGGAATGACAAATCTGCCAAGTCATTATAGGATGGGAAAAGCACATGTCGTGGGATATAAACACATACGTTTATCACTAGGTTTCCACCCACAGTTGGCAGCCTCATCACAGCATGAATTGCCTATGTTTGACACTCTCATTAATTTTACTTCATACATAGGAGAAATAGGATTGGATTTTTCTTCTGCATATTCAAACTCAAAAGACATTCAAATAAAAAGTTTGAGACATATCCTTTCTAAAATATCTGGTGATACCCATAAACTTGTAAGTGTGCACTCCCGAAAAGCAGAGAAAGAGTTACTTGCTTTACTTTTAGAATACAGGATACCAAACGTTATTTTTCATTGGTATTCAGGAAGCATATCGTTGATAACAAATATAGTCTCAGCAGGATATTATTTCTCTGTAAACGAAGCCATGACGAAATCGGCTAATGGAAGGAAAATATTATCAACAATACCTAAAGAAAGAATTCTTACAGAGAGTGATGCGCCTTATAATAAACATTATAGCATCAGAAATACATTAGAATATCTTAATATGTCGGAAAAAGAAATATATCAAAATTTCAGATGTTTGATAAATAGAATGAAATATTGATTATGATAACAGACAAGCAAATGTTGGAGAAAGCGAATGTTCGACTGAACGAATCTGCCATCCTGGTTTCTGAGTAGTTCCGGAAAAAGGGATTCAGAACCTGTATTCTGAAAGAGCAGGGAAATGCATTGATGTATCCCAATGGCTTGCATCGCACGCCTGCCTCTCGCCTTATCGTTCCTCCGAATGAGAAGTATGGTAAGTTTGTGCTGAATAAAGTGCTGGAAGCCGGGAACTTCGGAAAGCATGATGCCCGGAATCGGTTTGGTAGGTCACAGCTTGGACATAATCTCCAAAGGGTGTATAGGGATATAAGACTCGTGAGGTATTTCCCTGCTGAGGCTCTATGCGAGCCTTTGTTTAGGGTATGGCACTTCTTCTGGAGGGTAAAGAACAAGATATAATAGATATACGGGCGAACGGATCCCTCTCTCCTTTTTATTTAAGCTACTTTTTGGGGATGGAGCTTAGTAGCCCGTTTTTGAAAATATTATTACTATAACGACAATGACACTTCATATATTTTTCTCTTGGCAAACACAAACAAAAGACCAAGGTTTTGACAATAAGGCATTTTTAATAGAATGCATAAACAATGTCTGTAAAAAAATTGAAAACAAAGGAAAACTGAAAGGTGTTTTCTTTCAATTAGATGAGGGGTTAAGAAATGAAGCAGGTACACCTTCTGTTGCAGACAAAATGATGGAACAAATTGATCTTTGTGATATATTTATCGGTGATATGACAATAACAACACCTGATACATGGTGGCTAAATTTAGGAAAAAAACTTAAAATGATAAAAGGGTTACGAAGAGAACCCAATGCTAATGTATATGGTGAATTTCATAGAGCTTTAGGAAAATCAGAAGTTTTTGAAGAACAAATCATTCTTGTAATGAATGATGTGAATGGAAATCCAGATGATGATACAAAACTTATTCCGTTTGACTCAAGGGGACGTCGTTTTCCTATCAAATTTCATTTGAAAAATAAAAAACAAGAAAAAAACGCAAAAGATGAATTGACGAACGATTTAAAAGATGCCATATTGCAATCAGCATTGGCTGCTTTGAAAAATATAGGTATGAAACATAGTCCTTTTATCGGGTGGCAAGAACAAGTAAAGAATACTAAACTTTCAGGAAAATATATTTGGACAACCAAACTTCGTGACCACAAGGAACAATTGATAAGGGGGAAAGGCATTATTAGACTTTTAGGTTTGTCTGGTTTAGGGAAAACAAAATTAGTATTAGAGTGCTTCCGAGATTCTGACGCAAACGTACATTACCTATATTGTGATTGCCAAAGAACTACAATCGAAATGTTGGAGAATAAATTATCGTTTTTCTTCAAAGAATATAAGGAAGCGGTTTTAGTATTGGACAATTGTAATAAGGAAACGCTCAATCGTGTAGTCGACTTGAAGTCTATAACTCAAAATGTAAATAATACTATTATTACTATTTTTAATGAACCAGAGGAAAGGCAACGGCAGGATGTAAACTATATTGTTCTTGACAATAGTGACGCAGAAGTGGTAGTGCAACTGTTGGAACAACGTGGCGCTCAATTTAATGATACTCAAAGAAAAAGAATACAAGAATTCTCTGGTGGCATTCCTATGATGGCAGTCTTATTGATAGACTCTTTGAATAGAGGTAAAACTTTAGGTAATTTAGGCGACCAAGACTTGATGACGAAACTGTTAGGCATTAAAGAGACTGATGAAAAACGTACAATGATTCAAACCTTGGCTCTATTTAGATTTATTGGTTGGAAAGATGAACGAAGGAGCGAACTGGAATATGTAGCAAAAAACAAGAGCATTACTTCCATAGCAAATGCAGACGAAGAGGTAATGATGAATGAATTTGATGAACTAATTCAAAAATGTCTAAAGCGAGGGATTATGGAGGAATCTGGAAGAACAGTCGGCTTACGACCAATTCCATTGGCCTTATATTTGATAGTGGAATGGATAGATAAATGCTCTACAGAAAGATTGTTGAAGGTTATTGATGCAATACAAACATCAAAAGACTCCGACAATTTGATACATGCCTTTCACCAACAATTCAAGAATATGGGCTTTCATGAAAAAGCTCGTGAAATGCTGAATAATTTGTTAGGTGAAAAAAGCCCTTTTGGGAACGTGGAAGTGATTAACACTGAATTGGGTTCACGCCTCTTCCGCACGTTTGTAGAAGTGAACCCTATTGCAGTTTCCGATTTGTTGTATCGTGTTTTGGCTTCCTTGTCGATAGATGAACTTAGAAAAATAGATGTTGGACGAAGGAATTTGGTATGGGCAATAGAAAGGCTTTGTTTTGATTCGAGAACTTTTCATAAAGGTGCATTCTTGATGATGAGACTTGCACTAGCGGAAAATGAAGAATGGGCAAATAACGCAACTTCTGATTTTTGTTCTTTGTTCCCGATAGTACTTCCTGCTACAAGTGTTAGCCTATCTGAGAGACTTGGATTCTTGAAGAAATATATGCATATAGAGGATTATAAAAAAATAGTCCTTTCAGCATTGGCACGAGCCTTATCTACCAGTAGTTTCTTTTATTTTTCTGGAGCAGAAAAACAAGGAACAACAGAATTGAAATGCTATTCTACAACTGATAGAAACGAAATACAATCCTATTTGAAAGGGTGTGCAGACTTACTGTTGACAGAAATAGAGAATAATACGAAATGGAAAGGTAAGGCTATATCTATCTTTGAGAATAGTTTTGGGGTATTGTGTAATTTTGGTATGGCTTCTTTAATCTTGCCTTATATGCAAAAGATAGCAGAACTATTGGGATATGATTGGGATAAGATGCAAGAGAACTTGTCTTTATTTCGCAATAGATTGTACCCAAGGATGGATGCGAATTTGCAACAGATATATAATACGTTGCAACAACAGCTGACCAAAAACGATTTTGTGTCAAGATTTTCACGTATTGAACAAGAAACTTGCCATGCTTCACTGGGAGTTCCTTTTGAAGAAAAAATGAAGACGCAAGAATGGGAGTTTGAAAAGATGGCAAAGGAAATGGTAAATAGTAATATCTACTCTTTTGAATTATTGCGAAACTTAATGCTTGCCGAAACGAACCTAACCATTCCGTTTGGTAAGACATTGGCGGAGAATATGGGTGAAGAACAAGCTGTCCAGTTCGTAAAGGACGGTATCACTGTATTAAATGAAGACCCAAAGGCAAAATCAGATTTTTATGTTGATTTTATTGCAACTTTGAAGAATCATATATTTGAAGCAGTATTCCATGATTTATGTGCATTAAATGATAAGAAATTGTTATTCGCCATATTGGGAAAGAGGTCTGCTCTGCCATCGGACAAATATTTTGAATTTTTGCTAAAAATGGTCCAAGAAGGCACTGTGGCTACAGATGCATTTACCGTGTATTGGCTGCATCTACAATTTACAGTAATGACAGAAGCCAATATAGTTCGTATATTCAAAGAGATAGAAACATGCAAAAATGGTGTAAGTTGCATATTGAAAATGGCCATGATGTTTTCATTTGGAAACGAATTGGTTAATTTTCCGTTACTAAAGGGCTATTTAAAATCCTTAATGTTGCGCTTTAGATTTGTTTCTGCAACCATGATGGATAATTTTGACTATATAAATATTGCACAGAAAATACTGTCAGAAGGAGAAGAATATGAGTTTGCTGTAGAAATACATAAAGAAATATTAAAATATTTATCAAGAACAGATATAAATGTAGATTATGACTATCAGTTAAGAGATTTATATGATGTTCTTGTTGATAAATATTTCAGAAATATATGGCAAGATTTGTCAAAGGCGTTGCTTAGTGATAATACAAGTTTGTTTTATCTGCGGCTAAAAGATTTACTTGGTGTTTCGGCAATCAATGAGAACCCTGTATTATTTAAGAGAGACCATACGGATGATTTCTTGCTGTGGTGTGAAAAAAATCCAGCGATGGCTCCACAGAGATTAGTAGACTTGATGCCTGTAACCACAGATAATAAGGCATTCACTCCCCTGTTATTAACGATTTTGGATAAGTATGGTAATCAAGAGGATGTATTGATAGCATTGGAAGATAATCTTGGAACTTTTGCTGTAACAGGTTCTGCCATTCCTCTATTTGAAAATCAAATAAGCATGTTGTCAACTTTAACTACACATTCTAATAGTAAAGTAAGAGAATGGGCTAATAGGCAAATAGCCTATTTGAGAAATTGTATAGTGAATGACAAAACTGTAGAAGCGGAATTTTTGGCAAAATACAAGTGATGTGTTTTCGATTTCATTCATTAGTTTATTTATGGGCAACAACAAAAACTATATAAGGAAAATTGGTAGTGACATACATTCGATGTCATTTATCATAGGTGCAGGATTCAGCAAGAATATCTCTGATAAGTATCTTTCATGGGGAGAACTCTTGAAGGATATGATACATGAGATGTATGCCAAGGAAATGCGCTCTGGATACATGAATGAGTGGGAAATAATAGACAAATATGGCTATTTAGGCATTGCCAGTGAGTATATCAGGCGAAAGGGGTACCATGAGGCGATCGATGTATATATCGAACAGCGTACACCTGTGCTTATATGTAATGAAGAGGAAGGAAAGTACGATTTGAAGTTAGGCAAAGAGGTACTGAAGAATGTAGATGTGTCCCTTCACCGAACTTTACTGAACATGAAGGTCAAGAATATCTATACATTCAACTATGACAATGCTTTAGATGTATACCGAGACTTGACTTATACTTCTGAGCGAGCAAGAGAAATCAGACAAAGCGATTCTAATCTGAAGCAGATTAACGAGATCCTCTCAAAGGTCGTAAGTTTGAAAAGTGACTTAGCATCATTAAAAGACCATTCTTCTGATGAATATAAAAAAAGCGATTTGAAAGAGGATTTGGATAAACGATATGAGGAAATAGTAAGCAATCCTGTGGTTCAGAGAGTGTACGATTTTCAAGATTGCAAAGGAAAAACGAAAAAAGCTATTCTTGACGAAGTTTATAATGCAACCTCATTATACAGACAGCAGATTTTGGAATCTGTGATTCAATGGAATACCAACAAGCATGATGCATATTTTGTTGTCAAAAAGAGTGGTGACATTACCATTGGTGATGCGAGACGAAATATATTCAAACTTCATGGTTCGCTAAGGACGTTAGACATCATGGATGAGCACATTGATTACGGCTTTGATTATGATAATCATACCCAGTACATTATCTCACAGGAAGATTATGATTCATACAACCAGAAACATGAGGCTTTTGTTGACTTGATGCGTATCAGTTTGTTGAAAGATGCTTATTGTATCATCGGTTTCTCCTGCGATGATCCTAATTTCTTACTTTGGATAAATTGGGTAAAGGATATTGTAGATAGGGAAGCAGCCGCAAATAAAGAAGAAAACTTTTGGAACAAATACTACATCAATGTTGATAACAAGGAATTAGACCAAGACAAGAAATTGTTACTCCATAATCATTATATAAGGGTGGTTGATTTATATAAGGTCTATCCAACAGCAAACGACCGAAAAGAAAGATTGCTCGCATTCTTTGATGACATAAATAAAATGCAGACTGCCAAGTCTATAACGAATGATTTTTGGGAACATTTTAATTTCAACTCAAGCAACTCTTTACAAGAAAAGAATACGGTAGTATATGATAAGAAGAAAATTGATAAAGTGTGGAATCTAACAAAAGACAATCCTTTTTCATTCTTGTCAAAACCATTCGAGTATTACCGTTTCTATTTTTTGGAAAGAATTAGAAATGTTATCAAGGCAAGACAAATGGATGAAAGTATCTGTAAGTCCTTTTTGATGGCAGCAAATCAAGACAATCTTCCTTTGGATGTTGTACTTGACGATGATGAAGTAGCTTATATTTCAGACTTTGTCTCATCCGTAGATGACATTTCATTAAAAGATAACTATAAACTGTTGATTGATGAAGGAAAGTTATTGGATAATGAATGGAAAGCGGACGAGTCCGATAATACTGACCAATCTGTATTGAATCAAATCACACAAAGCCTTTTCAATTTTGATTTTGAGAAATGCTATAAACAGATAATCGATTGGACTCCTCTAAGTCAATATTATCAAACGATTCGCTTTATGATACAGGCTTCATTGAGAAGAAAAGTTAAGGTTGAAGATTTGGAAAACATCCTTACAGTTTATGAAAGTCACAAATATAACAATGACCAAGAATATATGATAGCATTGGAATTGCCATTAGGACTTCATGAATATTTCTGGGGGGATAAAAACTTCAATGCCAAGTCAGAAGAGATACAATCGAAAATAGAAGAGATTATTTCAAAAAATAAAGATGTCATGCGCCTTTCTGATTATTTTACGAGGCTGCAGAAAGAGCTCAGAAAAGAAGAGAAGGTGAAACCGTTGGGACGTAGCGGACGTACAATGACATTCGGAAGTTCTGATAGTGTAACATTGGGAGCCATACGAATATTGCAGGTACTTGTAAAATTAGGATTCGTAACAAGAAATATGTTTGCAAGATGGTTTTCGAATGAAAGTGTTTATCGGATTGTGGAAAGAATTTATTCTATCTATCCTTATCCATGTCTTTATTTCGCTTCTCAATATACTAATAAAGATTTTTCAAGACGAGTAGCCCAGTTGTATTGTTTCAGTGGTTCGGAAGAAATTCAAAAAGCACTGCCTGATATCCTCGTTAAGATACTTAGGGCTTGCTGTTCTGAATATCTATCGGAGGAAAGAAAAAACACGTTGTATATCTATGCTACCATATTCATCAAACGTGTACATCCTAAACATTGGAAGAAAGAATTTTGGACTTTGTACAGGAAGCAAGATTTGGGGAATCGAAATGAAAGAGAATTTTATGTGACAAAATATAGTTTTGCCCATCAAGCTGTTACTTATATGGATGATGCATCTTTTTCGCATGAAATAATTGATTGCATTTTAGACAAAGGTGCTGATATAACACATAACGATAATGTGTTATTGATTGCTGCAACTAAAAACATAAAAGAATTAAGCAAGGAGCAGATTAGAAAGGTATATTTCCTTATGAACAAAACTAAGAATGAGACGCAGGTCTTTATTCTGTTCAATATGAGAAACTTCATACCAAAACGGAAATTCTATGATTGGTTGGAACATTTAGATAAGAAATTGCTGAAATCTCCAAGTCTGATACTTGCAGTATGTCATGTTGCCCGACAGTGCAAGCGTTTCGAATATCTTGCTTTGAGTTTATTGGAAGAGAGTGATTATCTTTGGAGTACAGGTATCAATGAACAAGATGGACATATTGTCGTTTCTGGCACCCAGTCAATTGATGTGGATACATTTGATAAAGATGTCTGTATCAAAGGAGATGCTGAAATAAAAGCCTTTAATTTGATAAAGACAGAATTGGCTCTTTTGGAAAAGGCTCAACAATCACGTTTTTATGAAGATTGGTTCCAAGATTGGAGCACGGAAGTTTATTCAATGAAACTCTTCTTAGTCAGACATTACAAGAGTTTTGAAAACAGTAAAGAAGTGGATGAACTTATAAAAAAATGTGAGCACCTCTATTTATGTATTTCAGGACAGAATAGTTTGCAAGAAAAGCTTATACAGCAAGAGTCGTACAAAGTAGAAGAAGGTATTAAAGAACTAATGAAGGGTGTTCGTACTTATGGCATTAACCACTTCTTGTTGGAGTATGAGATTATCGCCAATCTTATCATTCAACATAGTACACAGGCTTTGGATATGTGCATTAGGCATTTCTCATGGGCTGTCGCTTATAAGAAATACCAAAAGTTCTTTGTTTCTCATAATTTTCAGCACATAGTTTTGCTGATACTTCGTGTTTATAAGCCATATTTCATAGGGAAAGATATAGAGGAATGGGACTTGAATGCAGATAAGAATGTAGTGGAAGACTGCATGATTAATATGAATAGGTGGTTGAAAAGTTTCGGATTAGAAGATGCGGACTGGGAAAAATACAAGCCAATTTTCTATTATAAAGAATTGTAATTATGAAAGGCGAAAAGAAAAATAAGCACAAATCCGCACTATATGGAAATTGCATATTAGCTTGTTGTGGGTTCGTTTGTACAGTAGTGGTCTTCTTGGCTTGTTATAATCAAGGAAAAAGCAACGAGCATAAACAGGAGCAAAACAAATTAGATTCAATATCACTCATACAAGATTCTATAAAACTTGAAATAGATAAAGATAAGGTCTTGAAACTTCAAACAATGAATCAGCAGCTTGAAAAACAAACAGATACTTTGTCTTCACAGTTATCTATATTGACTACAGAAATTAAGTCAATAAAAAGACTTTTAAAAACTTTTATTAAGAAAGGAAAATGATGTTCGACTTTACAAATTACACATATAGTGGAATGTTGTCTATTGTTGCTGCAGTATTTGGCATTGCTTATCCCCAGATAAATGCCAGTATAGAAAGAATAGATGACAAATATGGTTCATCTCTTTTAACCACGAGACTTAAAAATGAGAAGGCATTTGTAATATTCAATGTCTTATTGGTTGTCAATTTGATAATTGCGGTCGTTAATCCTTTTCTGTTAGACCAATCAAAACATTGTTATCTCTACATAGCGATTCAAACTCTCGCTACCATATTTTTGATAGGATGCTTCTTTCATTTATTTGAGATAATACGCATGTATAATGATGCAGAGACCTTACATGAGAATATATGGAACGATTATAAAAAAGCTGTAGGAAAGTCCTCGGAAAAGGTATCCGTGCATTTTATGGAATGGGTGGACTTGATAAGTTATATTCTTCGCTCAACAAACCGAAATGCCGCAAGAAATGTGTATGACAAATGGGTTGAATATATTACAGAGTTCCATAAGGGACATATAGGCACAAAGGTACGCTATGACAATTATGCCTATGATGGAATTACTAAAATAAATGAGAACTTATGTAAGTTAAATTATGAGCCGATGTCTATCAATAATGGTAATGCTTTTCTGACCGCATTGCTTTATCCTGATGGTTTTATATCAGAGGATACCTACACTATACTTTGGAGTAATCTTCGGCTTCAAATATTTTATGGGAAAGACGAATGGGTGATGGATTATTGGGAACAGGCATCTCAAAAATATGATTTGTATATGGATAACGTTTCAACATATAAAATAAATCCATTAACAAACACAAATTTTACAGAAGAAGAGGCTAAACAACATAATGAGGAGAGAAAGAGATTTTTAGAGTTCCATGTAATGTTCTGTGCGATGCTTCTTCAACAGGGGAAATACTCCTTATTGAAAAGAATCTTAAGTTTTACACAATCTCAACCACCAGTATATCCTTTGGTACCTTCAACATTAACGGAATGTTTTGAAATGCTATCATATTTGAATGGAATTTATACAAATTATCCATTTCTTTTGGATAGAAGATATCCTATGCCACAATTGAAAGGTATTACTGGTGGTAAAATTTTAGGTGCAGCAAATACATATATAGCTCTCCTGACTTATCGACTTTATGCTTTGCCTTATTATCCATTTGGAGTAGGATATGTGTTTAGCCTTCCTGCTGCTCCTCTGAATTCAATGGATATTCACAAGGAGAAAGATAACATAGATGCTCTAAAATTCTGCATAAGAAAGATAGAGTCTAAAAAAGAATATCTAAGATGTATTGATATTGTTCATATTACTGAGGCTATTTCCAATATCAATAGAATTTATCATGAAAAAGTAAAATGCTTAGACTGTTATATTGACGATTATATAAATCGTTTAGATGAAAAAGATAAAGATTTGAGAGTTAATCAACTATATGATGATAAAATCGTAGAAAAGTTAGAAAAAGAAATTTATAATGAAATTTCTTCTGAACTTGATAAATACCAACTGTTTTATAACAACCCAAAAACAGATAACACCAAAGTATATCGGATAAATGCTTCTGTATGTCAACTTTATCCAAATCAAGCATTTGTTGATAAGCCTTCTGTAAGTTATGTTGATATTGATACAAATATAAGTGATGGAGTAAAATATAAGTTTTCTCATTTCTTTGCAACAACATTTTTGCAACATACAACACCACGGTTAAATGTTGCCAGTCAAGATTTATTCAAAGCATTTGACAAATTGAAGCTGAATAATGATTATATTATAATTTCCTTTGGTGTATATTGGGATTATCATGTTGAAAGAAATGACAATTTTGTGAAAAAGAATGATAGAGTATATTCATACGATAATATACATATATATAATTACAAATGTGGTAGCAAATATCTTTCTGATCACATCTTCATTTTAGAGAAAAAATATTTGCCATATTTGGAGTTTGTTGAGCCATCAAATGAATGGACGGAAAAATATCATCTGAACAAAATTGGTAATAATCTGAACATTTGGTTAGGGCTTCTAAAAATTGTAAACCATAAGGGTTTGTTAGCTGAAAAAGAATTTGAAAATATTGATGGAGACCCTAATGAACTTTCATTGTTTTCATGCGTTGTCTTAGCCAATATTCATTGGATACCAAGCGCAAAAGTACTGTGTATAAAAAATATGCACTTTGGAAGAGATAATGGTAATAATGAAAAAGTAGAGAATATAAAATCATTTAGGTCATATTTTACTGTCCGTTAGTAATACTCTCTTGCATCATCAAATAGAGTGGTATACAGCACAAAGATTAAGTATGGAAACATTTTTAGATACTATATTAAAAGCATTAAAGGCTACTGCTAATAATGAGCAACAAAAGACTTTAGCAGCTTTCTTAATAAGTCTGAATAATATGGATGTTATTACTAAGTTGCAAGAACTTTATAAATATTGTCTGATTAATGAAGATTTCAAGCTGGCTGAAGAAATAAAGCAAGAGATTATTAAACGGAAAGTAGAAATAACAAAGGAACTTGCTGAAAAAGCATTTAGGAAAAAAGAATAAAATGAATCCAAACAACACCCAACACAAATCCTTCCTCTGGCACCTTGACTTCGAGCCATTCACCTGGCACACCTTCTATGGTGAGCAATGTCCGCCATTTGTTACCGAAGAGAATAAGGAGACATGGCGACGCTATCTGACAAAAGTCATCAAGAAGTATCTGAAGAAAGAGGTGATGAATACACCTGAGTTCAGAGATATTGAACTCCAGATAAGGGAAGAAAAGTTATTGCGCATTAAATGTGACTCGTGAGCCAAACGACATGGAGAAATCACTCCTGTAAATCATCAACTACACCAATAATGAAACAGAAACAATGAGAGAAGCACCAATAATTTTACCAGTGTTCACAACCAGTGTGCCTTTGGATTTTCCGTCTGAAGGCACGTTTGCGTTCAATAAGAAAACCCATAAGCAGTTGGAGGTGACGGTGAGAATCA
>ENA-ORPK01001618-ORPK01001618.1-human-gut-metagenome-genome-assembly--contig:-NODE-1618-length-17319-cov-3.034870_pt1 | contig 17319 bp, 17 predicted proteins | sample MGYA00242139_ERZ509068 | MGnify/ENA primary metagenome ERZ509068 (study PRJEB26280, sample SAMEA2338687) | human gut metagenome | biome: human gut; feature: human-associated habitat; material: faeces... | reverse complement strand
CTACCTATGAAAATGCCTTGAATGAACGTTCTACGTTCTTGTCAATTACGCTCTTCAAAGATTCATATTCTGTTTGCAATGCATTGTGTTCAGAGTCTAATTTTTTTAAATCTTGATCATATTTTTTATCTTGATTTTCGATTTCTGTTGTTGTGTTTTTGTATTTTACTTCGGCTTTTGCGATAGCAACTTCGTCTTCCACAGTAACCAAATCGGTTGTACTAGAGTATGCCGTAGAATTCCAATAATAGCCCTCTGATGTCATTTCCATCATTTTGCCACTATCTGTTGCCGGGTTGAAATATGTAGCTTGTTTTAATGTAACAACACCATTTTTCAAAGCAAATGTTAACCAATCATTGCTTGTCAGTAATTGATCATCAATAATTTTGTAGTTTTTGTTTGTTTCGTTTTTTAAATTATCTTTTGCGGAATAAACAGTTTCGCCATTTGCATTTGTGTTGTTTTGCAATTTGTTCGCAGATTCAGAACCATTCATCATATACCACAAGTTGATATACCATTGAGCTTTGTCCTTGTCTATAACAGCAAAATCATAAGTTGGTTCGTCAGGTTTAACAGGTTGAACCGGCTTTTCTGGCATTTCTGGTTTTGGACCTGTTAAATTTTTCATATCACCATCGGTGAAGTTTACCAATGAATCATGCATATCTTTCTTATCCGTTATCAAACCATTTTTGATAATATAATACAAATCTATTGCTTTTTGTTGCAATGTTTTCTTGTCGTATGTACCATCTTCTTTTTTATACCAGTCACTTTTTAATATATCTAAGTCTGTTGGAGTCTTACCTGACTTTTCAAGTTCCTCTAGCAAATTAGAAGTCTCATCACTTGGGAAAGTATCTTTTCCATCACATTGTTTATCTGGCATTTTTTTACTTACTGTTGCAAATGCCTTCTTTTCTTCTGCAGTAGAGTTACTATATGATCCACCTGTACTACCTTCAGTTGAAAATGTTTTGCCTGTTGTTGTTTTATATTCGTGTGAAGTTGGAGTCGTTCCATCATAATCCAAAAGCAAATCCAATAAGTGCAAATAACAATAACTCCCACCATTCAACGCAGCATTGTAACAGAATCCAGCATCATTATTTGGATTATCACTTGTCCCAACAATTCCACTAAAAGTAGCATACAAATCAGGTTCATTTTGAGTTGCCAACCATTTGTTGTACTCTTCTGTGTATGTCTTCATTTTTTCATTATATTTATCCAATTTTTTATTATAATCATCCAATTTTTTATTATAATCATCCATATCAGTTTTATATTTGTCAGCATCAGTTGTATCTTGAGCCAAGCCGTACTTGTCCAAGAACTCTGATAATGTGCCGGAATTTTCAAAATTGTTTGCATCAGTTGCAGATACGAGGTTTTGCCCTGAAGCGTTTTGGATTGAATATTGGTTTTTAAGCGGTTCATAAGAATACAACAATGCAGGAGTAAGATTGTATGTAGAGCTTTCTCCATTGTCATTGTAGTATTTGAAAACTAGCTTTTCGGAACTTAATGCATCCATGTACTCTTGGCTTGCATCAGAAGATTTTTGTGCAAGACGGAGTTTTGAGTTCGTAATTGTTTGCGAACGCATTTCATTATCGGTCAATCGCCCGGTAATTGTTAATAATCTAGCTTGTGTCGCAGACATTCCCATAAGTACATAATTCCTTTCACATAATATTACGGAATTATTTGCATAAAACTTTAGCAATAACATGGAATTATTAATATTTGTTTACAAAAGACTTACCGGAACTGATCTATCCACGAAAACAACCAAACCTAAACTGTTGCAAAAATTAACTTATTTGCTATTGCAATTTTGTCTGCTAAAATTGTATTATGATTAAAATTTTATTAGTATCAGAAGATAATAAAGAAATCGAACGCTTCAAAAGTATTTTTAGAAAAAATTCGTATGACCTTGAAGTTATGTCAGACGAAACACTTATTTGCGATCTTATCAGTGTCGATGCACCAGATATTATTATTGTTGATACTAAATTTCCGCAAACCAAAGATTTAAACAAAAAAATCAAATCCATCTGCGAAAACATTATTGTTATTTTTGCAATCTTTTCTCATACAGTAGAAAAAGACTTGATTAAATACGCAAATGCCTTCATTACAGAAGATATGTCAGATGATTTAATTTCTTCAACAATCAGCGTAAATCTGCGGATGAAAAATTCTTTAGAAATGCTTTCCAGCTCAAATAAAGATTTGGCAGACAGTTTGTACCGCTTGAATGCTCTATATAGCACAAGTTCACAATTCGCAGGGACTCTCGATAAATCCAAACTTATTAACTACATGATTGAAGGAATGGACAAAGCATTGAGCTTTTCTCTAACATGCACATTATCGTTATGTACCGCAGAAGAGCCTGTTTTAATTTTAAATTCATTATATGAACTATCTGATGAACTCATTACGGCAATAAAACTTAGAACAATATTGAATTTCAATTCACTATTTGAAGGGAAAGAAGCTCCGTGTAAACTCGATATAGACACTTTGAAAGTAGAAAAACACATCAAATATCCGGCAAGCAGATTTACTTTTACGCTTTTCCAATATGACAATATGTTTGCCCCAATCAGTTTAGGTGACAATTTCTTCGGATGTATTGAAATTTTCAAAGAGACATCTTTCACATCAGAAGATGCAACTTGTTTCCAAACAATCGCTCAACAAGTTTCTTTACCATTAAAAAGCGCAACTTTATATCAAGAATTAATTGAAACAAACACCAAACTTGAACGTTTGGAACGTCTAAAATCAGAGTTTATTTCAATTGTTTCGCACGAACTAAGGACCCCGTTAACTTCAATAAAAAATTCTTTAGACATCCTTATGAGCGGAAGGTGCGGAGAAATCACTCCGGCTTCTGACAAATTTTTAACGATGGCAATGCGAAACGTACAAAGGCTTTCTGGTATTATTAATGACCTATTGGATTTGTCAAAAATTGAAGCAGGGAAAATGGATTTCAATTTTGCACCTACAGACATCAACACTGTTATAAACTACGTAAAATCAGCACTTTCTGAAGTTGCAAAAACGAAAGGTTTAAACTTATTAACTAAAGAAACCGAAAACTTGCCTGAAATTACTGCAGATTCAAGGCGATTAGAACAGGTTTTGACCAACCTTGTCTCTAACGCAATAAAATTCACTCCGGAAGGCAAAACAATTACAATTTCTTCAAACCTTATTAATGCCGAAAACATTCATATTAATGATTACTTCAAAGATAGTATTAAAAATCTTTCCGGAGAGTATGTAGAGGTTTGTGTAAGCGACGAGGGTATCGGTATTGAGTCTAAAAACTTGTTGCATGCTTTTGACAAATTCGCACAAATCGAAAACTCATTATCTCGCAAAGCCGGCGGAACAGGTTTGGGGTTGCCGATTGCAAAACAACTATTGGACGCTCACAAAGGTGCAATTTGGTGCGACAGCGAAATCAATAAAGGCTCTAAATTTTATTTTATTATTCCTGTTAATAGAGTCACAGCACAAGTTTAGAAATCATATTAAATAATTTAGTTCCTCGGATTGAACAGTAGTTATAGTTTACATTATTTAACAATGTAGAAGAACTTTTTTAATATGCTATAATATTCATAAAGAACAGACTAGGGGAAAGTATGAAAAAAATTCTTATTGTTGACGATGAACAAGATATTGTAGAAAGCCTAAAATTTGTATTAGAAGCTTCAGATTTTACCTGCTATTGCGCTTATAACGGAGAAGATGGACTTAGACTTGCAAAAGAATTGGTTCCGGATTTGATTATTCTTGATGTTATGATGCCAAAAATAAATGGGTTTAAAATCAGCAGACTTTTGAAGTACGATGCAAAATACAAAAACATTCCTATTTTAATGGTTACAGCCCGTACTCAGGAGGAAGATAAACTAATCGGAGAAGAAACCGGCGCTGATGAATATATTACAAAGCCTTTTGAGCTTGATGAAGTAGTAAAAAAAGTTGAACAATATCTGAAATAATAAATTATGGAAACAACAGTTACAAATAAAACTCTTGAAAAATTAAAATATGACTTGGTAAGATCCGGTCTTGTGGCATATGAAACAATTGAGCAGGCAGAAGAAATTGCAAAAGCACAAAACATAAACATAGGACAGGCTCTTATAAATTCAGGAACACTTACGGAAGAGGCAATTTTAAAATTTTTGGAAGCAAAACTTCATATTCCGTATGTGAATCTTGATGATTACACTCTTGACTCTAAATGTCTAAAATACATAAGTTTTGCAGATGCAAAAAAATACAGAATAATCCCTCTGTTTAAAATTGAGGATACTTTGACTGTAGCAATGGCTGATCCTCTTGATCTGTTTGCGATTGACAAAGTCGTTGAAACAGCCGAATGTTCAATTGAACCGGTTGTTTCTTCTGAAACGAGTATTCGAAAAAAAATCGATGAATACTATAAAGAAGAAGAGGCTGTTGGCGAAATTTATACAGAAGAAGGGGTTGAATATGATTGGCGGGACGAGCTACACAGCGAAGATTTGTCAGACAATCATATTCAAAAAATTATTCGTGCAATTTTAAAGCAAGCAATCTTAGAAGGCGTACACGAAGTAACTTTTCAAAGAGAAGATGAAGGCTTTACGGTAAATTTTAAGAAAAACGGAGAAATTCAAAATAAAGGGAATATTCCAGCTGTTTTGACCGCATCATTTACAGCAAAACTAAAGAATTTGGCAAAACTAGATGCATCAGTTTCTGAAGTACCTCAACTCGGGAAATTAATCTTTAAAGTTGACGATATGGAAGTTACAGCAAGCATCTCAACATTCCCTACAATTATGGGAGAAAGAATTTTCTTAAAGATTTACAAACCACCAAGAGCCTTGAATAAAATCATAAAATCTGAAAGCAACTTACAAGTAATAAAATCCGCTCTTAATAATCCAGGGATTATAATCGTATGTGGCTCCCCATTGAGCGGAAAAACTCATATTATTTATTCTCTTTTACTTGAAGCAGGGACTAAAAACAAAAATATAATGACACTTGAAAGTATCGCAAAATATACGTTAAAAAATGTTCACCAGTGCGAACTGAATGAAAATGTCGGATTTAATATGGATAAGGCATCCCGATTTATTGAATTCCAATCTCCTGATATTATTTATTTGGAAGGTATAAAATCAAAAGAGTCTTTTGATTATTTTGCTAATCTCGTTTTTGACAACAAAACTATCATTATGGAGTTTTTGGCAAACAATATGGAAGACTTGCGCTACAAGCTTTCATTTTCTGATTTTGAAACTCTAAAATCACTAATAAGCTGTATGATTTTCATCCACTCACAAGACAGTATTGAGGTATTTACAAAAGAAACAGTACAAAAATATCTAGCGTAAAACTTGATGCTTCAAACTACAAAGCCCTCTGTATAACACAGAAAGGCTTTGTAAAAAAAACATTGACATAGCCAAACAATACCAAGTATGACATTTTATTTTTCAAACTTAAAAAGGTTTTGTCTGGTTTAGTTTCAATCTCAAATCTCTAAATCTTGAAATATCTTCTTGCGTTCTGCCAGATTCTTGGAATACTGCTTGAGTTGAAGGGTGAACCATCAAAACATAATCCATGTGAATTTCTAAGAAATTATATTTTCTTGGGGATTGGTTTGAGTTACGAGGATAAATCTCAGCATTTGTAACAGCCAAAAATCTTCTTTCTCTATCGTTCAATAAATCTGTAAGTTCTCGGTTTGTGTTAGTATATTTTGAAACATGCACAATTCCTTTGATATCATGATCTGCTGTCAAAATACTTACTTCTATAGGTACTGTATCAATATTTTTTGCCATTTTTTTATCCTCATTACAAATCTTTATTTTTATATAATACTATATTTTTAAGAAATTGTCTACTTGTTAAATTTTGTCAATACTACCTTTGGTTCTTCCGCCATATGCTTCGTGAACATCTACGACAGACATAAACGCTCGAGGGTCAATTTCTTTTATAATTTCTTTCATCTTTGCCATTTCTAATCTAGAAACAACACAATAAATTATAGTCTTTTCTGCTCCGGAATATGCACCAACGCCATTGATATAAGTAACCCCCAAATCCAATTTTTCAAGCAGAGCATCTCCAATTTCATGAGCTTTATCGCTGATTACTCTAATTGACTTTGCAGAATTTAAGCCCTCTAAAACAATATCAATAACTCTAAAAGCAATAAAATAAGTTAAAACTGCATACATTGCTCTATTCCACCCAAACACCAAACCTGACGCACCATAAATAAATACGTTGAATGTCATAATCCATTCGCCAACAGAAAAACCAAACTTCTTTGATAATACAAGTGACATAATCTCTGTACCGTCAAGAGAACCTTCATTTTTCAAAACCAGTCCAACCCCTGTCCCAAGAATAATTCCACCAAATACTGTTGATAACAATAAATCACTACTTGTCGGATGATTAATTATCCCAAACATATTTAAAAACAATGACAACATACCAATTGCATAAAATGTTTGAATTACAAATTTTTTCCCAATTTTATTGAAGGCTAACAAGAAAAATGGAATGTTTATTAAGAATATCAAAAGTCCTAAATTTATCTTTGTCAAATAGCTCGTAATAATCGATATACCAACAATTCCACCATCAATAATGTTATTTGGGACAAGAAAAACTTCCAATGCAAAAGCAGCAATGAATGGGCCTAAAGTAAGAAAAAATACCTTTCTCAAAAATAATAATAAAGATTCTTTTTTTACTACTTTTTCAACCATTACTCATCCTTACCAGTTCTTTTAATCGTCATAAAGTTATTAATTTTAAAAATATATAAAGTCATAACACATTAAAAAAAGATGTGTCCACTGGCTTAAAGTGTTTTCTTATCTTCTTCTGTCTCTTCTTTATAACCCAAGATTTTTTCCAAATCAGCTTTCAAAGTCACTAAATCTTCATATTTTTTCAACGCACCATCAATTGCAACAGAAACGTCCCCGGTTTCTTCTGACACAACCAAACACGCTGCATCACTAACTTCCGTCATTCCAATTGCTGCTCTATGGCGTGTTCCATACTTCCAGCTTAATTTTGGATCTTCTGTCAGCGGGAGTAAAACACCTGCTGAAATAATTTTGTCAGCACTTATAACAACTGCACCATCATGAAGCGGAGTATTCGGATGAAAAATTGTCAACAAAAGTTCTGTTGACAAATCTGCATTTAATCGAGTTCCAACATCACTGTATGTATTTCTCAAATCACTTTGAAAAACAATTAAAGCCCCAGTATGAGATTTTGACAAATATTTTGCACTTTCAACCAACTCTTTTACAACATCAATTTTTGGTTCAGACTTATTATTTGAGTTAAAAATTCTTGTTACAAAATCAACCTGTCCAAGGAATCCCAAAAATTTCCTCAACTCCGGCTGGAAAATTACGATTAAACTCAACGAAACAAGCGTTACAATAGATTTCAAAAACATTCCAATAATTTTCAAATCCACACGCATAAGAATTTCACTTACAGCCCACGCACAAACAAGAATTAACAAACCTTTTACGAACTTTTCTGATGACGTATTTTTGATAAATTTTCTATACAAAAACAACAATAGTACCGCTAAAAAAACAATCTGAATAAAATCAGACCAATTAAAAGTCATCTCTAGGGTTGAAATATATTTTAGTATGTATGTAAAAATATCATTAATCATGTTGTTTTAACCTATCAGGAATTACGTCGTGAGCTATTAAATCTTCTAAACTCTCTCTCTTTATTATAATATCAGATTGAGAATTATTTACAAGTACCATTGCCGGTTTTTGAACTCTATTATAGTTCGAAGCCATTGAATAATTGTAAGCACCTGTATTATAGACACATAAAATATCGCCTTCTTCTATTTCAGGTAGCTTAATATTTTTTATCAAAATGTCACCAGACTCACAAAATCTACCCGCAATTGTTACTGTTTTGGCAAGTTTATAATTAGGCTTATTTGCAATTTGTGCGGTATATTCAGCTTGATACATAGACGGCCTTGCATTGTCAGCCATTCCACCATCAACTGCAACATACATTTTACCTTTTGGAACTTGTTTTGAGCTTCCGAGAGTATACAATGTCACACCGGCAGTTGAAATTACACTTCTACCAGGCTCAATAAATAAAGCCGGAGCATCAATTCTATATTTTTCAATACATTCATACAATCTTTTTATTACTATTTCTGCAATCGTGAATGTTGAAGGAGGACAGTCTGTCTCGGTATATTTTACACCTAAACCGCCACCTATATTTATTTCATCAAGCTTCAATCCGAATTTTTCGTCCAATCTTGCAATTTCTTTTATAAGAATTTCAATTTCGTCACCATAAATAGACGTTTCAAAAATTTGTGAACCAATATGAGCATGCAAACCATGCAACTTTAAATTTCTATAATTATTAATAATCAAATCAACAGCTTCATCAATTTGCGTCAAATCAAAACCGAATTTCGAATCCAAATGACCAGTTTGAATGTATTCGTGAGTGTGACATTCAATCCCTGGAGTAATCCTTAATAAAACATCAACAACTTTTTTATGAGATTTGGCAATCTCATCGAGCAAAGTCAGTTCAAAAAAGTTATCTACAGAAATCCTACCGACACCAAGTTTTATGGCAAGCTCCAATTCATCAAAAGACTTGTTGTTTCCATTAAACAAGACTTTTTTCATATCAGCTCCAGCCTTATAAACTGTATAAATTTCTCCTGCAGAAACAACATCAAATCCAAAACCTTCGTTTGCAATAATTGCAGATGTAGCCACAGAACAAAGCGCCTTTGAAGCATACATCATATTAACTTTCGGATACCCTTTAAAAGCCTCTTTGTAATCTCGGCAAATGTTCTTTAATGTATCTTCATCAAGCACATACAACGGAGTTCCATACTTTTCAGCAAGTTCAACCAAATCACAACCACCAATTTCAATATTCCCAACTTCATTAATCTTCGTAGTCAACGGTTTCAAAAACTGATTTGTACTATCCATTTGCGCTCCTTACTTCTTATATATCAAGGATAACACAATTTATAAAAAATTAAAATAGTAAAAATAATGTAATTAATAAAGAATAACACACCATTAAATTTCTTGCTTGTAAAAGTCGAAAATAAAATTCAGATACTTCGCCCCCGCAAGTGTATGTTTTTAAATAATTGTACATTCTGAAAACAAGTGGCAATAATCCAAATGTTAATAATAAATAATAATTTTTAAGCATCACAGCAAGAATAAGCGTAAATAAATACCCTAATCCATAAACAACAAAAACTCCTTTCAATGCTATATTTTTGTTTCCAATTCTGCAAACAAGAGTTTTTTTGTGTGCGCACATATCACCCTCAAAATCCAAAAGCGTATGTACATACATTAACCCAATCGTAAACATCACAACCGCAATCGACATCACAAAAACAGTCCAAGAAAATCGTCCTGTCATCACAAAATAAACTCCCTCAAAAAGCAAAGGTCCAAATGCCGTTCCAACAGCCAATTCACTAAGTCCTCTTTGTGATAATTTTGCGTAAATAAGAGCTATAATTCCGCCAATCATTGCCAAAATTATAACCGGGAAACCGCACCTAAAAAACAAAACAAACCCAATACCAGAGGCAATTACAAGATAAACAACAACAACTTTCAAGACATCATTTATAGTTGCAGAACCGTCTTTTATGTAAGTACATTTACATTTTTGCGAATTTTCAGGCAAATTCTTGTAATCCACGTAATCATCAAACAGATTTGTTGCAAGGTGAGCAAAAGAAATTCCCACAAGTGCAAGTACCCCATTTAACACATTTCCGCCAAGTTTCAGCGAATAAACAAAAATAACAAGCCACGACAAAAGCGTCATAGGCAACGAAAACAGTCTTGAATTTTTGAGCCAAAAACAAATATTTTTTATCATAAAAGTAGGTTTTCTATCCCTTTAACCGCCTCATAAGTCGCACCTGCTTCCAAAATCTCCTCAGCAGTCAAACCAAAAAGAGTAATCAAAGAATACGCCTCTTTATCCGAAGAGTTTAACATTTCAGCAGTCATTTTTATTGCCTCTTCTCGGCTAAGATTAGTGAACGGTTGGTTTTTACCCTTATAGATAATTCTTTTTTTTGACTTGCCCAAACTATTTTTCCCCCAAAGCTAGAAGTGCCGCACCTATCATTCCAGAATAGTTACCGGCAGATGCCTTTACAACTTTAAACGGTTGCGTAACGATTTGCGAATTTGCCTCTTTTTCCAAATATTCAATATCCACAAACTCTGCCATAGAGCCTGATAACACAACACAATCAGGATCAAATAAATTTGCAAGTCCGATAATTCCTTCTAAAATATCATTTTGCCAAGTGTCAAAAATTTTCTTCATCATCGGTTCATTTATACGTTCAATCACGTCATAAGTCGTTATTTCAGGGTTTTGCGAAATTTCTTCGGCTGTCTTTTTCAAGCCTGTACCTGATGCATAAGCTTCAAAGCAATCCCAGCTTCCGCAAGTGCATTTTCTGTGTTTGTCAGTACGCATTTTAAAGTGCATTTCGCCTGCCGCCCCGCTTTTGCCCTTGTAGAGCTTTCCGTCGACAATAATTCCGCCGCCAACACCTGTTCCAAGCGTAATCATAACCGAATACGGCATATTTTTTGATGCCCCTATTACATATTCAGCCCAAGCCGCACAATTTGCGTCGTTTTCAACAAAAACAGGCTTTGTACTAAGACCTGCAAAATCCATTGTCGGATATTCTTTTGCAATATTTCCGGTCGAACCCAAAATTCTGTCATGCGTCTTATTTACGGCTCCACAAGTCGAAAACGCAATTACATCAACTTCTGACTCGTGTTTTTTTATAATCTCTTCAAAAAGTTTTTTGATTTCTGCAAAAGTTTTAGGAGTGTGATGTTTTTCAATTTCAGAAACAATTTCACCATTTTCATTAATTATGGCATTATAAACCTTTGTGCCACCAACATCTATTCCTAACGCTTTTCGCATATCATAACCTTTCTTTTTTGTTTTTACCTTTGAGCTTTGCGTTCCCAGCCCTTTAAATTTTATCCTCTTTGAACAAATCGCTTCGTAATCAATTGCGGACGTGTAATCGCAGAACCAATTACAACACAGTGAGCCCCCAATTCAAAAGCTTTCGTAACCTGTTCCGGCTCCCAAATTCGTCCTTCCAAAATTACAGGAAGTTTTGTATTTTCAACCAACTGTTTCAATAGCTCAAAATCAGGACCTTCACCACGATTTAAAGAAAATTGAGTATATCCGGAAAGAGTTGTCGAAAGAATATTCGCACCAAGTTTTTCGGCATTCAAACCTTCTTCCAAAGTCGAAATATCCGCCATTGACGCTCTATTATTGATTTTTATATATTTAATCAATTCTTCAAGCTTCGCTCCGTTCGGACGTTCTCTCATCGTGCCGTCAAATGCAATTACATCAGCACCGGCTTCCACAAGCGAAATAACCTCTTTCAAAGTCGGAGTTATATAAACGATTTCCTTGTAATTTGCAGGGATAACATTTGGCTTTGTCAAACCGATTACAGGTACATCAAAGAGTTTTTTAGCGTTTTTAACATCTCTTACACCCGCAACTCTAAGTGCTCCTGCACCACCTTTTACAACGGATTTCATCATCGCATTGATGCAATCTTCCTGATACAACGGCTCAGAAGGCATTGCCTGAACTGAAACTACAACTTTTCCTTTTAATCTATCAATAATATTCATACAATTATTATACATTAAAAATTTATATTTGAGGTATAATAATTAAAAAGGTAACAGGACGATAAGACGATAGGTCTATAAGTCCGTATAGTGAGAGTTTTAAAACTTAAAATTTATATAGAGAGGTTTTAATATGCAAAAGAGTACAGTAAAATATCCATACCTTACAGAAGATGTAGAGATTTACGAAAGAGAAAACGGGCACAAAATCGTTCTTGCACACAAAGAAGGTGAACTTGTAAACGTTAGTACTTGGGTAAAAACAGGTTCTATCAACGAAGATGATAAAATCAACGGAATTTCTCACTTTCTGGAACACTTGATGTTCAAAGGAACTCACAAACATAAAGCAGGATATTTTGACAGAACTCTTGAAGCCAAAGGAGCAATCGTAAACGCTGCAACTTGGAAAGATTACACTTTCTACTACGTGACTCTTCCAAAAGGTGCAGAAGGCAAAGACTTAGACCTTGCAATAGAACTTCACGCCGATATGATGTTAGACCCCGTTTTGCCGGAAGAAGAAATCGGAGCACCGTTCGACTTAAATAACCCGAAAGTTACCGACAAACGTGAACGTCACGTTGTAATTGAAGAGATTAGAATGCGTAAAGATCAAAACTGGACAAAAGTTTACAACGCTTGCAATTTCAACATGTACAAAAAACACCCTTATAAACGCGACGTAATCGGCACGCCGGAAATTATTTCACAAGTAACTCGTGATGAAATAATGAATTACTACAAAACTTTCTATTCTCCGGAAAATATGACAACTATTATCGTCGGGGATTTTGACAAAGAAAAAATCTTGGCAAAAGTTGAAAAAGAATTCGACTTCAAAGGTCGCCCAAATGCACCAAAAAGAGTTAATGAGATTGACTCTCCGACAGATCATACAATTGTTGTTGAAAACAAAGCACAAACAAACACATCTTATTTGATGTTCGGATTTTTGGGACCAAAAGCAAATCAACTTAAAGAAAACATTGAACTTGATATTATCAGTATAATTTTAGGCGAAAGCACAAGTTCTAGAATGTATCAAAACTTGATTGAAAAACAGCCTGAACAAATCTTTATGATGGCGAATGCAGAACATTATCAATTCAAAGACGGAAACAATTTCTTTGTTCAAGCAAACTTCAAACCTGAAAAGAAAGAAGTCGCTGTTGATTTAGTCAAAAAAGAAATTGAAAACCTTCTTGTAACCCCGATTAGTGAAGAAGAACTTGCAAAAGCGAAGAAAAAAATTAAATCTCGTTTTGCTTATGCGGCGGAAACAGTTTCTGAAATAGGGGAAACAATTGGTTACTATATGACTGTTTGCGAAGACTTGAAATTAATTGAAGATTATTTAAAAGACCTAGATGCAATCACTATTTCTGACCTAGAAAACACAATAAAAAATTATTTAAATATCAATAATGCAGTCATTTCAATTTTAGAGCCAGAAAAATAAACTTCTTCTTTCCTTGTATTTGCAAGAAAAAGGAAAAATAAAAGAGGAATTATGCAAGAAGCAACAATTCAAGAAAAAGAACAACTTGAAAAAATCAAAGAAAAATGTCTTAATTGCCAAAAATGTTCACTTGGCAAAACACGAACAAACATTGTTTTTTCAGCAGGAATTCCAAATCACAAACTTATGTTGATAGGCGAAGCCCCAGGATATTATGAAGATCAAAAGGGAGAACCGTTTGTTGGCAAAGCAGGTCAATTGTTGGATAAAATTTTTGCATCGGTCGGTTTGTCACGCCAAAAAGATGTTTATATATGTAACACCATTAAATGCAGACCGCCAGAAAACAGAGAGCCATTGCCGGAAGAAAAAGAGGCTTGCCGAGAGTACCTTGATGCACAAATAGAAATTCTAAAACCAAGAATAATCCTTTTGTGCGGACGAGTGGCTGTTCAATCAATATTAGGAACAACTCAAGGGATAACAAAAATTCGAGGCAAATGGTATGAAGGTCCAAACATGTCAAAAATGATGCCAATTTTTCATCCTTCTTACTTACTAAGGAATGACTCTCGAGAAAAGGGAAGTCCCAAATGGCTAATGTGGCAAGATATCCAAGAAATCAAACGAGTTTTTTCACAGATGGATTAAATACAACCATATAGTCTTTACTACTTATCCAACTATCTCGCTAGATAAGTACGTCACATTTCATTTTCAATGTTAAGACAGTATCATACTGTTCAAACTTTTTCAGTATTTTTACTTATAAACATCTTGTAAATTATGAATTCCACCTTTCTCTATCGGCAAGCAATATGTCACATTTGGGTGAAAATAATAAATTCCACTTGCGTTTCGCATTATAACCAAACTAAACAAATCATAGCCAGCTTTGTTAGGGAACATCATCCCGTTACTATCAACAGCAAACAGAGGGTTTTGAGTGTTTGCGGGAAGATTAAAAACAGTTAAATTTGTCTTATCACTCATCACAAAAACTTGGTTATACCTATTCATCATATTTTCCGAGAAACCAGCACAGGAAGGTGTCTTAGCATATGATTTATATTCAGGCAGACAGCCTTTAGAAAATGCATTATTTTTACAATATTTTGTTACTCTCAAATTTGTCGCAAACGTCTTATAAAACCTATCACAGCCGGAATACTTTGACGGGAATCTTCTGTCAGAACTAAAATAACAACCAGTATCACCATCCATATCGTTAACTGTAATATCCAACGCCTGAGTGTAAGCTGAATACAATTTTTTGAAAGACACAACAGCAGACTTGTTTACTAAATAAGTTATCAAGCGCATTGATGCAAATATCAACACTACTAAATAAATGGTAGATAGTATCAAAAGTCTTTTTTTATCCTCCATTTACAAAAGCTCCTTTGGCTCAACGACAAAATCAATTATAAATGCTCCTTTCACACTAAAAGCTTTATCTACAGCAGATTTTATATCTTCAACTCTTTCCACACGTAAAGCAGGAATTCCATAACTTTCAGCAAGTTTTACAAAATCTGGATTTGATATCTTAGTAGCAAAATATCTTTCCTCGCATGTTTTTTCCTGAAATTGTCGAACCATTCCAAGATAACCATTATTTAATATAAAAATTTTAACAGGCAAATCGTAATCAACGCAAGTTGCAAGCTCTTGTATATTCATTTGGAAAGACCCATCCCCTGCAATACAAACAACAGGTTTGTTTTCAGCGACACTAGCCCCAATTGCTGACGGGAAACCAAACCCCATAGTACCTAGTCCGCCAGATGTTATGAATTTATTTGGTTGATTGAATTTTAAATACCTTGCTGTCCAAACCTGATGTTGCCCAACTTCGGTTGAAACCGTAACATTTTTGTCTTTTATACAATTATATATTTCTTTCAAAACTTCAAATGAATGCATTACGGATGTTCTTTTTTGAGGTTTTACATTTTTTATTTTCAAAGTAACTGCTTCATTTTTCCAAATTGAAAAATCTTTAAAAGAATATCGGTTCAACTCATTATTCAATTCGTTCAAGACTTGTTTTGCATCACCTACAATCCCAACAGAAGTCGGAATGATTTTAGAAATTTCTTTGGCATCAATATCTACATGTATAAGTTTTTTAGCCAGTTTTTCTTTGTCAAAACAACAAGTAATTCTATCATTAAAACGAGTTCCGATAGCGATTAGCAAATCACAATCCCTGACTGCTTGATTTGCGCAAACCTGTCCAAAAATACCAATCATACCAATATAGCTTTCTTCATCAGCAGGGAAAGCACCTAACCCCATCATTGTTGCGACAACAGGAATATTTAGAGCTTTTGCAAATTCACAAAATTCTTTACTTGCACCGGATTGAACGACTCCGCCCCCGCATATTAACAGCGGCTTGTGTGATGTTTTCAATCTTTCTAAAATTTGGGAAACATCAACATTTACTTGTCCAAGATTTTGATCCATTTTGATATTTCTAAACTCTGCAAGTTCTGAAAAAACATTCTTTGTAATATCAACAACGACAGGACCTTTCCTGCCTTCCATAGCAGTTTTAAATGCTTCAACAAGAGTTGTTTCCAAATTTTTTGCACTCTTTACTTGGAACCCTTTTTTAGTACATGATTTCGTGATATCAAGAATATCAACTTCCTGAAAAGCATCTTTATGCAACAATTCACAAGCAACTTGTCCTGTTATAACAACTAGCGGATAACTATCTAAATAAGCATTTGCCAACCCTGTAACAATATTAGTTGCCCCAGGACCTGAAGTTACAAGAGCAACACCACATTCCCCTGTAACTCGGGAATACCCCTCAGCTGAATGAATTGCGGCTTGTTCATGCCGAACTAAATAATGCTTTATATTTTTTTGTTTACCTAATTCGTCATAAACATTCAAAACAATCCCACCAGGGTAACCAAAAATAGACGTTACACCGAGATTATTCAATGTTTTTAATAAAATTTGAGCACCTGTAAGAGTTTTTGTTATCGTTTGCATAAAACTAAGTCCATATTAACAAATAGATTTTACCACAGGAAATTAGTTTATGCAAAGCCCTAAAAATTTTAGCTCCAAAAATCTATATTCTTTGCAAAAAATTTTTCATTATTGCGCAAATTTTCTCTTACTGCATCTTGAGCCTGAAAAGCATATTCGTGTAAAAGATCCACATCGTCTGTAAAACCAGTATTTCTTACTTTATTTTCCATTGTTTTTTGAAAGCGTTGAGTACTTTGCCAAATATCTTCATTTTTTTGAGCTACTTGAAAAAATTTAACCAAGTGGTTAACAATTGCATTGTCATTTTTTCTGAAAAGTTTTTTTAAAGCTCCTTTTGCCAAATCAGCTTGTTCAATTGTTTCATAACCGTCTAAACCAGCCCAAGCGCATAATCTTTCTTGCTTATTAGAAGAAACTTCTATTTCTAAAGCATCTCCAGATTTACTGTTTCTAGCGGTTTTAGCTCCAAAACCTTCTATAATTTTTGGGAATCTGTCTGCATACTTATCTAAAAGTCCAACTTCATCATTAAAACTTAATTTTGCCTGAAATGCGACACTATTATTGTTATAATTTGAATTACTAAAATTATTATTTATATTCATAAAACCTTCTTTCACCTTATGAAAAACTTCTAAAAAAATATTTTTCTTTTTCATTGTATATTCTCCATTTTATAGCCCTGCCCCCATACAACCTTAATATAAATAGGCTTTTTAGGGTTGGCCTCGATTTTTTCACGTAATTTACGAATATGAACCATAATCGTTTCTGTGTTAATAGCTTCTTCTTTCCATACCAATTCATAGATTTGTTGGCTAGAAAAGACTTGTCCAGGGTGTGAAATCAATAGTTTTAAAATATCAAACTCTTTTGGCGTTAATTTAATATCCCTTGAATTTAACGTCACTCTTTTTGTCGTATTATTTAACACAAGATCACCAATCATATACTCATCTTCGTTCTTTGTCTCATTTTTTAGATTTAAGATTTGTTCAT
>ENA-ORPK01001615-ORPK01001615.1-human-gut-metagenome-genome-assembly--contig:-NODE-1615-length-17323-cov-3.721334_pt1 | contig 17323 bp, 19 predicted proteins | sample MGYA00242139_ERZ509068 | MGnify/ENA primary metagenome ERZ509068 (study PRJEB26280, sample SAMEA2338687) | human gut metagenome | biome: human gut; feature: human-associated habitat; material: faeces... | reverse complement strand
CTCGTCTATAGATATTGAATTCTTAGAATTAAACGACAACCCCTATATTAGCATTGAGCTTATCTGTAATGAACTTTCTCGCTTCTGCCAAAATGCCTTGTTCTCCAATAGGATGTATCACTGACAATTGCATGGAAATAAATGGGGCTATTTTTACATCAGCCTGGCCAGTGTAAGCCTTCAATGCTTTTAAGGACAATTCTGTATATTGATTATCTTCAAAACACATTCGCTTGGTCTCGCAGTGTTCTTTCTAAATTCATCAAGAATACTTATAAGCATAGTACCTATAGAAATATGGCAAGTCGTTACCATTTCTTCAAGGCAATGATAAAGCAGCTCAGAATACTCATCTGGGGTATTAACCACCTTGATATCAAGAAATTCCTTTTCCGAATAATTGAAGAAAAGCCTAACAAAAGAGGCATAATAATTAAGGTCTCTATCGGTTTTATGATAAGCAAAAATGATGAGTTTAATATATCTTCTTAATAGGTCTCTGTTGGTAATCCAATCCAAGCCTCTATAGCGAAGATACTCTTCAACCATACTCCAATTAGTCTTTTGGTTCATTAGCTTGTCAAAATAAGCCAAAGCCCTATCTTCCTCTTTTTCTTCAAAGATTTGTGCTATATCTCTATAATAAATTTTATAGCTATACCTGTCATAAAAATAAAGATCAAAAGATTCTGCCCTTCTCAAACGCTTATAACCATTTTCTTCACTTGGATTTCCACTTTGTGTAGGAAATAATTTTTAACGATAGTAATGACATTTTCATTTGCACCTAATTCTTTTAGCACATTTTCATAACCTTGAACAAGATACATTGTGGTCTCACTTCCACTCAAGATTCCTCCTCTTCGCACAAATTGACAATTCACGATAGCATTATAGATTGTGACATTCGAATATCTGATTAAAGTCAGCAAAAGAAAATCACCTACGTTCACATCATCCATAACATGAACATAACGAGACATAAACAGATTGATTAACCTTTTTACATGTCTGATAGATCCCAATGCCGTTACAACCATACTTTCTACTTTTTCCCATTCTCCAGCAAGTTCTTTACTATAGGACACGTCATTTGAAATAGACAGGGTGTGCTCACGAAGATATTTGCCAATATAGCTCTTGATGACCCAAGTTTTTTGAACAGGCAACGGAAGTTCATAGCTGAAATACTTGTCTGTAAAATCACCTTCTATCTGATGCCCTAAAGTTTGCCTCAATACACCATTGACATATTGCTTGTCATAAGCGGACATATAGATGACATTGCAGAAAGCACCATTTCTATCTATAAGTTTCAGAACTTCAAGTAATTCTGTTCCAGACAAGCGATCAAGGTCTTCTATAATAACATATATTTTTCTTCCAATTTTGGAAATAGCGTCACAGATTTTTTTTCGTTTTCCACATGAAGAGACTCGAAAGCATCAGTAATTTTATTAAACAGTCCTTCACCTTCTACCAATTTTAAAGCTCTAATATATCTCGTTATTGTGCCAGATATGCTTGTATGGTATTTTCCTATGGCTTCAGAAAAAACATCGAAGAAATCATCTTGAATATTCTCTGGCTTAGTTGAACTGCGTGGATAAAAGCGCACCACCATGTAATCAGATACATCTGTTAAACTCTCAAAGATATTAAGAAAAGAACTCTTTCCTGTTCCCCAATCTCCAGTTATTCCTACACTGAAGGCGTGTTCTGAAACATCACAATATTCCTCAAACGATATCTTATGACAAATAATATTAGAATATTTACTTGCCAAATGAATAATCTCATCACAATCAGTGAAATATATAAAATCTATATTACTCTGTTTAGAACAAGAATAGAAGTTTAGGTTTAACCATATGGTGGGGAAGCCGTAAAATAAGGAATGATCAAAGCTATTTTATTCATATTATTCTTTCGTATTAAAAACCTTTTGCTATTAAACCAACAGGAGGATAAACTAAAATTTGCCATTCTGGTGCATAATACCAGATAATTTTGCTAAATTGAAAATAAAACCAAACTACCATAACTAAAGAAATCATCATCAACCATTTGTTTCTTTTAGATACTATTGAAGAAATGAAAGGATAAACAAACGGCATAAACGCCAATAGCATCATAAAATAACGATATTGAGCTAAAGGTTTACTATACATAGATGCAACTGCCAAAAGCAACAGCAAAGTAATATTTAAGATAAAAGCTTGTGCTTTATCTATAAAAATATGCCTTTTCAGCCACAATTGTCTGAATACGATTATGAACATAGGAACAGCTATAACTAATATCTGCGACATTACTAATCCGCCGGCCAAGTCAGCCTGTCCTTCTGACTCTGCAAGACGTTTCATACCATATCCTGCAACACCAGAATTATCTGATGCTACATTTTCTGCCATGCGTGGTCCATAAAGAATAAATGCAAACAACATTAAGGCGATAAAAGCCATCCACTTTTTATTCAAACGGCCTCGCAAAGGCTTTAGCAACAAGAATGGTAAAAATAATCCAGTAGAGGCATGAGTCAATATTGAGCACAAGGCTATCAACCATAATTTGATTGTCATTTTTCCCTTTTCTGCATAAGAACCAAGGACATACATCATGATTGCTTGTGCAAAAAACTGCTTTTGTATTTGCAAAGTATATTGGAAGAACAGGTAGAAAAAAGACAAAGTCAAAACTCCACAAACAATCGGATATTTCGGCATTTGTGCTTTACGGAACACCTTATAAAGTCCCAAATATATCATAAGATATTCTACAAATGTATATAAAGCTGCAAATAAAGGATAATAACCAAAGGTTAGATAATAACCAATATAGTTATAGACACCATTCATAAATTCTCCAGATATCTGTGTTCTTCCAGATTCAACAAAATAATCGGTACCATATATATAAATAAGTGATTTCCAAAATCCAATATCTGGTACATTCTCATAAGCAACAAAATAATTTACCTGGTCGCCACTTGGTTGTTTTGTTGCATTAATTGAACCGAGATAAATGGCAATGCATGCCATCAGTAACAAATAATCACTATACTTAAGATGACTCTTTTTCCATACCACATACAGTATGACTGGCAATCCTATGATAGGTGGAAGAACCAAGAACAGACAAAAATATCCGAGTATATATCCCCAGTTAATTATTTCTTTATTATAACTTAAAGATTTATCCATTTTCTCTATTTATAAATGTAATACATAAATGCAAAACGAACTCTCTCTATATAATGATAAACTGCTGTCATTTTTTTTTTGATGGTAGATGAAGTATTCTCATCTAATTTACTTGCCATCATTTTCAATAAATTTATATGCAGCTCTGACTTTGGAAATTCCAACAAATGCCTTTTAATTAACATCATATCCTCAGTATAGTCTTTGTTGACTGCAGATACAGTACCCTCGTATTTACGATAACCATAAATACAAGCATCCTTATATACATTTCTATCAGAATAGAGAAGATAATCTACTACAAAAGCAGCATCTTCCATAAGTCTGCAATGAGGTATAAATTGAATATGATTCTTTACTATAATATTCTTTTGGAACAGACAAGTCCAGAGAAAATACTCTTTCATCAGAATCTTTTTGAAGAATTTCTCTGAATCCATCACCTTACCATCATAGCGCCTGCGAATCACCTGTTTCTTATTGATAAACACTTGTTTTCCTTGTTCATCAATAGGCAAGAAATCTGACTTAACAAATGTAGCTTTATTATTATCCATTGCCTTAACTAAAATCATCAAAGCCTCGGGCATCACGATATCATCCGAATCAACGAAATAGATATAATCTCCATGAGCATGTTCTAAAGCTATATTACGAGCAATCGAAACGCCTTCATTTTCCTTAGAGATGATATGTATTCTGTTATCTCTTTTTTCATAAGACTTCAGTATTTCGATACTTCCATCTTTACTTCCATCATCTACCGCAATCAAATCCCAGTCCTGATAAGTCTGCCTCAATATACTATCCAAGCACTGAGATAGAAATCTTTCTGCATTGAATACCGGTAAAATGATGGATACCATCTTATTTTGCATTACTAAAAATCTTTTACTAAACTAAATCTACGTAAAATACTACGATAAAATTCTAGAGTAGGCAAACTATAACCTATTATTGACTTTATTCTTCTATTGATTTCTCGCATCCATCCCAAATAATCAGTTCGGTTTTCTTTATAAGGGAGTTTTTTACTGCCTAAAATTATATTACCCTCATGAAGGTTCAAAATAAACTGCAACCACTGATCTGCGATACTTTCATACGAGAAATTATCCTCCATCCATTGATAACATTCGTCAATATGATTATCTTCTGCTTGTAAAAGAAGAATTATATTTTTGGCTAAATCATCTGGGTTATCATATAGCATTCCCGTTTTATATACGGTATTTCTAAAACCTCCATAATCTTTGGTCGTGAGCATAGCACCCATGGCTTGCATTTCCAATGCTACCAAGCAAAATGATTCTTTACCCATAGGATTTGGAACACCAACACGAGTCTTTTTCAAAACATCATTTTTCTCAACACCCATTAATCCCCAAAATTTAACAGAAGGCAATATACGCTCCTTTATTTCCCCATTTTCTTCAAACTTTTCGGTAAGATATGGCATGAAACTATTTTCGTAGGACTCTTCTGCTATTCCATATTTTCCTAGTTTTGAATTTCTATCATACAGGTTACCTGCTCCTATAACATTTAATTTTGCATCAGGAACTGCAGCCAATACAGTTTTCCATGCCTTTGCTATTAAGTGAAAACCTTTATAATAATCAATGCTACCTACTGATGTTACTTCATGAGGTCTATCTGAATAAGAAGGAAGAGAGCCTTTAATTGATTTTAGATAACCTAATGGAATTCCATTGTATATATATGTTGATTTTAAAAACAAATGATGATCTCTGTACAGATTCATCTGCTCTTTGCTGACACACAGTACTACTGGAACATTTGCATCTTTATCAATAATATTCCTCTCTTTTCTATCAATTAAATTATGAGCCCAAACTATAATTTTAGTCTTAATAGAAGTATCTTTTTTCTTTTTTATCTGCAGGGCATTTGTCAACTCTATATAGCTATTTTTTTCGTATTTAAAAAGAATATAATCAGCATTCATTGACACAACATCCGTAATATCAGAAGCAGCAACAAAAGATATCCCCGGTATATCAATATTAGGGTTTTGAGCAGCAACATGAATCTGAAACTCCTTTTCTAAGTTTTGACTTATGATTTTCCTTGAAAGCAAAAGAGCAGTGATTAATATCACATATTCTGTTCCTCCCAAACCAGGATTACCTTCTTCCAAACGACTATAATCTATATCTTTATAATTAGCATTTGGTAAATAAAATAATATTTTCATTTTTGAATCTTTCCTAAAAAAATGAGACGTAAATATTTATTTCTTTCTATAGGGTTACTTAAAAGTAAGGTTACCTCTATTATTGCCCACGCAGTGAGAAGGGCTATTATATATTGCATTGGAGCAGCAAATTGCTTAACTATAGTAAGATTAAGCAACAGTAATACAAAGTAATGAAATACATATATATCAAGCGATCTGCATCCATATTTTTCAATCCTCTTACAAATTCTATCAAATAATCTATTATACAGAACTCGCAAAAAACATAAAAAACTTAGACACAACAATATCTGCACAATAGTAAAAGGACCGATATGCTCTAAATCCACTAAATATGATATTAAGAACATTAATACAAAGCCTATCATTCCTGCAATGTTTACTCTTTTATTCTGGAACCACTTTTTTATATTATCATATTTTCCTATAAAATATCCCATAATAAAAAAACGATAGAAGGCACCAGTAAAACCAATTGAGAGACAGCTATTGATATTAGAAGGCAATAAATATTGCCCCCCCAACTTGATCATAAAAAACGGCAATAATAGGATGCCTATTTCAATCAATACATTCTTAATACGACAAAGAGAAATAAACCATTTTACTAAAGCGAACAGGCACCATATACAGAATAAGGACCACAAAAACCAATATCCATTATGAAACTCACTAAAGATAAATGCATCATATTCTCTGTTTATAAGAGTGAACATAAGACCTACCATAAAGCACGGCAACAACAAAGTTCTTGCTTTTTTCTTGAAAAAAGATACGTCAAACCGCTTCACTCGCCATGCTAAATAACCTGAGAGCATGAAGAAAAAAGGCATATGGTACAAACAAATAAAATTAAAAAGACCATTTCTTAAATCCATTGATTTTAATAGTACATGACCCAGAACAACCAAAAATATGGCAGCACCCTTACAGAAGTCAAGGAATGTATCTCGTTGTTGCATATTATCTATTTTGTAATTTTATAAGTAAATAGGTTATTGTCCCCGCCATAGCAGATGGCATTCGAAAAGCCTTATTCCAAATTCTATAAGAAATAGGTATATTATTACTAAAAAACCATGGACACTGATAATATAGGTCCTTCAGCATTTTAATCTGTTTCTGATAAAAGCAGAAATTGTATTGATGAACAGTCATCGTGAAATATGTAATAATCTGGCGCATGAAAATTAGATACACATCCTTATTCTCCCATAGATCTTTTCTTCGCATAATCTCATCATAGAAGATTTGCAAAGCTATTATGTTAGAATCATTGATAAGTTTTTTCTTAGAATCTGTCATAATAGAATTAGTATTGTATCTATAATAATACAATTTCTCATGCAAGAAAGCTATCTTATTTGCATTTAAGCAAAGCTGGAAAATCCATGGTGCATCCTCATTGATGATCCCTTCACGAAAATAGAGATTATATTTCTCTATGAATTCTCTATTCAACAACTTACACCATGGTGCTAAATTAAACCAGTTTTTCGCAAAGGAATGAATACATTCTTCATTTCCTTCAACAATATCAACAGATTCACAAAGTTTTCCTCCAACTCCTTCATTTTCTTTATCCGAATAATGGTCACAGACGACAAAATCTGCATCAGTTTCTTCCATACGCTTCACCAAGTGATCTATGCATTCAGGTTTTAGCATATCATCACTATCTAAACAGAATATATAATCACCTGTCGCAGCTTGCATCGCATGACTACGAGCAGTAGCAACCCCCTGATTATGCCCATGATGGATAAGTTTGATTTCTAATCCATCCTTATGAGTGCTTGAGATAAAATCATTTATAATATCCACACTCTTATCACCGCCACAATCATCAACAAGCACAAGCTCTATGGAAGGATAAGTTTGATTAATAACAGACTGTATGCAGTCTCCTATATATTTTTCCACCTTATATACAGGTGTAACAATTGAAACTTTCTTCACTTTTTAATCAAATTAATGACCTTAAAAATTGAGGTTCTTATTAGAATATGTATTTTATCGATAACTATAATAACTGCAAAAACAATTACGCTTGATAACAAGTATGGAAGAACTTGAAATTCATTTCCCCACGCAATGTACAAATCATTAAAGAATATCTGACCCCAACCGCTTTCAGAAAGCAAATAAACCGAAAGGGTACTTAATGCAACATAATTGATGTATTTATTATGAAAGTGATATTTTTCAATCGTAATGACCAAAAATCCTACAATGAGAATATTCACTATATTATCATAACTTCCTATTATAACCTTGATTCCTATGTGTTGAAAAAGATAGCAGGCAGAAACAAGACTCACCTGAATTAAAAGCAAAATCAAGAAACACCAGACACTATGTTTCTTTAGCTGCTCTTGTAAATATAACCTCATCCAACGTGCAACAAGGTAAATCATCATGAGCGTTGCAAAACCTCCACCAACAGAATGACTGGAAATAACACCTCCAAAATCTACAGCATAGAGACTTAAGATTACAAGGAGAAGTTGTTTAGAATCTAAACTTCCTATCATAGAGTTTAATGCAGGAGAAATTAACATGACCATTAAATAGGCCACCATAAACCAATAATTGTTGATAGCCAGTAATTCATAAAATGGTGGACGATTTCCATTTATCAACCAAAGCCCGATAAAAGAAACAATACCATAAAAGAAACATTGCACCACAATTCCCCCAAATCTACCCCATTTAAACTTAATGCCATAATATCCAGATATAAACATAAAACAAGGGACTCCAAGATATCCTATATATTGAAATATCATTTCTTTCCATAAATTAACATCTTCCGCTATACGAGAATTTTCTACTGCATATAAGTTGCAATTACGGGAAAGATAATGGAACATAACAATATCTATCATTGCTATGATTCTTAGCAGTTCTATCGAACTATTTCTTTTTTTTGTCTGTACCATATATCAAATAGGTAATTAATTACTTAACAAAGTGTAAGGTGTTCTTTTTTAGAATCAGCAATTATTTTATTAGCCTCTTTCACAAAATCGTAATATTTATAACTATATGCCCACTCATAGAGAACAAATGGTTGATCCTTAAATTCTGGCATATATATTACAGAATTACACTTCGGATGTTTCTTAGCTGTAAAACATACCTTATGTTCAAATGGCATTTTATCAAATTCTTCTATCAAATTATCAGAGCACCCGAAATCTGTATCAGAGAACTTAACTATCATATTGTTCCAATTTATACGTCTCATTCGGCGATTCCATTTTTCAAGCGCCTCCTCCTCCAAATGATAATGCATAAATACAATTTCGATACCTGTATCTCCTAATACTCCTAAAATATATTGAGTTGGAACTATATTCTTGTATTTTGATTGTTCATGTTTGATAAATCTAAGAGGTTGGGATAAATTATATTCCAAATTACGGAGTAAAGCTATATATTCTGGAGCATACATATATAAACCTATAAAAGGAGAATTATACTTTATCCTACAAGACTGATACATAAAGCCACCCCAACAGTTATTACTTATAATCGTAACCTGCTTATTACATATAGCCTGATGGCGCAGGATTTCTTTACATGCATAATAAGAAGATCTTGCTTCATCAACTAAAGAGCAGCTGATACTTATCAAAAATAGTTTAAACTTAATCTTTGTTCTGACCGATGCCCCTTTCAGATATCTCCATTTAAAATTCTTTTTAAACTTAAGCAAACTGTCATTCAACAGTTTATATGCTACAGCTTGATCCTTTTCGTCTAATTGTGGAATACGATTCTTTTTCATATCCCGACAAGTTACATAGAAATCATTATAGATATTCAATATAACCTCTTTATCCAAATGCTCATATTCAGCAAGCCAAAGCAACTTTTCATTGGTCACTAAATAATCCATCATTTTTAATGACGGTTTCCTCGTGATAGAGTTCGGATCAATACGGTATTGATAGCAAGCAGAACATAAAGCAATTCTTTTACTCTTCAGATACAACAACCTCGTGATAAACTCATCAGAGTTAAATTTACTGTAAGAAGCTTGTTGCACGGTATAATATTTCTTAGCCAAAGATGTTCTTACCATTTGCCATCCATGTAATTGCCAGGGGAAAGTCATAGCAAAAGCCTTCTTTCCATCCTCGACAACCATATCCGTAGAAAGATGATGTTGGGCAAACATATTCGGTAATTTCTTTGTATTACCATAGCCGAACTCAACATCCGGCACAATACTGTCAGCATTAGTTTCCTTAACCCTCGCCAGCATCTTTTCAACATAATCAGGAGCGTATGCATCATCGCTATCAAGAATTGCAACATATTCCGTACCTGCGATTTCTATAGCTTTGGCACGAGCCACCGCAGGACCAGCATTCTCCTGGCTTATTAACTTGATACGTGGATCTTTCTTGCAATATTCCTCAACAATAGCCTTTGAATTGTCTGTAGAACCATCATCTATACAGATGAGTTTCCAGTTATCACATGTCTGGCTCAAAAGTGAGCCTATTGCATCATGCAAAAAACATTCTGCATTGTATATCGGCATTAAAACTGTAACTTTCATATAACCGTTGTAAGTATTTGAGATTAGACAGGTGATAATATTTGAATCACCTTTTTAGTTGTGAATATTCTCTAATAAAAATCAGCAATCCATAACATTCCTTTTGTTCTGCTTAATCGAAGAAGTAAAGCAGATATAATTACGCAGCATAATATAATCATACACCAGATGGGAAAAGCGTTCATGTTAGGAAACAATTGACGAACAGCAATAATCGCTATACCATGAATGAAATAAATAAGTGTACTCATTTTTCTGAGCCATCTAAATGACAGAAAAGAGCAATTTATTTGCCATTTTTTTATTAATGGAAATAATCCAAAAGCAATGACAGGAACCCCCATTGCTACATCTTTGTGCGTTTCAAAATGCATCATAATAACTCCAAGCATAATTAGTACGACATTCACTATCGTCTTCTGTTTGTACTTTGTCATAGAATAATAAGTACCTATAGAAAGATAGGTAAGAGCCAAACATATATTGGTAATATTGACATAATTACCGTTATATAAGACTTTCGCCCAAGCCCACAATTGTCCAGAATCCTCCATGGGAGCATAATGAGTGTATAAACGATTAAACAAAAAAGCAAACACGGAAATAACTAAAAACAAATGGGCATTGCCCCCCACATTTTTTTGATTCTATGCAACAAAGGCAACGCAACTAATATTCCCCAAAGATACCATAATACACTATATCCATTAAATGTAACTTGGCGTATGCTGACCAAGAATGCATTAAGAGACATATTATTAGTTAATGCATTGCTAGAAATGCAATTTATAATACTCCAATATATGTATAGTTTTAAAATCCTTTTCCAGTATCTTTTTATGTCTGAGTCATCTTTGCGCTTCATAATGAAAAACGCAGAGGTGATAAAAAAAAGGGAACTGCACTACGAATTAAAGAATGCAAGATGTCCCTTAAAAGGGATGGCTCCATTATATCTACAATACAAGTATGAATTGTAACGACACAAAGTGCCATTACAAATTTCATTAAATCTATCGAATTGTAATTTTGCATTCTATAAGGCCGTTTCATACAAAACAATCTGATTTTAAGAGTTCAATACCATTAAAATATTTGCTTTAGTTTCCCTCCAACTTTTGCAACTATCCATGAAGCGTTTATCAGCAAATAGGCAATATGAAAAAAACCCCTTTGTGACAGGAGGACAGCTAATCGTCTTGTGCCATTTTCCTTTTGGGCTACAATATTGTTAACCTCGCTAAAGGTATTAAGCCACTTTCTTAAATTGCAATGCGGGGGAGTAAGAAGATAACTCTTTGCATAAATTTTCATTTTATCCACATCATCCTTGAAGTTATCTATAAGTCCTGACTTAATAAGTTCGGCGATACAGGTTTCTGCAGCAGTCATGATATCATGATAGTTTTTTAAACATTTTTGTTTTGTCATGGCTCCTGTATTAGTTTGATTGTAATGATACAACACTTTAGGACAATATGCAAACTTATCGGCATACATAGCACAACGATTAGTCACAACATAGTCTTCCCACATCTGCAAACCTTTAATTGGCCATATATCATGCTCTTTCAGTAAACTTAGACGTATCATCTTATTCCAGAAAGTACCCCACATTCCGCCAGCCAACTGTGCTTTCAGATAGGTAGTTCTGTTAAGATCGTCGATTTTGTTGACCACAACTTCTCTATGGTCTGCATAGACTAAGTCATAATCGCAATATATGATGTCTGCATTTTCTTTCTTCGCTGCACCATACAACTCACTGATATAGTTGGGTTCCATCCAGTCATCCGCATCACAAGAAATGAAATACTCCCCCTTAGCGACTTTCATTCCTGCCATACGAGCAGCACTAACACCTTGGTTACTTTGATGGATAACCTTTATGCGTCTATCCTTGGAAGCCCATTCGTCACAAATTGAAGCTGTTTGGTCTGTTGAACCATCATCTACCAAAATTAACTCGAAGTCATGAAACGTCTGATTTGTCAGACTTTCCAATGCACCATTCAAATACTTGTCTGTATTATATACAGGCAATATCACACTAACTAATATATCTTCCATACCATATTTTACTATTATCACACAAAAAAGCCATTATTTTACAAAGTAAGTATTCATTGTTTCTTTTTTAAGAGGAACTGCAATAACAATCGTCTTACCATTACTTAGTTTTACAAGCGTACAATCTGCATTGCCAACTGGATAAAATTTAATTTTATGTTTCATATATAAAAATCAAAGATTTAAATATTATTTATCATCTTTTACTTATGCTTTTATTGTTCACATACCAAGCGTAAACATATTTAAAATCATTAGTATTTTATAATTTACATCTTAAAAAAAACTTTCAATCTTCTCATACAGAATTTTCCTAAAACCATTGAAATCCAAATGGATGGAATAACGAATGCAATACCAAGCCAATAACAATTACGCAAGTATTCACCTTCAAACATTATTCCCCACAGCCCAGCGGTTCTCATCAACATTGGTATAGCCAGAAAATAGAGGTGGAATATCACGAAGAAATGGAAACCCAAGATAAACAAGGATAAATTTCCCATCTCTTGGCATTTCACGCTCAACCAACACTTCAGTCCATCTATTACTTTGCAAGCCTTTAAACACAAACAAATGCCTGACAGAGAACCTATCAGAAACAATATTGGATGATAAAAATCTAGTGTTGCCACACTAGGTCTTATCGAAAATGGCAAACAGCAAGCAATAAAACCTGCCAACATTACCAAGTTCACCTCTCGGCTTGCATTGACAATCTTAGCGAAAATGGTGACATGTCCCCATCTAACTTGTCTTGCCACATACCCCAATATATAATAAAACTGCATTAGAAGGACTTGCGTTCCCCACAGGGGAAGTTCTATTCGATTATGACAAAGCAACACACCTATGCCCCCCCAGAATAGCGAGCCTACTACCAGAAGCTTCCAGGTCCATGGGCGAGAAAACCGCGATGTTATTGCAGTCAGTAAGTAACATCCGAACAGGCTTACCAAAAACCAGAGAGGGGTATGCGCAGCATTAAAAATCGAAAAGATAGATTTTCCATGCGTTGTATGATATACCATCAAATCACGCAAGATATTGGAGCCGTTGCCACACACAGCAAAGAACAGACAGGGAACTATCAGAGTTCTTATCTTTTTGTAAATGCCATAACCAAGCTTCTCCTCGGGATGAAAAAACATCCCCGACAGAAAGAAGAACAATGGCATGTGAAACAGATAAATCGGTGTACAAAGCCACATAGGAATCGGCACATGACCCAAGACTACCAAGAAGATGCCAAGTCCCTTTGCAATATCTACCGTCGTATCTCTATAATTCATCTCGATTTTCTCCATTATTTTATATCTGAAAAGTTTCTACTTAAAAATTTATATGATTTGCCTATTAACTCCTCGTACTTTTTGTATACCACATCATAATCAATAGCTTTCAAAGCGTGAATATCATCCGGGGATTCCACAAGTCTATCTTCTATTCCAAACAATCGAAGCAACGAATTGAAACGAGACTTTCCACGATTTTTGTTGCCAACTACGACGAACTGCTTCTTGAATATGATAGAAAACACACACGCATGAAAAGAGTCTGTCACAACGTATTCTGCATCATAAAATCCTCTCAACCAAGTTTCTATAGAAGGCTTTATTCGTTCTTGCAATGGTCTGTCCAAGTCACATTCGTGTGGATTGTTTACCGAGAATGGATCAAGATGATTCATATTGGCAACCTCTTGAACTATCTTAGACAATACGGGATTTTTATCCAATAAATAGACAAGCAAATTTCCTTTGCTCTTTGCTGTGTTGTTTTTTTGGAACAAAGTCATATAATCTTTTCTATCTAAAAGCATCGTTGGATCTAGAACCTGCAAAGCCTCCACTCCAAAGTATTTATGACAAAAATCTATACCGTTTTCTTCTCTTACTGAAACAGCATTGAATTTTTCAAGAAGTTTCCTACATTTTTTTGTTTCTTTATCTGAGTATTCCCATTTGTCCTGCCCAAACGAAGCAGCGTAGGCTATTCGTTTTATCTTCCATTTTTGTGCAAAAGCAAGGTAAGCCTCTGATATAGGTTGGCGAAACCATGCTGGCGAGAAATAACTCGCCCTCCACACCTGGTCGCTACCTACGACTATGGCATCATAATCTTTTTCATTTAATTCCTTAAATTTATGAATTACTTTTCGATGGAGGTAGCTGTAAACAAAAGATTGAATACCCCGTGTTATTACTCTACGATCAACATTTATTTGATGCTCGACGAATATTCTTACTGGTTTACCCAAACATTTCTTTACAAATCGCTTAGCCAAACAGAAAGGGATCTTCCACAGGGGAGGTAAAGGATATTTTAGAGGTGGTGTGTCAAAGACAACTACTTCGTGGCCCATTCTTTCTAAAATAGTCTGCAAAGCGTATGCTTGCAGTATTCCTCCATAATTGGTATGAAGTGATAGAGTCAAAATGCCGATTCTCATGTCTATTTGTATAATAATAAGTTGCTCCTGTATTAATGTAATAAACTTATTTGAACATTTTCAATAACTTAAGAATTAAATGAATGAACATTTTAAATTCATTTGTTTCATGAAGATATTTTAAAAGAAGTATCTTTGTTGGAATTTTCTCCAAGTAACGAAAGAACACCTTGTGATTCTTGTGCAAAGGAAATGGCCTGTCTAAACCTATATTATATTTTCTTGCCTCGTCCAAACTTGCGTGTTTCACTTTTATATTAAGAGTAGACAGTAAATCCAAAGCCTTTTTGGTGAAAACGATAACAATACTTGTTCCTTTGTTATCATCCATCTCTGGCATCAAATCCCATACACCCCAATAGTCTCCCATAGAAAAATCCGCATTGCTTCTTCCATTCTTTGCTGTACACTTGGCACACGAAGGACGAACCGTTAGGTTTCGAACCATTCCTTGCATGTAATCACTAGAAGAAGGAGACTTAAATGATTCACCATTTTTAAAAAAGATAACCATCTGATAACTATAATTACTCCATCCTTTATCTTTATTTCTAAAGTTGATATTCTTAATAGATCTTCCTTTAGATACAGAGTTAAGAAAACTATGCCATACTTTGGGACTTGGCACACTATGACAAACACATTCTGCAGTAATCAATTTTTCGTAATCTTTGTTTAGAAAATGTTTCAATCCAGATATTTGACATGGCAAGCCTGTAAAAAGGACCCATCGTCCTTCTTTTAAATAAGTTCGAGCCTGTATATAAGATTTTCCAATCTCTGCCTGAACATATTTTGCCCCTTGAAATCTTTTTACTCCCTCTATACTATCAGTATGGTCTATGCAAACATTCCAATGTTCATCAAAAGAAGCCCCAAAGACAACACCATTTCTGCTTATAACCAATTCTGCCAAGGCATAAAAGAAACCACCAGAAGAGCTTTTCTTTCTAACCTCGTTATCTTTATTTATGGCTGCAATAGTTGTGATGGGTTCTGTTTCAGAAAAAGGATATAGCACAGGACATACCTTCTCGCAAAGACCACAATCGACACACGTAGTTAAATCTACGCTTGGATGGACAAAACCGTCATCATTCGAAATCATTTTTAGACATTGTTTAGGACATGCATTGAAACAGGCTGCACATCCGCAACAAACAGAATCAGCATGACAGGATGTTGTTTGTATCAGTTTATTTCTCCTCATAGCCAATTTTCGCTTTTAGTTTCTCGACGAGAAGTATACGGTATTTTTGCTCTAATCCGATATAGTATATGACCATCGCTGAAAAGACAAGGCTACTAGTAAAAATCGCACAAAATCTAATCCAATCAGTATAAGATTGCATATAATAAGAAAATAGCCATATTGGAACAAACATAAGTAAAGCCATCGCTGTAGTTTTGAGTACAACTTGATATAGATATTGCCCTACTGGAAATTTTCCTTGACTATATTTCTTCACAAGAAAGACTCTGATAAAAGGAACCACAATCCATGGTATTATATTAATCAATAGCACTTGCTCTGGAGATAACCCCAATCTGAAACAAACATAGCTCACAGGAACTATCAATAACAAAATTGAACCAACAGTAATATTTAGTAACTTCATTTGTCCTGTTGCGTGCATGGCAGTAACAGTAGGAGTTCCCATTGTCTTAAACAAAGTCTCGATCATAACTATTCTCATAAATGCTACAGTATGTTCAGGACATTGCCCTAACCATAGTTTCAGAACAAATTCAATTTCAACAAAAAGAGGAATACCAAGCAGAAGAAAAAGATAACAACCAAACCTTGCACCATTAATCACCAAGCTACTCATCCTCTGTATATCTCCAGAGGCATAGCTCTTGATAATTTGAGGATTTAAAGCCACCATAAAGTTTTCTACAAAACGAGTTACCCAACCATTTGCTTGAAAAGCAATACCTCGAGCACCATTCACAACTGTACCACAGAAAGAATTGATGATAAGGTTGACGCCTGTTCCTTGTCCCATTGCAGCCAAACATCCCAATGTGTTCCATCCTGAAAAAGACAGCATATTTCTAAATATCCCCTTGTCGTATCCGAAAGAAAAAGAACATTCCTTAAAATGTTTCCTACAATACAAATTATATAAGAATGTAGAAAGCAATTCTGCGGCAAAGATGAGAATTGAATAAAAAATAAGTCTATCAAAGCAAACTATTTGTATCAAGTAAGCTGCCAACAACTTAAATACTGCATCAAATATCGTCATGTAAGCATAGATGTTCATTTTCTCATGGGCTATTAAGGCAGAATTGAATGGCAATTGAACCATACCAACCACGGTACTTATTATGGACAACTGATAGCACCACATTGCTGCTTGAAATCGTCCAGGCTCTACGTTTAGTTTGTTATAAACATACCACAGCCCAAGAGTTTCACCTAAAAAGAATATGATTATTGCCAACAACAAGTGCAATGTCATTGCAGACTTAAATACAGCTCTAAGTCTTTGGGCATTATTTTCACCTATTGCATAAGAAATGAAACGCTGTGTTCCACTAGTCAAAGTAGCATTCAAGAATGTAAACATTGTTATGACCGATCCTGCTACGGACATCAGTCCCATATCCGAAATACCTAACGCATTCAAGATGACTCTACTCGTAAAGAGACCTATTGCCATCATAAAGAGCATTCGGATATAAAGCAATAAAGTATTTTTTGCTATTTTTTTATTTGAATTATCTGTCATTATTTAGGGATGCTCGTAAATCAGTCAAAAACAACCTAACGATCTAATTGTCAGTGTTATAAGAAT
>ENA-ORPK01001612-ORPK01001612.1-human-gut-metagenome-genome-assembly--contig:-NODE-1612-length-17341-cov-5.103841_pt1 | contig 17341 bp, 10 predicted proteins | sample MGYA00242139_ERZ509068 | MGnify/ENA primary metagenome ERZ509068 (study PRJEB26280, sample SAMEA2338687) | human gut metagenome | biome: human gut; feature: human-associated habitat; material: faeces... | reverse complement strand
CAGGATCAGCAGCGGGCCGATCAGCGCCGTGGCGTACAGCCCGCCCCGGCGGAAGCCCTCCGGCTTCGACTCCGGTGTGCGGCCAACGCCCCGCACGGTGTCAAACCAGCCCTCCGTCTCCGCTGCGTCGTAGTGGAAGCCGAACAGGCTCTTGAAGCCGACGACCTCCATACCGTCAAAGGTGCCCAGGAAGAAACTGTTGTGCCGCTTCATCATGGTGTACCGCACCCGTCCGGGCAGAATGCCCAGCCCCTCTATGGTGTCGGCGCTGTCGCTTTCTATGGCGGCGGAAAACACGTCCGGCGCGTTGCCGGTCAGCAGGATCAGCTGTCCCGCGTCCGCCCTTGCGGCGATGTCCGCGGCATAGGGCCGCAGGGCGCCCGCCGCCAGACGCAGCCCCTGCTCCGTGGTGCTGCCCATATAGACCAGCGCCACATCCTCCGTGAGGAACCGGGGTTTGCTGTGCAGGTCCGTCTCTATGAGCTCCAGCGCCGGGCAGCAGCGCTTCAGATAGTAGATGTTCTGCAGATCGCCGTACAGGTTGCAGACCTCCGGAAACAGAATTTCCGCCTTCATTGCGCGCCCTCCTTTGCCAGCAGCTTTTCCTTCAGCTTTTCCCTGACCCGGAAGGCCAGGGGCGTGCCGTCCACGCCGTAGAGCAGATACACGTCGTCGCCGGGGGTCAGCGGCAGCAGCTCCAGGGCGGCGAACTCGTCCTCGGCCAGCCGTATCTTCTGCCGGGGGATGCCCGCCAGCAGCAGCCGCAGCTGGTAGTCATAGGCCCGCGGCCCGGCGCAGACCAGGCACGTCACATCGTCACTGTTCAGGAATTCAAAATCCGTGTCGTACATCCAGCTGGGGTTCTCCGACCAGCTTTTGGCCACGCCCAGGCAGTTCATCATCAGCAGCAGTTCCTTCTTCCCCGGCTTGGACCGGATATAGTCGAAGTTGCGGGAGCAGGCCAGAGCGTTCTTGTCCTTGGACATCTGCATAATGACCTTTACGCCGCCGATCTCCTCCTCGGACAGCCGGCTGGCGGGGATCTTCACCTCCGCCATGCGGCGGGCGATGGTGCCGTGGTCATAGCCCAGCTGCCGCAGGGCGGCGATCACCGTCACCGTGTTGTAGATGTTGTGCAGGCTGTCGGTGATGAGGGTGTACGGGTATTCCTGCCCCGCCTCCCGTATGCACATGGTGTGGGCGGCGGTGTCCACCTTTGTGGCCAGATAGTCGCAGTCGGGGGAGTGGAAGCCGCAGCTCTCGCACACGGCCCGGCCGATGTGGTGGTAGCGGCGGTATTCATACCGCAGCTTCCCGGCGCATCGGGGGCAGATACGCATATCGTTCAGCAGGTTCTCGCATTCCGTCACGTCGGTGGGCAGCCGGTCGATGCCGAAATATACCCGCTGGTTCTCCGGCGCCACCGTGCAGGAGATCAGGTCGTCGGCGTTGAGGATCAGCCTGCTCTCCTTAGGCAGGGACCGGGTCAGGATGTCCGCGATGTAGCCCGGATGGGCGTTCCGCATGATGGAGTCCCGGAACAGGTTGGTGATGACGATGTGCTCCGGCTTCACATAGGGATAGATCCTGGGCGCGGAGCGCTCGTCGATCTCCAGGATCGCCAGGTCGTACTCCGGCCTGATCCGGCCCAGCAGGCCGCAGCCCTTCAGCAGCGCCGTGCTGACGCCGGAGATGATGTTGCTGCCCGCCCGGTTGCTGAGTACGGTCTTGCCCTCGGCGGTGAGCACGTCGTTCAGCATATTGGCCACGGTGGTCTTGCCGTTGGTGCCGGTGACGGCTATGATGTGCTCCGGCTTGCCGATATACTTCAAAAAGTCCGGACACAGCTTCACCGCCAGACTGCCGGGAAAGTCCGTGCCGTTGTGGCGGGTGATCTTCAGCGCCGGGATGGACAGCTTTGCCATCCACAGCGCAAACAGGAACCGCAGTTTACCCATTGTCATTCCTCCAGAGCGATGGCGCGGCAGGAGCAGCCATCGGCATTCTCAAATTTCAGGGGCAGCGTAACGAACGTGAAGCGTCGGCCCAGCAGCTTGTCCAGCCCCTTGAGGTTCTCGGTGTTCACAAAGTCCGCGCCCAGCAGTGTCATGTGGTTGGGAAAATCCACGCTGTCGCAGGGGTCCAGCGAGATGGTGTCCTCGCCCACGCCCTTCAGCGGCAGGCCGGCCAGATATGCCGCCGCCTCCGCCGTCAGGCAGGGAAAGCCCTCATAGTAGCCCGGCGTGCCCCACTTCTTGTCCCAGCCGGTGCAGAACAGCACGAAGTCCGCGCCGTTCAGGTCATAGCTCTGCAGCAGGGACAGAGTAATGGCGCGCTGCCCCCGGCAGTCCACCACCACGGCGGGCCCGGCAAACTTCGCCGCGTCGTAGCGGTCCAGCGCCGTACCGTCACGGAGCATATGGGCCGGGGCGTCCATGTGGGTGCCGGTATGGGAGAACATATGCAGCAGCGTCTCCCGGTAGCCGCACTGGTCGATCGTGCAGGCGGTGGTCAGCCGGGGCTGCTCCGTGCCGGGATACACCGGCATATCGTTCCGTATGGTGTGGGTCAGCTCATGTGCCGTCATGCGTCCGCCTCCTTGTCGTGTGTCTGCAGCCAGATCAGCAGCGCCGCCACATCCGCCGGTGACACGCCGGATACCCGCCCGGCCTGCCCCACGTTCAGGGGCCGCAGAGCGCTGAGCTTCTCCCGCGCCTCCAGCCGCAGACCCTGAATGTGGTCGTAGTCCATATCCGGCGGCAGCTTCCGGCGCTCCAGCTTCTCAAACTCCGCCACCTGCCGTTGCTGGCGCTGGATATAGCCCTCGTACTTCACGGTGATCTCCACCTGCTCCCGCACCTCCGCGGGCAGGTCGGGTCGATTTGCGTCGAATTCTGTCAGGTCCACGTAGGTCAGCTGGGGCCGCCGCAGCAGATCGATCAGGCGGCAGCCGCTGTCCACGGCGGCGGTGCCCCGTTCTGTCAGCAGGGCGTTCAGCTCCGGCGTACCGGGTATGCCCGTGTGCTCCAGCCGCCGTATCTCCTTTGCCACGGCCTCGTACTTGGCCTCCACCGCCGCCAGCCGTTCATCGCTGACCAGCCCCAGCTCGTGCCCGATAGGGCACAGCCGCGCATCGGCGTTGTCCTGCCGCAGCAGCAGCCGGTATTCCGACCGGCTGGTCATCATGCGGTACGGCTCCTCGGTGCCCTTGGTCACCAGGTCGTCGATCAGCGTGCCGATATAGCTCTCACTCCGCTTGAGCACCAGCGGCTCCCGGCCCTGCAGCTTCAGCGCCGCGTTCACGCCGGCCACAAAGCCCTGCACCGCCGCCTCCTCGTAGCCGGAGGAGCCGTTGAACTGCCCTGCGCCATAAAGACCGGGGAAATCCTTGAATTCAAGGGTTTGACGGAGCGAAAGCGGATCGACGCAATCGTATTCAATAGCGTATGCTGTGCGGAGAAATTCGGCGTGCTCAAGACCGGGTATACTGTGGACTATTCGGAGCTGAACATCCTCCGGCAGGGAAGAAGAAAGCCCCTGCAAATACATTTCGTCAGTTTTAGCGCCGCACGGCTCGACAAATATCTGATGTCGCTCCTTCTCGGCGAAGCGGACTATTTTATCCTCAATGCTCGGGCAATAGCGGGGGCCGACGCCGTCGATTTTGCCCGAATACAGGGGCGAGCGGTGCAGATTCTCAAGAATGACCTGCTTGGTCTCGGCGCCCGTGTAGGTTATGTAGCAGCGCTCGGTATTCCTGACCTCAATGCCGCTGTCGTAGGAGAAAACGGCGGGGTGCTCGTCGCCGAACTGCGGCTCGAGGCGGTCGATATCGACGCTGCGGCGATTCACGCGGGGCGGAGTGCCCGTTTTGAAGCGGCGGGGGGGCAGACCGAGGCGCTTGAGCGAAGCGGCAAGCTCGGTTGCGGGAAACATCCCGTCGGGGCCGCTCTCGTATGAAACGTCGCCGATATAGACCCTGCCCGCGAGAAAAGTGCCTGTGGCGAGGATGACGGCCTTGGCTCTATGGAGAGCCTCAAGGCGGGTACGCAGCACCCATTCGCTGCCGTCACGGGTGATATCGACTATTTCCGCCTGGCGGAGGTAGAGATTTGGGGTGCGTTCGAGCACGCCCTTCATATAGTCGGAGTAGGCTCGGCGATCCACCTGGGCGCGGGGGCTGTGGACGGCGGGACCTTTGCCGAGATTGAGCATACGGCTTTGCAGGGTGTTTTTATCCGCAGCGACGCCCATTTCGCCGCCGAGAGCGTCTATCTCGCGCACGAGGTGACCCTTTGATGTGCCGCCGATCGAGGGATTGCACGGCATATTGCCGACCCAGTCGAGATTGACGGTGAAAACGGCGGTCTTGCAGCCGAGGCGCGCCGAGGCAAGCCCCGCTTCGATACCTGCGTGGCCTGCGCCGATCACGGCGACGTCATAATTTTCAGCATTGTATTTCATATTTTCTCCAAAAGAAAAATCATTTGTTAATTTGGGTCGTTTGCCTGTTGAGACAGAGGGGTTATCGGTTGTTTTTAAGAATTCCCTCAGCCGCTATGCGACAGTTCCCTCAAGATGTTGGCATCAGGTCAATATTGCGATAATGTGAGGACTGCCTGCGGCACACCTCATCCGTCTCGCTATGCTCGACACCTTCTCCTCAAGGAGAAGGCGAGGTGACTGTGGGCCTTGGTTTTTACAAAAATTTCCTCAGTCCTACGGGCAGCTCCCTCGTCAAAGGGAGCCTAAGAGGTGGGCAACAGTTTAATACTGCGGCATTGTGCAAACTCCGGCGGGCGAACGCAGTTCGCCCCTACCGTTGTAAAACCGACATTGTAGTGTAGCTCTCGGGACGTCGAGGACGCCGTCCCCTACAATGTCGCCGAAAAATTGCACGTGCCCTCGCCTCCATTGTGTAAAGGGAGGTGGCGCGACAAAGTCGTGACGGAGGGGTTGTCGATTGAATCTCAGCAAAAACTCCGAATCATATTTTTTTCTCCGAATTCGGTTTAATAGGTATGGTCGCAGACCTCAAGAATTTTGCGGCGCAGGGCGAGAAAATCCTCGAGAGCCTGTGGCTTGTTGTTGGGATTTCTGAGCAGGGCGGCGGGGTGGAAAGTGCCCATGAAGAGGATGCCGCCTTTCTCGATGAATTCGCCGTGCTGCTTGGTGACCTTGAAATTCTTGTCGATGAGCTTCTGAGCCGAGATCCTGCCGAGGCAGACGATTATTTTCGGGCGCAGCAGCCTTGTTTGCTCGCGTAGCCACTGAATGCAGCCGTCCTGCTCCTCGGGGAGCGGGTCACGGTTCTTCGGGGGGCGACATTTTACGATATTCGCAATATAGATATTCTTTTTGCGGTCGAGGTCGACTGCGTCGAGGTATTTGTCGAGCAGCTTGCCTCCCCTGCCGACGAACGGCTCACCTTGCAGATCCTCATTCTCGCCGGGACCCTCGCCGACAAAAAGCACCTCGGCGTTCTCGTTGCCCACGCCGAAAACAAGATTTGTCCTTGTTTCGCACAGGTCGCATTTGCGGCAGCCCATGCAATCCGCTTTAAGCTGTTCCCAAGTCTCATACATTGCCGCTGTTACCTCGTTTTTCAAATATTTCTTTGGCTCGCGCAGCGTCGAGAGCGATTTGAGCGCTCAGAGCCTCGACGGAGCCGAATTTTTGCTCATCTCTTATAAAATCAAGCAGCGAGACCTTGATGACCTGACCGTAGAGATCGCCGGAGAAGCCGATGATGCAGGTCTCGCTGCGGAAATCTTCATTCTCAAAGGACGGGCGAAGCCCGATATTGGTAACGGAGGGGTAGCGAACACCGCCGACCGTTGTAAATGAGGCGTAAACGCCTTTGCGGGGTCTGACAAAATCCGGCTCGAAGCGCTGATTTATCGTTGGCGCGCCGAGCAGATGACCTCGGTGATAACCGCTCACGACGGGGGCGCTGTAGCTGAATTCCCTGCCGAGCATGGCGTTTGCGAGGGGAATATCGCCCTGCTCCACGGCAAGGCGGATGCGTGAGGAGCTGATAGGCTCGCCGCCGAGGTCGACATGGTCACTGATGTGCAGCTCGACACCGAATTCATCGCACAGTTCGCTCAGTTCGCGGCAGCCGCCCTCGTTGCCCCTGCCGAAGCGATAATTCCAGCCGCAGCATACGGCGGCGGCGTTCAGCCGCTTGAGCAGAATTTCCTCGAAAAATTCACAGCAGGTGAGATTCATAATTTCCTTGAACGAAATATATTTAAATTTAACGCCCATTTCGGTGAGCAATCTTTCTCTCTCGGCGCTTTGAAGTATCTCGGGCGGCGCCTGACCCGTGAGGGCGAGCATCGGGTGCGAATCGAAAAGGAGCGCAAGAGGAACAAGCCCGCACTCCTTCATCGAAAGAGCGCAGGCTATGACTGACATATGACCTTTGTGTAGCCCGTCGAAGCTGCCGAGAGCGACGGCGGTTTTATCTTTGAAAATCATATTTTTAAGGATTCTTATTTTTTCTTGAACTGCATCTTCATGCGCTGCTCCTTGGAGAGGATGCGCTTGCGGAGCCTGAGCGACTCGGGGGTGACCTCAAGCAGCTCGTCGTCCTTGATGAATTCCATGCACTGCTCAAGGCTCATCACGGTGTGCGGCACAAGGCGCAGAGCGTCGTCGGAGCCGGAGGCGCGGGTGTTGGTCAGGTGCTTCTGCTTGCAGACGTTGCAGACGACGTCCTCATTCTTGGCGCTTTCGCCGACTATCATGCCCTCATAGACTTCAACGCCCGCGGGGATGAAGAGGCGGCCTCTGTCCTGAGTGTTGAAAAGACCGTATGCGGTGCTCACGCCCGTCTCATGGACGACTATCGAGCCGCGCTCGCGGGTCTGGATATCGCCTTTATACGGCTCATAGCCGTTGAAGAGCTGATTCATAATGCCGTTGCCGTTGGTGTCGGTCAGGAATTCGGCACGGTAGCCGATGAGACCTCTTGCGGGGATCTTGAATTCAAGGTGGGTCGAGCCGCCCTGACGGGAGCCCATATTCTCAAGCTCGCCCTTGCGGGAGCCGAGCTTCTCAATGACGGCGCCCACATACTGCTCGGGCACTTCGACGATGAGCAGCTCCATAGGCTCGAGGAGCTGACCGTTCTGCTCCTTGAATATGACCTTGGGGCGGGATACCTGGAATTCATAACCCTGGCGGCGCATTGTCTCGATGAGGATGGAGAGGTGAAGCTCTCCCCTGCCAGAAACCTTGAAGGTATCGGTGCTGTCGGTCTCCTCAACTCTCATGCTCACGTTTGTCTCGACCTCTTTGAAGAGGCGGTCGCGCACATTGCGGGAGGTGACGAATTTGCCCTCTCTGCCGGCAAACGGGCTGTCGTTGACCATGAAATTCATCGAGATGGTGGGCTCGTCTATCTTTATGAAGGGCAGCGCCTCGACCTTCTCGGGGTCGCAGGCGGTCTCGCCGATGTTGATGCCCTCGATGCCTGAGACGCAGATGATGTCGCCTGCCTCGGCCTCCTCGCATTCAACTCTGTTAAGACCCTCGAACTGATAGAGGCGGGAGATGCGGACATTCTGCACCGAGCCGTCGGTCTTGCAAAGCGAGACCTGCTGGCCTCTCTTTATCCTGCCGCGCTCGACTCTGCCGACGCCGATCCTGCCGACGTAATCGTCGTAGTCGAGGCTCGAAAAGAGCACCTGAAGCGGGCCGTCGGGGTCGCCTGTGGGCGGGTCGATATTCTTGAGAATGGCGTCAAAGAGCGGCTGCATATTGCCGCTTCTGCAATTGGGGTCGAGGCTCGAGTAGCCGTCCTTCGCGCTGGCGTAGACGACGGGAAAATCGAGCTGATCCTCCTCCGCGCCGAGGTCGATGAAGAGGTCAAGCACTTCGTCGACGACCTCATAGGGGCGGGCGTTCGGGCGGTCGATCTTGTTGATAACGACAAGCACCTTTTTCTTGAGATTGAGCGCCTTTTTAAGCACGAATCTCGTCTGGGGCATACAGCCCTCAAATGCGTCGACGAGCAGCACGACGCCGTCGACCATCATTAGTATACGCTCGACCTCGCCGCCGAAATCGGCGTGACCCGGGGTGTCAACGATGTTTATCTTGGTGCCTTTGTAGTGGACTGAGGTATTCTTTGAGAGGATGGTTATGCCGCGCTCACGCTCAAGGTCGTTGGAGTCCATGACTCTCTCGGCGACCTGCTCATTCTCACGGAAGGTGCCGCTCTGCTTGAGCAATTCATCAACGAGAGTGGTCTTGCCGTGGTCAACGTGGGCGATAATGGCTACGTTTCTTAAATCTTTTTTTGCGGACAAGGGAAATTCACCTGTTTCTTTCTGTATAGGATAACCGTGCGAGGCGATCATTCGATCACGATGCCGGAATTTTTACGTTTTTCTTCAAGGGCGCTGAGCATATCCGCCTTCTCCTTGCCGGCGATCTTATAGAAGAACATCGGGATGCTGCAAAGCAGCAGGCTGACGCCGGGGACGATGGAGACGAGCGAGAACATTGCGAAATTCTGAGTCCTCGTAAGCTCGGTGGCGGCCATGATGACCTGGGAATTCAGCATATCCTCGGGCTTGAGGCCGATGAACATATACATCAGCACTATGCCGCAGGTAGCGAAGGCGTTGCCCAGCTTGTTGACGAAGCCTTGGCAGGCTGAGCCGAGGGCGTTGTCGCGGAAGCCGGTTTTAAGCTCCATATAGTCGAGGCAGTCGCCTATCATCGCATAGGATATGACGTTCAGCACGCCGAGCGGGATGCAGGAGACGAGCACGAACGGGATGCAGAGATAGAGATTGCCGCTGAACCAACCGATAAGGGTGGTGAAGATGCTCGCAACGAAGCCGAGCAGGCAGGTGGTGATGACTATCTTTTTATAGTCGAATTTCTTCATCAGCAGCGGCATGAAGAGCATTGCGCCGAACATACCGACTATGGCGCAGACCTGGAATATGGTCTTGACGCTCGAGACGCTGGCGGAGATGAGAGCGGTTTTCTCCTCAATAGGCATATCGGGGGTTATCTCGGGGCCGATATAGAAGGCATAGCGGGCGACGTGGATAGCCGCAGCCTGAACCATATATCTGCCGCTGGAGAGAACGCCCATTAGGATGACAAGCATGAGGGGCTTGCACTTAAATATCCTCGTGAGCTGCGACGGCTCGCCCGGCGCGCGCTTCTTATCGGGGATAACGACTCTTTCTTTGACATGGAAATAGGAGTTGACATAAAGGACTATGCCGATAGCGACGGTGACAGCGGCGATAATGAGATAACGCTGCTTATCGTAGGCTATCGGGTCGGAGGTGTCAAGCAGCTTGGGCAGCAGGAAGCCTGCGGCGAGGAAAAGCACCTCGGGCACGGCCGAGCCTACGCCGTTTACCGTCCTGCCAAGCGAAATGACGGAGCCTCTCTCGGCTGCGTCGGGAGTCAAAACATTCGGCAGGCTCCAGAAGGGAACGTCCGCCATGGTGTATATCATGCCCCAGAACACATAGGTTATCGCCACATAGACCATCATGCCCGTCTTGCTCAGCCCGGCGGGGCTGTAATACATGAGCACGGTGAGGACGGCTATCGGAACGGCGGCAAAAAGGATATAGGGCTTCATCTTGCCCCACTTGGTGGTGTGGCGGTCGACTATCATGCCCATGAGCGGGTCGTTGATTGCGTCCCACACTCTGGCGAGGAGCATGAGAAGAAGGACAAAGAGAAGCGGCAGCTGCAAAACATTAACGTAGTAGTCACTGACATAGCTCGACATCATGGCGTATATCATGCCCTGCCCGCCTGCGCCTACGGCAAACATCCACAGCTCTTTTTTGCTGAGGTATTTCTTGCTTTCCATGCGATAACTCCTTCCGAATCCGGTATTTGTCAGGGTACGGTAACTGCTGAAATAAACACAACAATGGAGCTGCTTACTTTGATTAAATAAACAGCTCCATCTCGCTAAAAATTATTCGCCTTTCATCTCAAGGAGCTTGACCTTGCCGTCATAGGAGGCCTGGCTGACCTTGATGGAGTCGAAGATAGCAGCCTTGATATCGTCCTCGGTAGCGCCGAGCTCTTCGCTGTACTTCCTGTCGATAAAGAGGTTGAGAGCCATGATATCGGCAAGTCCGTCAACGTCGATACCGCTCTGGATGCCCTTGGCGGCGTATTCCTTCTTGACCTTGCCGAGACCCATACGCATCATCCATGCGGGGATGCTGACTATCTTTCTGTTATCGCCCATGCCTCTGGCGGCATAGACTATCTTGAGGAATTCCTTCCAGGTCATGTTATACATGCTGATGGGCCATGCCTTTGCGCCCTTGGACTTCTCGGCCGCGCCGACGATGACCTGACCGACCTGACGGACGGTGAGCATTGCGGTGCCGCCGCCCGGATACATGGTGCAGGGCAGCTTATCCATCATCTTTATCTGCTCGATAAGTATGACCCAAACGGGCTTTCTGCCGGGCTGAGTGCCGAAGATGTAGGGCAGCTCAAGCACGGAGACGTCGAAGTTGTCATCCGCGAAGGAGAATGCGACGTTCTCCTGATCGATACGGCTTCTGATGTAAGGATGCTTCTCGGTGAGCTTCATATCGGGGCGGGTCTTTGCAAGATATGAGAAGTAGGAGCCGAGGATAACAGCCTTCTTGAGGCCGGCTTCCTTACAAAGAGGCAGGATCCTCTTGATGGGAGCAATGTTATACTTGTAGTAAGCGTCGTAGACGGGAGCGGGGAACTCGACTCTCTCATCAACGCCTGCGGCGAAGACGAAGCAATCGAAGCCCTTGATCATCTCTCTGATCTCGTCGTCGGTCTTTTCATAAATGTTGCAGAATTCGATCTCCATCTCCTTGGGGATGGGTGCTCCTTCGGGAAGGGGGGGCAGAGCAACGCTCTTGACCTCGTGGCCTCTCTCGATGAAAATTCTTGCAGCTTCGCAGCCGAGCAGGCCGGTGCCGCCGATCATGAATACTTTCATTTTTTTCCTCCTTGGCGATGAACACACCGCCGAATATAATACTCTATAATAATATAACTAAAAGGGCGATTAGTCAAGAGAAACAGCGAAAATATACCCTCAAAATCAAAAGGAAGTTTACATATCCGTGCAGATTGTAACACTTTTGTAATTGCGCTTTTTTACATAATGTGCTATACTTCTTTTAAGAAACCGATAAATAGCCGAATTTCGGCCGTAAATTCAGGGAAATATATGCGGAGAACCGCTTTTGAAAGGAAAATATAGATGGCGGCAAAAAATATTACATTTAAGAAAAAACGCCCGATAAACCGCACCACCGCAGCCGCGATATGCATCATAGCGGCGGCAGTGCTCATCGCCGTGGCGGTGATAGCCGTGCTGCACGGGCGCTCCGACGGCAATAAAGACAGCGAAAACAAGAGCTGGCAGTTCACCGTGCCCGACGGCTTCGCCAATGTCTCGGATATCAAGAGCCTCAACGAGACTATGGCGGTGTTCACCGACGCCAAGACGGGCAAAAAGGGCCTGATGACCCTCGGCGGCGAGATAACAGAGAAAGCCGAGCACAACGACTTCACCGTTTGCAGCGATCAGTGGCGCAGCTACCGCTACATTGCGGACAGCCCCCGCTCGGAGTATCCCCTGCTTGTGGACGCCGAGAGCGGCACGGTCACCAATCGGCAGTATCACGGTGTGACCTCGCCCGAGAGAGTACCCTGCTGGAGCGACGCGGGCAAGCATCTCGCGTGGACGGACGGCAAGGGCTACGCGGGTGAGATAAAGAGAAACGAATTGCCGCTTCAGCCCGGGCTTTACCCCGTCGCGTCCTCCCTTGCGGAGAGCGCAAAGTGGGGCTATGTCGGCGCGGAGCTTAAATTGGAGATACCGCTGAATTACGACGCCGCAAAGGATTTCGGCAGCGGCGTTGCGGCAGTCCGCCAAGGCGAAAAATGGGGCTATATCAACGAGAGCGGCGTTACGGTCATACCCTTTGACTTCGAGAGCGTCTCCGAGCTTGACGCAATGAGCGGCAACACGGCGTTCACATTCCGAAACGGCGTTGCGCCCGTCAAAAAGAACGGGCTTTACGGCGTTGTGAACACCACGGGCGAGACGGTCGTCGGCTTTGAATTCGCGGCGATCCTGCCCGGCGACGGCGGAGTATTCATCGCAAAATACGACGGAAAATGGGGTATCCTCACCGTAGATAAAAAATATCTTGAGCAGACCACCGAGCCCGCCACGGAGCAGACGACCGACGGCGGTGCGACCCTCGCAACGGGCAGATATCTCGTCAAAACGGCGGGCAGCGTGCTCAATATGCGAGCCGAGGCGGCGGCAGGTTCGAGCGTCGTGGGCAAGATCCCGAACGGCACGGATGTGACCGTGGTCAGCGCCGTGCAGGGTTGGGCTTATATCGACTACAACGGGCTGAAGGGCTGGGTCAGCGCCGATTACCTCATTGAGGTGGTCGAGGCAACGACCGTGCAGACTGCGCAAATACAAACAACAACTCAAAAAAGCGTATAATTTTGCAACGGGTCAAAAAAGCAGTTGACAAATTTGATGAAATCAGTTACAATGTAATAGCGTGATATTGCATCACGCATCTGCATTTGTGAGCAACAATGTCAGAGCCATCCGATAAAAGACGGAGAACGGCCTATCGTTCTCCGTCTTTTATCTCTGTAGAGTTGCGGAGCTTTGACCGACATATGACTGTGGATATTCCCAAAAACCCGCAGTTGCTCTCGCCTCCCTCGTCAGAGGGAGCCGACTTGGCTCAGTGTTTGCAGTTTTGCAGTTATATTTGCCTTCTCCTTGAGGAGAAGGTGTCGAGCTTGCGAGACGGATGAGGTGTGCCGCAGGCGGAATGCAGCTTGATTGATTTTTTTGAAAAAACTCCCTCAGCCCTATGGACAGCTCCCTCAAGAGGGAGCCTAGGAAGCCGACAACAGGTTAGTATTGCAATAATGTGCGAAATTAGGCGGGCGAACACAGTTCGCCCCTAACGTTGCAAAACCTACATTGTAGTGTAGCTCGCGGGACGTCGAGGACGCCGTCCCCTACGATGTTTCCGAAAATTCGCAGTTGACCTCGCCTCCCTTTACACAAGGGAGCCTTTAACGTGCGTGATTTATAGTGATAATGTTTATCCAAACATTTAAGATACAAAACTACTATTCGTAAGAGCAAGGAGGAAAGATATGATAAGGCGGCTTATGAAAAGTGTAAGAGAATACAAGCGGCCGACGGTGCTGACGCTCATTTTTATCGTCGGCGAGGCAGTGATAGAGACGTTTATCCCGTTCATCACCGCGAATCTCGTCAACCGTATCAAGGCGGGCGCCGACATGAGCTATATTCTCGAGACGGGCGGAGTGCTGGCGCTGATGGCGTGCGCTTCCCTCGCCTGCGGCGGTCTGGCGGGATTCACCTGCGCCAAGGCCTCGGCGGGCTTCGCCAAAAACCTGCGCGGCGATATATTCCGCAGGGTGCAGACCTATACATTTGAGAATATCGACAAATTCTCGTCTTCATCACTCGTGACAAGGATGACCACCGACGTTGCGAACGCTCAAATGTCCTACATGATGGTGATAAGGACGGCTATCCGCAGCCCGCTGATGCTGATATTCTCCGTCGTGATGGCTTATGTGATGGGCGGTGCGCTTGCGACGGCCTTCGTCGTCGTCATCCCTGTGCTGGCTTTCGGGCTTTTGCTCATCAGCCGCAAGGCCATGCCCGCATTCCGCAGCGTATTCAGAAAGTACGACCGTCTGAATGAATCCGTCGAGGAGAATGTGCGCGCCATGCGAGTGGTCAAGGGCTTCTCGCGTGAGGAATACGAGAAGAAGAAATTCGGCGCCGCTTCGGAAGATATCCGCAAGGATTTCACCCACGCGGAGAGGATAGTTGCGCTCAATGCGCCGCTGATGCAGTTCTGTCTGAATTTCAACATGGTGTTCGTGCTCATCGTCGGCTCAAAGATGACGATAACGAGCGGCGGCACGCTGGTCGACATCGGCCAGATCTCGGCGATGCTGACCTACGGCGTGCAGATACTCATGTCGCTGATGATGCTCTCGACGATATACGTTATCCTTACAATGTCCTCCGAGTCCTTTAAGCGTATAGGCGAGGTGCTCGGCGAGGAGCCTGCGCTCCGCAACCCCGAGAATCCCGTATTCTCCGTAGCCGACGGCTCCGTGGACTTCGACTGCGTGAGCTTCAAATATTCAAAGAAAGCCGAGAGAGATGCGCTCGAGAATGTCGACCTGCATATCCGCTCCGGCATGACCGTCGGCATTATCGGCGGCACCGGCTCGAGCAAGACTACGCTCGTGCAGCTTATCCCGAGGCTCTACGACGTGACCGCAGGCAGCGTGCGTGTGGGCGGCGTAGACGTCAGGAACTACGACATCGAGTCGCTGCGTGAAGCGGTGGCGATGGTGCTGCAAAAGAACCTGCTCTTCTCCGGCACGATAAAGGAAAATCTGCGCTGGGGCAACGAGAACGCGACCGACGACGAAATAATCGAGGCGTGTAGGCTCGCCCAGGCGGACGATTTCGTAAGGTCGTTCCCCGACGGCTACGACACGCATATCGAGCAGGGCGGCACGAACGTCTCGGGCGGCCAGAAGCAGAGGCTCTGCATTGCCCGCGCGCTACTCAAGAAGCCGAAGATCCTTATCCTTGACGACTCGACAAGCGCCGTCGATACCAAGACGGACGCTCTGATACGGGCGGGATTCAAGGAATATATACCCGAAACGACCAAGATAATCATTGCCCAGCGCATCGCTTCCGTGCAGGAGGCCGACCTGATAGTCGTTATGGAGAACGGCAGGATAGCGGCGCTCGGCAGGCACGAGGAGCTGCTCGGCTCGAGCGAAATCTACCGTGAGGTTTATGAGCAGCAGACGAACGGAGGTGAGCGCGATGAATAAGCCGAAACCGGCAAAAGGCGTGCTCGGCAGGGTGATAAAGCTGCTGATAAGCTGCTACCCCGTGCTCGTGCCCGTGGTGACGGTCTGTATTATCCTCACCGCGGCGGCCTCGGCGATCCCCGCCGTATTCACTCAGAAAGTTATCGCAGTGATCGAAAAATGGTACAAAGTCGGCGACTGGTCGGCGGCAAGCAAAGAGATATTCCCGATGATAGCGGTGCTTGTGGCGCTCTATCTCGCGGCGATAATCCTGATGACCGTCAGAGAGCAGCTCATGGCGTATATCACCCAGGGCTTCCTTTGCAAGCTGCGCCGCAAGATGTTTGACGGGATGCAGAATCTGCCCATCAAATATTTTGACACGACCAAGCACGGCGACATTATGAGCTACTACACCAACGATATCGACACGCTCCGCCAGCTTGTTTCTCAGGCGCTCCCCGCCCTCATTTCGTCGGGCATTGTTGTAATGGTCGTGTTCTTCATCATGCTCTACTACAGCATTTGGATGACGATGCTGCTGCTTGTCGGCGTTGTCGCCATGACCCTTGTTTCAAAGAAGGTCGGCGGCGGCTCGGCGAAATACTTCGTGCGCCAGCAGGCTTCACTCGGCAAGGCGGAGGGCTTCATCCAGGAGATGATGAACGGTCAGAAGGTCATCAAGGTATTCTGCCATGAGGAGGCGGCGACCGAGGACTTCGACAGGATAAACGAAGCGCTCTATGAGGACAGCCGCAAGGCGAACGCCTACGCCAACACCCTCGGCCCGATAATCATGAATATCGGCAACGTGCTCTATGTGCTTATTGCGACGGCGGGCGGGCTTTTCCTAACCTTCGGCGCTAAGAATTTCAGCATTTCGGGCATGGCGTTCAGCATCAGCATCATCGTGCCGTTCCTCAATATGACCAAGCAATTCACCGGCAACATCAACCAGGTCTCGCAGCAGGTCAACGCCATAGTCATGGCGATGGCGGGCGCGCAGAGGATATTCTCGCTGATGGATCAGCAGCCCGAGACGGACGACGGCTATGTGACCCTCGTCAACGCCAAGGAGGAGAACGGCGAGCTGACCGAGACGAGCGAACGCACCGGCAAATGGGCGTGGAAGCATCCGCACGGTGACGGCACGCTGACCTACACCCCGCTCCGAGGCGACGTGAGGCTCTTTGACGTCGATTTTGCCTACGAAAAGGGCAAGGAGGTGCTCCACGACGTGACCGTTTACGCCGAACCGGGTCAGAAGGTGGCGTTCGTCGGCGCAACGGGCGCGGGCAAGACCACAATAACGAATCTTATCAACCGATTTTACGATATCGCCGACGGCAAGATCCGCTATGACGGCATAAATATCAACAAGATAAAGAAATCCGACCTGCGCCGCTCCCTCGGCATCGTTTTGCAGGAGACTAACCTCTTCACCGGCTCGGTGATGGAGAATATCCGCTACGGCAGGCTGGACGCAACGGACGAGGAATGCATTGAGGCAGCGAAGCTCGCGGGCGCGGACGATTTCATCACCCGACTGCCCTCGGGCTACAAAACGGAGCTGAGCAACAACGGCGCGAACCTCTCGCAGGGTCAGCGCCAGCTGATAGCGATAGCAAGGGCAGCCGTCGCCGACCCGCCCGTGATGATCCTTGACGAAGCGACCTCCTCGATAGACACGAGGACGGAGGCGATAGTCCAGAGAGGCATGGATAAGCTGATGGAGGGCAGGACGGTATTCGTCATCGCCCACCGCCTCTCGACGGTCATGAATTCGGATGTGATAATGGTGCTCGACCACGGCAGGATAATCGAGCGCGGCGACCACGAGAAGCTGATAGCCGAAAAGGGCGTTTATTATCAGCTCTATACCGGCGCATTCGAGCTTGAATAATCAAAAACCGCTGATCGGGCGACCGACCGGCGGTTTTTCGCATATATAACAGGCTTTGCCCGTTGAAAGGGGAAAACCGATCGTAGGGGACGGCGTCCTCGACGTCCCCTACAATGTCGTTGAAAGATTGCAGTTGCTCATGGCGCCCTTTACACAAGGGAGCCGGTTTAACTGCAAGCCGACTGCTATAGTGGCCTCCTTAGAAAAGGAGGTGGCACGGCGAAGCCGTGACGGAGGATTGATGTTTGTGGAATTAACTGCCTGCGGCACACCTCATCCGTCTCGCTGCGCTCGACACCTTCTCCTCAAGGAGAAGGCGAATTAATGCTGTCGGCTTGATAGTTTTTGCACGGGCGAACACAGTTCACCCTACCGTTGTAAAACCGACATTGCAGTGTAACTCTCGGGACGTCGAGGACGCCGTCCCCTACGATATGCGCCGAAAAATTGCAGTTGGTAGCGCCTCCCTTGTGTAAAGGGAGGTGGCGCGACGAAGTCGTGACGGAGGGATTGTAA